>Ga0105054_10009176_pt1 | contig 12908 bp, 18 predicted proteins | sample BON02_FD_78091 | JGI IMG/M metagenome (GOLD analysis project Ga0105054, IMG submission 78091) | Freshwater microbial communities from Lake Bonney liftoff mats and glacier meltwater in Antarctica - BON-02 (megahit assembly) | ecosystem: Environmental > Aquatic > Freshwater > Ice > Glacier... | reverse complement strand
GCCCATTCACCCCATCCTATCCTCCTCCGCCCTTTACAGGAGCAAGCGGAGCTCTTCGAATCCCTCTACGCGCGCGTCTCCGCCTTGAACGACAGCCAGCTGCGACAAGCGTCCGATTTGCTTCGACGTGGAAATACCCGAATGATAGGGCTGGTCAAGGCGTACGTGGGCAAGGAGGCGGATGAGGCAAACACGAAGCAGTTCAGGCGGGTCTTAATGACGCTCTTGGGGTAAAGATTGAACAGAAGTGAGTGAAAAAAGAAAGGAGATATAGCAAAGTATGTGAGAGTTGTGCCATATATATGTCCTGCGCGGCGCCTCAAAGTGCCTGTGATTTCGGTCATAACAAGAAGAAGGGAAAGTCAAAACATACCACGAAGGTAAATAGCAAGGAAGAAGAAAGATAATTGAAACACAATAAGTGGAAAAACCACAGCAAACGTCATCAAAAATCTGATAATGTACCCTCTTTTCTTTTTCGTTTGTTTTCAGTTTTTGCCTCGGCCGACCTGCTAGAGGCATCGAGCGTGACATGCCCGCCGCACCACTCCCGGTGGCGGACACTTTCCCCTTCCCTACTGCTATCGTTTCTCACAAACAGGGAGGGCGCGGTCTCCGCCCCTCCTCCATCCTACTACACGTATATGCATTGCTTTCTAATGGAACCCATTGATACAGAAAAGTACTTTGTTGTTTTTTGCTTCTCGCTTTCTCATTTTTCTATCTCCTTCACACCTTTTGCCCGGTCTCTTGCACACGCTCCCGCAGCGCATTCAGCGTCCAGATAGGATTCCTAACCCCTTCTAGCGCCGCCTTGGCGCGGAGCGACAACTGCGGCTCAAACAGCACCGTCCTACTCTCCTCCTTCTCTACCCCTAGCCCTCCCTCCAAATCACCCCCCTTGTCGATACCCGCCGTGACAGGGACTGCCAAAGAAGAGGTCGTCGTCGTCGTCGCTGAGTCCTCCAGCTCAACCCCCACCAACGACACCACCGCCGGCGTCAGCTGCTCACACATCTGATACCCACAAAAATCCAACCCCGGCGGGAACAAACAAGAATAAGTCGACTTATTCAAGCTCACATGCCCCTCACTCGCCGCCAAGGCCCGATCATAACACGGGTCCGTCCCCCCCAGCAACGACGAAAACAACTGAAACGTCTCACTACTCTCCCCAAACATGATCCCAGTATGGTTATGGTCCACCGAGCGATTATAAACCGCCTTGCTCTTAATCCGATTCTTCCAGGAAGCCGCAAATGGGGGCCTGCCCAGCACTTCCTCTTCATACCCCCTCTCCAACCCAATGTCAATCGTCGCGCGCAACTCCACCGACGAATTATCACCAGCATAGTAGCTCTGGATGAAATAAGGGTAGCGATTCTGCAGGCGCCGTTGGCCGAGCTTGGTCCCGTCGCTGGTGTGGCGCTCGGTGGTCGTTTGATCGGCCATGCTTCCCCGGGTGCGCTGGGTGTTGTTGCCCAGCAAAATGTTTTCGTTCCACGCGGACAGGTGGGCAGTCACGGTCGTAGTCGTCGAAAAGGTGCCATTAGGATAACGCAAGCTGCCCGAGACCGAATACGCGTGATAGCCAACCGTTTTATAGGTAGTAATAAAACCACTACTACTGCTGCTGCCGCTGCTGCTGTTGGTACTGCTACTGCTATCGTCAGTCGCGTCTCCCTGCTCCTCTTTCATCTCAACAGTTACTTGCGCGCCTGAGTCTGTGGCGGAGTCGATCCCTCCCGATAGAGTCACACTTGCGTCCACATGAGGATCAGGGTGGAGGAGCAACGCGCTAGTAATCGACCAAATCCCCTGATTATTATTCCCGTACGCCCTCAAAGAGATCTTCGGACGAGCTGCTGCTGCTGCTGCTGGTACTGCTGCTGCTGTCGCTGCAGGCGCTAGCGTCAAAATCGTCGTTGCACTATCACTAGCACTCTTCCCCACCCTCTCCTCATTCTCGGCAATCGCCGCCGCTGCCGCTGCTGCTGCCGTTGCTGCTGCATCCATCGGAAGTGCTGCTGCAGAATTAAACAATCCAGCAAAGGGCGTGAGATCAAATCGATACGCAGGCACATCAAACGACTCAATTCCCGTGAGTGGACGCCATAAAAAGGGGTTCACCCCTCCCGTATAAAGCACCACAGCCGGATACACACTCCCTGCCAGCTTCTCATCCACCCAGACCTGCAGCTCGCGATAGACCCCCCCTCCACAGGAGGACCCATCTACAATCCCAGAATCGGAGGGGAGGTTGGTGTAGAAGAATTCTTCGCACCCGTGGGGGGAGGCCATTAGATCGAGATAGACCCGGGCAATATTGGGTTGGGGCCAGGGAGGGAGGGAGAGGATGAGGCTCGTGTTCCCGCTTAGACTGGGGGGGGAGGTCCATTGGCCCGTGCTGATGTTGAAGGGGGAGACGAGGGGGAGGATGAGGGGGGGCGAGGCGCCGTGTTCGGGAAGGAGGCCCGTGTCTTCTTTGCGGAGTTGGGGGGAGGGCGTTTGCTGCTTTTTGTCGCTGCTGCTGCTGCTGCTGCTGCTGCTGCCACGAAGGAGGGTAGGAGACGAGGTGGTGCCAGCGCCTGTGGCAGCAGCAGAGGGGAAGGGGCGGCCATAGAAAGAGAGGGAGGCATTAATGTAGATAACGCCCGTGTAGGTCTTATCGACGATGTTGGTGATCCCCACGGTGGCATTTTTGGGTCGGCTGGCATCGAGGATATAGAAGAGGTAGTCACTCACGTCCTTCTCCACGTGCCAAGCAATCCCCATAGGAGAGGGCTCGGGCGTGGTGGTCCGCAGCAGCTCCACCTCCCCCAGGAAAACCCCTCCGCTCCGATCAAACTGCACGCCCTTGACCGAACCATCGAAATCCAACACCACCTTGGACACATACCCACGGCAGGCTGGCACGTCGGAAGGAGCAAGGAAGGGCTGCGTGGTCACCTTATCGAAAGCATCGCAGGCGGCGTTCCGAACCAGGTCGACCGTGCACAGGAGCTGGCCCGGGCGCACGAGGGCAGGGGTGGCGAGAATGGGGTTGTCGTAGGCGGGGTAGGCGTGGGTGGTGGCGGCCAGGAGTAGGAAGAGGAGGGGGGTGCAGGCTTTCTTGATCATTGTGGGGTGGGGAGCAGCAGCAGCAAGGCCTGTGTGTGTAGTGGAGGAGGGGGGATGGTCAGTATTGTTGCTTGGACGTCTATCTACAGTGTCGATACCCAAAACACAATCCACACGACGGCAAGACAGGTTGGCCGTGCACACGACGCTCAAATGATCGTGTGCATGAAGCTTGGGGGTCCGCTTACCTAATGACGATGGGCCGTCTTTGGTCGATCCAAATTGAGGGGCAGCGGCGGGATTGGGGGCAGCAAGGGGGTGGCCAGGTAGATGCGACTTGTGCTTATCTCGCCAGTCTCATCGTGCGATGGCCTGTGTTTTGTAGTGTGATGTGCAATGATGATTGATGGGTACGTGTCGAGGAGCAGCTGTGCTGTCGTCTTGCTTTGCTTTGCTTGGCTCGGCCAGCAAAAGCCACGGAAAGAAAACCTGCCCGTGCACAGGACTTTCATAGAAAGTTTCATAGAAAGAGAGAGAAAGGAAGCAATGAGCCCCAGTGAACACCTGGTTTTGACAGCAGCAAGCATCTAAGCAATCGCAAAGCATGATGGTTGGTGGGTGGCTTTCCCACCTTCCTGACTCAACGGCCCGGAACAAGCATACGTCGCCCGGCCCATGCTTGCGCAAGAAGTGTGTTTCATTACCATTACGCCAGTTTTGCTTTCTTTCTTTACAGATTTTACATGTACACATACATTTGATACATATCCAGCCCTTCACCCGGTCTCCCCCCCCCGGCACAATTTTCTACAGCCGACCTCTCGCCCTCCCTCCCTCCCTCCCAACCCCTTCCCCTCCCCACCCAATCCCCCCCCACCCTCCCCCTACAAAGTCAATCGCCCAACAATCCCATCCAACAACCCCTTGGCACGACCCGCCGAAAGCATGGGACTAATACACGTAAGGGTCAAATTCAAACACTCCCCCTGCGTGGACGCCGCCACAAACACATACTGCCCAATCCCATGCAAACTAATCCCCCACTGCAACCGCGCAATTTGCAATTCCTCCCTCCCTTCCTCCCCCCCTCCCTCCTCCTCCTTCTTCTTCGTATGCATTAGCACCCCCAAATTTGAAATTGCCGCTGCTTTCACCCTTCCTTGCATCCGTGGTGACACAGCCACGCGTGCCAGAGCTTCATAAATGCCATATTTAAACGCCTTGAATGCAGCTACCTGCCTCTTCCACTGCCCTGCTTTCATTGCTTCAGTCAACCCTTGCTTGTACCCTCTTGCATGCACCCATAAATCATCTCCATCACTTACTTCTACAACTGTATCGATCGGCGCAGCCAAACATTGCAACGCACACGCATACCTCCCCTCGTCCACCACACATAAAGCCTTGCGTAAATTAACCATCGTCTCCATTTTTAAGCTCGCCGTCGAAGATTCAGGCATTAGTCTTTTCAGTTCCAAGATGGTAGCAGCGGCCAGAGCGGCAGTAACGGTGGTGTGCTCGGTGTGGCACCGGTGGAGGAGCTGGAGGAGGGAGGGGCCTTGGATGCGGGAGGAGAGGATGTGCGTGCTGCGGAGGGAGAGGGAGGTGGTGGGAATTTCTGGGGAGGGGACGGTGGGGCGTTTGAGCAGCCTGTGTATGTGTAAGAGAAGAAGACGAGTTATTTGTTGATTCAGAAGTGAGTGAAAAACATCGCTTTCGGAGTCTGTGGGTGAGCAGAAAGCTGCTTGTGTGATGGTGCTCGCTAATAGGAGCACGCTCCAACAATCAAGCAAACAAATGACGAAATAGAGGAAACAGCACAAACAAGAAATCCCCTTCTTCTAGATACGTACCAAGTCACACGCCGCCACAAAAACGCCAAGGCACCCCGCGGGCCATCCCCAGGCATGGGGGGCAAGACTGTCTCGAAGAGCTCGTCTTGCGAGGGGAGAAAATCCAAGGCCAACACCAGCGGCTGCGTTTCCACACTGTTGCTGCTGCTACTACTGGTACTGCTGGTCTGTCGAAGCAAGCCCTCCATCCCCGCCACCACCTCCTTCAAAAACAACACCACGCTCTCCCCATCCATAATGCTATGATGCGCCATCACCACCAACGACTGCTTCACCCCTCCCTCCCTCCCTCCTTCCTCCGCCCCCTCTTCTTGAACCAAAAAGAGCTGCCAGAACGGCCCATCACACTGACCAAGGGCAATGGGCGTGCGCTTCAATTCCTCCTTCACGAATCCCACCACCCCTCCGCCTCCCCGTCCCTCCCCTCGACAGTCAGTAGTTTTAGTAGTAGTAGTTACAAAAGGCACAACCCACGCAGCCGGCTTCACCTCCTCCATCGGCCAGATCTCCAATTGTTCGCCATCCACCGTGATGTGTGCGCGTAGGTTGGGATGTCGTGCAATGATGGGGCGTAGGGCCTGTTGGACCATGCGAGAGTCTGGGAGAGGGAGCACAGCAGCAGGTCCTCTGCCATGACACTTGAGCTCAGCGACCATATATATCAACCCACAGCCCATTTGATGCGCTTTGTACATGAATTGCTCAAAGCCACCGAGGGGCCGGCGGCAAGGCTGGGCTGCATGGGTGGTGCAGGTGGTCCCCTCTTCAGCATCGTGCCAGGCCTCATCGTCGTCGTACTCCTCTTCCTCTTCTGCTTCCTCCTCATTCCACGCCCGCGCCACCCGCTCCGGCCCTTGTCCTGCTGCGAAATCCTTGTGGGCGGAAGGTGTAGACGCGGCCATGGTGGTTGTAGTGGTATTATTGGAGACGCAGCAGGCAGCGGTGCACACACACGGGGCGAAGCGAGTAGATCGATCCCCAGTGCTTTTGGCTTTGGACGCGGCGTGTAACTCGAGGCTAAGGCCCCCGGCCCTGGGGATGGCGCTGTTGAGTTGTGGGGAAAACAAGGGTTGTGTGTGAGTCGTGCTGGGTTCCAAAGACACAAATAGCGCACACACGAAGTGCCCCAAGGGCCTGGAGGTCGAGCATAAGAAGAAGAAGCACAGTCGCAATTCTATTTGAAACGGCTTGTTGCCTTGTCGGCGAGCGAGCGAGCGAGGCGAGGAGGAGAAACCCTCGAGAAGCAAGTTTGTGCTGGTCGCCTTCCCCATTGCCATGCCCACCACCACCACGCCCGGACATAGACACCTTCTACCTATACCCACAAACAGGAGGACACGACCAGGCCAAGGCGGGCGGCCAGGCGGCGGCGGTGCGGAGCGGCAGACAGCGCGAGATTATTGAGGATCGAGATGAGATGACAACGACGGGCCTTCTTGCTCGTCATCAAGGGAGATCGGCACTTGTGGACTTCTGAAGGCATGCTATCGCCCAAGGCCTCCCTGCCATGGCAGCATCACTGGGCAAGCCTCCTCTACTTTTGCCGCGCGGGCGTTTGCGGCGTTTGCGGCGTTGGGCTGCGTGATTTGGTGTGCCTTCCGTTGGATGCTTGGCCATTTGCTGCGCCCCTCTCGTCGGCAAGGCCAAGGGTCTTGCTCACCCTCTGCATACAGAGCCCAAGCATCACTGCTGTCTCGCTGCGACACTAGATACCTAGCAGAGGCTGGGCGGGTGTTGCTTCTTGTCCTCGTGCCTCTGCGGCACACCATCATCATTCTATGCCTCGCGTCATCCCTCTAACTTTTCCCTTCCCACCCAACCCGATCACAGCTGCTCCTTTCTCGCCCACAGTACAAGCAGCACCAGCAACAACAGCAGCAGCAGTAAGCGGATTCAGTAGTAGCAGTAAAAATGGCGGGCGGCAAGGACGAGACTTACGACTACCTTTTCAAGGGTACGTTGGCTGGGCAAGGAGGGAGGGAAGGAGGGAGGGAGGATAGAGAATAACTTTGGCACTAGCTTTCTATTACTAACCAAGTCTTTGTTTTCAGCCTTTACACTTTACACACAAAATACTCACCTACTCTCTCTCTTATATTTATCCCCCCCCCTTTTGCAGTTGTCCTTATTGGGGATTCGGGCGTGGGGAAGTCCAACCTCTTGTCGCGGTTCACCCGCAACGAGTTCAACTTGGAGAGCAAGAGTACGATTGGCGTGGAATTTGCGACCAAAAGCATCAAGACGGGTGATAGGAAGGTCATCAAGGCGCAGATTTGGGACACGGCAGGGCAGGTTTGTTGGTGGAATTGGGGTGTGCGTGTGTGTGAATGTGCATGTGCGTGAGCTTCGTTCTTGGGTGCATTGGCGCAGGCTTTACCACCTATGTTGCATTTCTTCAATATTATCCGCTTCCTGCTTTTTCTCAAAGGCCATCCCCACCATTCCCTTCATCCCTCCCTCCCTCCTTTCTCCCTCCCTCCCTTGCAGGAACGGTATCGGGCCATCACCAGCGCTTACTACCGCGGCGCCGTCGGCGCTCTCCTCGTGTACGACATTTCTAAACGCGTGACTTTCGACAACGTCGAACGCTGGTTGAAAGAGTTGCGTGAACACGCCGATCAATCCATCGTGGTGATGCTGGTGGGGAATAAGAGTGATTTGCGTCATTTGCGCACGGTGCCGACAGAGGACGCCATGCGCTTTGCGGAGGAACACCGGCTGGCGTTCATTGAGACGTCGGCTTTGGATGCCTCGGGTGTGGATACGGCATTTCACCGGATTTTGACGGAGATTCACTCGTTGCTGTCCAAGAAGCCCATGGCGGGGAATGAGGGAGGGTTTGGGCAGGCCATTGGAGAAGGGCAGAAGATTGCCTTGTCGAGCAACCCCCCTCCTAGTAAGGCAGCGGCGAGTTTCCAGCAATGCTGTAAGTCGCTTTAAGGTTAGAGATGATGAATCGGGAAGAAGGAAGGGAAGGAGGGAGGGTAGGAGAGAGGGAGGGAGGGAGGGAAGGAAGGAGGGCAGGCGGTGCAGCCCGTCGAGTATATAACATCAAATGGGGACATGGGAGTCCCCCTCTTGGCGGCCGCCGCGGGAAAGCAAGCAAGCAGCGGCTGGCTGCCTGGGCTGCATCAGTTAGAAGGGATAGAACAGACAGTTAGAAGGGATAGAACAGACAGAGGGACATTTTATATTTTTGAGCCCTGTGTGTGCGGTGTCCATGTACGTGTACGTGTGTGCGTTCGGCTCTCGGGCGCCCTTTTCTCCTTTTTGTTGGTGTTGGGTTTTATAACCTCCTCTCTCCCCCCCCTCATGTAAAATGTCTGTCGTCCGCAAGAAAGGAAAATGAAAAGGGGCGTCCCGTAAAAGAGGCGTGGGGAGGCGCTAGTGGAGCTGGGTTAGAAGAAGAAAAAAAGGAAAAAAAAGAAATATAAGCAAACCATAACACAAATTGGCTACAGAAGAGTTTAGACTGTCCTTCGCTCTGCGTACGTTGCTTCCGTTATGACCTCCCCTCTCTCGCCTCTCGTGCCTCATTCGTTCTTGCTTAGCTACAAAACCCACGAAACCACTCAACACACACACACACGCATTATACAATCAGGGATCTGCCATGGGCATGGAGACGCGGGAGCAAGCGCTGGCGGACGAAAACGCTTCCACCCCTCTTCAGCCACCACCATCATCAGCATCATCCCATCCACCAGCACCACCGCCGCCAGCTTCCACTACCCTCGATACCTACCTGCTCCTGTGCGTCGGGGGCCTAGAAGAGGACGCCATCGCTGCAACTAAGGCCTATTTCCACGCTACGCAAGGCAGTGGCGAATGGGAAGGGAGGGAGGGAGGGAGGGGCGGAGACGCAGTAGCCCCTCCATGGACAGCACATTTCCGCGTCTTCGAGATTGACGACGAGGACCGTCTTGGCAATGCAGGGTGCGGGAAGCTCATCCTGGACACAAACGTGCCCCTGGAAGTCGTCTTGGCGTTGCCTTTTCTCCTAGGCGTTTTGGCGTATGTGGGGGAGGATCACGCCCTACCACCAGAGCGAGAGGCGGGCTTAGCCCACCTGCATGCCGTGACCCACGACGCCAGCTATTGGGATGCAGCCATGGACTTGTGGGCCCGCGCTCGTGACTATGGCACTGCTGCTACTGCTGCTGCTACTGCTGACAGGCCTGGAGGCCTTACCTGGACCGAAAGGGTCAGGTCAACGACAGAGCCTCTTTCCCTGAAATTTCGCGCGTCCGTTTTGCGAGATGGTGCGCACGCATATATAGGGATGGACATGCTGCCTGTCGTGGGTGACGGGACATCGATTCGCCTGGGCGAAAAACACCTCAAGGTAGACCTGAAGAACTACGATTTGGAGGTCGTTGCGATCGTCCTCCAGCAGCACGTGCACTTGGGTCTTACTTTGGACAATAGGAAATTAGGGTTCAGTTCCAACCTCCCCCCCGAACGCGTCCCTCCCATCCTCTTCCGAGAGGGCGTGACGGCCTGCTTACGTCCGAGCACCGCCCGACTTTTCTTGGCCATGTGCCAGCCACGCGTAGGAGAGGTGGTGGCTGATTTCATGGCGGGTGTGGGTACGATTCCGTTTGTTGCTGCAGCGATGCCACCACCCTTCCCTCAGGTCCTAGCTTTGGGTGGGGACGAGAGCGAGGAGGCGGGGGGGCATATGCGACAGAATTTTACGTATTTAAGGGAGGAGATGTGTGGGTGCATTAACAGCAAGGGGGAGGGAAGAGGTCGTGCTGCTGTCGCCGGTCTGGCGCGGTGGGACGCGAGGAGTCTGCCTTTACGGGACGGGGTGGTGGACGTTGGAATCGTGGATTTGCCGTTCGGCAAGCGCCACAAGCACAAGGGAGGGCGGATGGTGCATCTATACGAGAGGGCGTTTCGGGAGATGGCACGTGTAATATGCCCGGGGGGACGGTTGTTGTTGTTGGCGTCGCGGGCCTCTTTTGTGGAGGAAGCGTTGAAGGGCTATATGTGCGAGGGATGCTGGTCCCAACAGCAACAGCAGCAGCAGCAGGAGAAGTTGGAGGAGGTTGTCGATTGTTTTGAGCCCAGGCGGGTTAATATTGGGGGTTTGAGGGGAGTGATGTATTTGGTTGTACGGACAACGGCCCCGCTGCCTGTGTTGCCTGAGTGGCCGGTGAAAGAGGGACGGAAAGCTCTGCGGCGACGTGCATGGGAGGATAGAACGGAAGATGAGAGCATTAGGGAAGGAAATGTGATAGAGACATAGCATTATTAAAACCAAAAGCTAGCTTAAAAAAGCGTATGATGACTTGATCACTCGTTTGGATCTATTTCTTTGTTTGTGGTTCGTTACTGTGCTTGGTTCTTTACTTTTATCACTCATTCAAATGCGGCGATTCCGCCTGCTGACTAACAGGGCTGGCAAAGAGGATTAGAGTGATTCATGATTGAGAGTTCCCAGTTTCGCGTTCTTTATGATTGCCCTAGAGGCTCATGTCATAGTCATACATGCATATTCCTTCCCTCCCTCCCTCCCTCCCACCCTTCTACCAGTTCTCAATGTCTCCGTCGTTGAACAATTCAAACACCTCCTTCTCGTTCGTCAATCTGAAGATATCGTCTTCCTCTTCCTTCCCCTCGCCTTCCTCTTCCTTCCCCTCCACTTCCCCCCCTCCCTCCACATGTCGCTTCGCAGCTGCTCCCTCCTCCGCCCCTGCCTCAAACAAACCCACCCCTCCTGCCTTTGCAAAAACACTCCCTAATAAACTCTCGTCAAATAGAGGTGCAGCTAGCGGGAGGGAAGGAGGGAGGACGGGCAGCCCCCGTGCAGAGACACAAAGCTCCTGGGCTTCTGCTGCCTCGTAGGGCTGCTCTTGTTGCTGCTGTGATTGCTGCTGCTGGTGCTATAGTAGCGTCGAGGCCGGCTCAGGCGGATGTACTTCTTCCTCTCTCGGGGTGAAATCTTTCTCCCACTTCATCTCCTTCTCCCCCTTCTCCTCCTCCAGCCCCGGCTCCCGTCCATCCCTGCTTCCCTCATCATCAAAGATGTCATGGAGCTGCTCTTGGTCGAACACCGGAGGTATGGGATAGAGGAAAGAGGTTGGCGGGAGAGAGGACGAGGAGGCAGGCACAGAGCGGACCTCCTCTTTTTGCTCCACTTTCCAAGTTGTGACGGGCGTCATTTGTTGCTACTGGCCAAGGACCGGCGCGCCATGCTGCTGGTGCTGCTGGTGCTGCTGCTGCAACCGCTGATTCTGCTGCTGCAACCGCTGTACCTGCTGCTGCAATTGCTGAATGTGCTCCTGCTGCTGCTGTTGCTGCTGCTGCTGCTGCCCGTCGCCCCCAGTTTTGCTGACCCTGCTGCTGCTGTCGGTGATAGTACCGGGAGAGAGCAAGTTTAACCTGCTCATCGTGTTGAGAGGGGAGGAACAGTGAGGCGGAACGCGACGGAATAGGAGGAGGAAGGTCGCTAGGGGAATATGGGCGCAGCTGCTGCTGCTCGCTGTGTTGAGCTGCAAGTCGACGTGGGATGGAATAGAAGGAGGAAGCGCGCTGGGAGAATAGCGATGAAGCTGCTGCTCATAAGAAAGCTGCAAGCTGGCGATGCTCTGTTGTGCCGCTGCGTAGTGTTGTTGTATTTCCTGGTCCTCCTTTTGAGACTGCTGCTCGTCGTGAGCGCCCTCCTCGGTCTGCTGCTGCTGATCGTGCTCTTGCTGCTCCGCCAGCCCACGCTCCGCCGGCCTACCACTTCCTGCTCTTCTTCCTCTGCCCTTGGCTCTTCCTCTTCCTCGTCCTTTGACCTTCTCCTCCGGTGCAATTTCCTTCTTTATAAACAAGGCCTCTAGCTCTGCTGCTGGCATGGCAGCGGCGCGCGCCAACAGGGAGGACGAGGAGGAAAATATATAAGACCGGAAGACGAGAGGGAAGAGGAGGAGGAGGATGAGGAGAAGTGAGAAGTTGACGACCCCGTCCCCACCCCACCCGCTCCTGTCAATGACAGTGCCGTTGATGGCGTCGTCGTCGTCGCTTCTGCCGTTGTGGCAAGGCAGGGCTGGGTGGAATTGGGACCAAAGCTGGATGGGGGGAGGATGACGTTGGAGGCAGCGGCGGGCGGAGCGCGCAGAGCAGGGAGGCCCATCCCGTCGGCGCCGAACGGTAAGGCGGCCAAACCCGGCATGGCGCAGCCATCCGCCCTCCAGCCTGTTACCTCGCTCACGCGCCCGCGCTTCATCACCTCTGATATGGAATATTTTTCAGGCGTTATTCGTTGGTCTTGGCCTCGACTTGTCCCCCAGGTCGCGCGCACGCCACCCGGGAATCGCAAGAGCGGCGTCGTCAAGTGCTTGGAGGGGGGGGCGACTGCGGGGAGGAAGAAAGGGAGGGAGAGAGGGATGGAGGGAGAGAGAAGAGGGTGTGGTTAGTGGCATGCACCAAAAACGGATACAAAAAGACACAGAAATTGATACACAGACACACATATAGAGCATCCATCCGTCTTCCGTCCCTCCGTCCCCTTCTTACATAAGACACCCTTCTATCCCCCCTCCCTCCCGCTTTCCATCCCTCTGGTACTTACTTTCCGTCTTGAAGATCAAGCCATGCATCCCCGCCTTCTGGAAGGTCAAGAGGGACTCCAAGCACAACTTGCTGGTACCGTCATACTCGTAAATACGCACCAACCTGGTGACTTTGAGGTTATTTTCACCAAAGATCATCGCAACCACCGTGTCAATGAACTGCTGCCGGTCCTCGGGCGCGTAGATGGGAGCCATAAAGTAGGCCCAGAGTAGCTTTCAATGGAGGGCTTTGTCCCAGAGTGTGGTTGCGTTCTGTTGCAAGGGAGGATGAAAATGGTTGTGTGTGTATGTAAATAGGAGTGCCACCGAATTGTGTCGATTTTAAGTGGCATCGATGGCGGCCATGAGGTAGCGCTAAGGATACACACATATACACAAACTCACACAACCACAATCCCCCCCCCTCCTTCTCTTTCTCTCGGCATTCAAG
>Ga0105054_10009173_pt1 | contig 12911 bp, 9 predicted proteins | sample BON02_FD_78091 | JGI IMG/M metagenome (GOLD analysis project Ga0105054, IMG submission 78091) | Freshwater microbial communities from Lake Bonney liftoff mats and glacier meltwater in Antarctica - BON-02 (megahit assembly) | ecosystem: Environmental > Aquatic > Freshwater > Ice > Glacier... | reverse complement strand
TTATCACCGATCAGCATCGCTCATCTTGGTTTTCCTCTGGTCGGTGTTATCACCGATCAGCATTGCTCATCTTGGTTTTCCTCTGGTCGGTGTTATCACCGATCAGCATCGCTCATCTTGGTTTTCCTCTGGTCGGTGTTATCACCGATCAGCATCGCTCATCTTGGTTAAAATTTTATGGTACGGAGAATACTTACCAAAATATGGCGATGGTTTTTGGTTCATTAAGAAGAGAAATCCCGGGATTTGCAGAAAATCATCCAAATGATCCCGGGATATTAGTTTTTAGTCCGTTAGTTTTTTGTAGCGAAGACGGTGAGGTGTGATGTCACCGGTACGTTTTTTTCGGTTCTCTTCGTATTCAGAGTAATTACCTTCGAAATAATAGACCTGTGAATTGCCTTCAAATGCCAGAATGTGTGTACAAACCCTGTCAAGAAACCATCGGTCGTGGGAAATAATTACCGCACAACCGCCAAAATTCTCCAATCCTTCTTCGAGGGCTCTCAGTGTATTTACATCAATATCATTGGTTGGCTCATCCAGTAGGAGCACGTTGGAGCTTTTTTTCAAGGTAATTGCCAAATGAACCCGGTTTCTTTCTCCGCCGGATAGAACCCCAACCTTTTTCTGTTGATCCGCTCCGTTGAAGTTGAATTTGGAAACATAAGCTCTTGAGTTGATAGGTCTGTTTCCAAGCAGAATGGTTTCATTTCCATCGGTGATGTTTTCCCATACAGATTTTTCAGGATTAAGATCATCATGATTCTGGTCGACATAACCTAATACTACAGTTGGTCCTACCCTGAATGAACCCGAATCAGGTTGATCTTGTCCGGTAATCAAACGGAATAAAGTAGTTTTTCCTGCTCCGTTAGGACCAATGATACCAACAATTCCTGCTGGAGGTAATGAGAAACTCAGGTTATCGAAAAGTATTTTCTCTCCGAAAGCTTTGCTTACATTCTGAGCTTCGATCACCAGATTCCCCAATCTTGGTCCGGGTGGAATAAAGAGTTCGAGTTTATCTTCACGTTCTTTCGTGTCTTCGGAGGCTAGTTTTTCATAATTTGATAAACGTGCTTTTGATTTTGCGTGCCGTGCTTTTGGAGCCATCCGCACCCATTCCAATTCTCGTTCAAGGGTTTTCTGACGTTTACTTTCAGTTTTTTCCTCAGATTCAAGCCGTCTCGACTTTTGTTCCAGCCAGGATGAATAATTTCCTTTCCATGGAATGCCCTCTCCTCGGTCAAGCTCAAGTATCCAACCGGCCACATTATCCAAAAAATACCTGTCGTGGGTTATTGCAATCACAGTTCCTTTGTATTGTTTTAGATGCTGTTCCAGCCAGTCAATACTTTCTGCATCGAGGTGATTAGTAGGCTCATCAAGTAAAAGAACGTCCGGTTCTTGAAGTAACAAGCGACATAATGCAACGCGCCTGCGTTCGCCACCTGACAATATGGCAATTTTCGTTTCAGGCTCCGGACAACGCAATGCATCCATGGCCCGTTCCAGTTTACTATCCAGTTCCCATGCACCGCAGGCATCAATCTGATCCTGTAATTCACCCTGCTTTGCAAGGAGTTTATCCATCTCATCAGCGTTCTCATAAATCTCAGGTAGGCCAAATTTTTCGTTGATCTCCTCGTATTCTTTAAGGATGGCGGTGGTTGAGGCAACACCTTCCTCTACAACCTCCCGAACCGTTTTATCAGCGTCCAGAATAGGTTCCTGTGCCAGATAGCCCACTGTAAAGCCTGGAGCGAACACAACCTCGCCTTGATATGATTTGTCTAAGCCAGCAATGATCTTTAGAACGGATGACTTTCCCGAGCCGTTTAATCCAATTACCCCTATCTTTGCTCCATAAAAAAAAGACAGATAGATATTTTTAAGAACTTGCTTCTGTGGAGGGTAAATCTTATTTACCCCGGCCATAGAAAATATTATTTTTTCGTCTGACATTCGTATATTGATTGAGGTTCAAATATCGGATTTTAGTCAGAGACATGTCAACTTTATTATGTCTTCAATTCGTAAAACCTTTTTAACCTAAATGGCGTAATTGTTGATAACTTGTTACACAGGCCTGATGTCTATTAATCCATTTTATTAATAGCTTAGGGCGTTAAAACATACAGAAAGGTATACTAATGGAAGCGAAATTTTCTCCACGCGTCAAAGACGTGATATCATATAGCAGAGAAGAAGCTCTGCGACTGGGTCATGATTACATTGGCACAGAGCATTTATTGCTAGGTCTTGTCAGAGAAGGGGACGGGATGGCAATAAAAATTTTAAAAGGTTTAGGAGTTGATACTGCCCGTTTGCGCAAATCTGTAGAGGATTCTGTGAGGGGAACATCCAGCACAACTGTTAATCTGGGCAATATTCCTTTAACAAAGCAGGCAGAAAAGGTTCTTAAGATTACTTACTTAGAGGCCAAGATATTTAAAAGCGATATTATCGGTACTGAGCATTTGCTTTTATCCATTTTGAGAGATGAGGATAATATTGCTTCTCAGATCCTTCAACAGTATAATGTGAACTACGATATCTTTAAAGTTGAAGTAGAAAGCAATAAGGAAGGCTTCCGCGATGAAGCTCCTGGTTCGCCTGCAGGTGATGATGATTTCAGGGAAGATGAAAGCTTCAGCCAGCCAAAAAAGGTTTCTGATATCAAATCAAAAACCCCAGTTCTGGATAATTTCGGAAGAGATCTGACGCGTGCTGCGGAGGATGGGAAATTAGATCCTGTTGTTGGTCGCGAAAAGGAGATTGAAAGAGTATCCCAGATCTTATCTCGTCGCAAAAAGAATAATCCGATTCTGATCGGTGAACCGGGAGTGGGTAAATCTGCCATCGCAGAAGGACTTGCTTTAAGAATTATTCAGCGTAAGGTTTCACGCGTATTATTTAATAAAAGAGTAGTTACTCTTGATCTTGCCTCATTGGTGGCAGGAACAAAATACCGCGGCCAGTTTGAAGAAAGAATGAAAGCAGTGATGAATGAGCTGGAGAAATCTCCTGATGTTATTCTGTTCATTGATGAGATCCATACCATTGTTGGGGCAGGAGGAGCTTCCGGGTCACTGGATGCATCAAATATGTTTAAACCTGCATTAGCCAGAGGCGAAATTCAATGTATTGGTGCCACCACACTTGATGAGTACCGTCAGTATATTGAGAAAGATGGAGCCCTTGACCGTAGATTCCAGAAAGTAATGGTGGAACCGGCAACTCCGGTCGAGACCATTGAGATATTGAATCGCATTAAGGAAAAATATGAAGAACATCACGGTGTAACTTATACCGATGAGGCAATTAATGCATGCGTTAGTTTAACAACCCGCTATATTACAGACAGATTCCTTCCTGATAAAGCTATTGATGCTCTTGATGAATCAGGCTCACGTGTTCACCTGACCAATATCCATGTACCACAGAACATCATCGATGTGGAGCAGAAGATTGAGGAAATCAAAATCGAGAAAAACAAGGTAGTTCGCAGTCAGAAATATGAGGAAGCTGCTAAACTTCGGGATACTGAGAAAAATCTTCTCGAAGAGCTTGAAAAGGCAAAAAGTGAGTGGGAAGCAGAAACCAAGACTAAGCGTTATACAGTAACTGAAGATAATGTTGCCGAAGTAGTATCTATGATGACTGGTATTCCTGTTCAAAGGGTAGGTCAGGCAGACAGCATCAAATTGCTGGGAATGTTTGATTCAATCAATACAAGAGTGATCGGCCAAGAAGATGCCGTTAAAAAATTAACAAAGGCAATTCAGCGTACCCGTGCCGGATTGAAAGACCCTAAAAAGCCAATTGGATCATTTATTTTTCTGGGTCCAACAGGTGTTGGAAAGACGGAGTTAGCCAAAGAACTTGCTCGTTTCATGTTCGATACCGAGGATGCATTGATCCAGGTTGACATGAGCGAATACATGGAAAAGTTCGCTGTTTCCCGTTTGGTTGGGGCGCCTCCCGGATATGTGGGTTATGAAGAGGGCGGACAGCTCACAGAAAAGGTAAGAAGAAAACCATATGCCGTAATTCTCCTTGATGAGATTGAAAAGGCACACCCTGATGTATTTAATATACTTTTGCAGGTTCTTGATGAAGGTCAGTTGACAGATAGTTTAGGCCGTAAAGTAGATTTCAGGAATACAATCATCATTATGACTTCGAATATCGGAGCAAGACAATTAAAGGATTTCGGGCAAGGTGTTGGTTTTAGCACTGTGGCAAAATCCTCACAGGCAGATACTTACTCAAGAGGAGTCATAGAAAATGCATTGAAGCGTGCTTTTGCTCCTGAATTCTTGAATCGTGTTGATGATGTGGTTGTGTTTAATTCACTCACCAAAGAAGATATCTTTAAGATCATTGATATTGAGTTACAGGCTCTTTTTGACCGAATACATGGATTAGGATATGAAATTAAACTTACCGAGGCAGCCAAAGAATTCATCGCCGAGAAGGGTTATGATTCAAATTTTGGTGCACGTCCGTTAAAGCGCGCAATTCAGAAGCATCTTGAAGATCCAATCGCCGAAGAGATTCTGAAAGGTGAGCTTGCAGAAGGAGACACTATGGAGGTTGATTATGATAAGGAAAAAGAAGAGATCCGTATTGTATCAAAAGCCAAGACGGTGAAAAGAAAGAAAGAAGAGAAGAAGGAGGAATAATATATTTTTCTTTAATTGAAAAGGGCTGACGGATGCAACTGTCAGCCCTTTTTTTTCGTCCTCATTATACAGGCCTTTCCTGTTTTATATTATGAACAAGTCAGTCTTTCTTTTTGCCATGAGTATTATGTTATTAGGTGCGGGATGCAAGAAGGAATATATTGTCCCTAACCGCACCATTTTTGCAACACTTAGTCCGGGTAACTGGATTAAACTTGATGGAGGCCGTAGTTATACGGCTTCGATCAGTATGCCTGAGATAAGTAATAATTTCAATGAATATGGTGCTGTTCTCGTATATATTTCCTTTGAAAATGGAGTTTATGAACAGATTCCTCAGGTTTATAATGGGGTATCTTACAGTTATATAAGCCGTTCCGGAAAAATTGTTTTAGAAATACAAAGCTCTGATGGTCTGGGTACAGTTACTCCTCTGGGATCGGTAAAAGTGAAGGTTGTTCTCATCGAATCAAACTGATAGAATTGAGAGTTGAGAATTGAGAGTTGAGAATTGCTGTCCGGGTAAAGTAATGTAAGTACAAAATATCTCTATTTAGACTTCTCAATCAGATATTTTAGTTGAACTAGAAATAAGATCCCCCCCTTTAACCTTGCCTCCCTCTCCAAAGGAGTCCTTTGGACTATAGCCGGGTAGGCCAATTTGTTATTCACGCGTTTTTGTTGTTTTTAAAGGTGTTCATGCTTTCGCCGCTGAAGGGCGGCTCAGGTTTGAAGGCCAAAAGAAACAAAAGCCTTCTTCAATCCCTAGGTGCCTTGGCCACAAGTCCACCACACATCAAAAAAAAGGATCGCTAATTTTGGGGATAGGAAAATATGAAAGTATTCCGGGTATGATACCAAAATCTAATGCTCGGTATTGCTGTTTGTATGATTCTGCATCTTTTTTTTGATTTTACTGGCACTTGGTCTTGAATCGTCCTTCGGAACCGTTTATCTTTTATGAACAGTTTTGGGATTGTGCTGTTGGGTTACAACAGAGCATATATTGCTGTTCTTGCTAGTTAGGAGGATCGGCCTCATGGGATTTGCCACAAATACCGGGAAGCCGCGGCTGTTACTCACAATTTTATATGTTTTTTTTTGGTGTTCGTGGTCTCCCTACGGTCGGCATTGCTTAATTTCCAGCCCGTCCGAATGGCTTCAGCCGGGCGGGCTGAAGGAAAAAGGATTGCCCTCTTCCGCGGCAAGAGCGGACGATTTTTAATAAGGATTGTTGAATATGTTTTTACCCTGACACTTGTGGTTGAGAATTGAAAAATCATTTTTTTTGCACACAAAAAAGGCCCTTTCTAAAATTATAGTAAGGCCCTTTTTTTATAAATGAGTACGGCGTTTAGAGCGTTAGGGATCGGAGTGAAAATCCTTTTTATGCAAAGCAGAAAAAGATTGTAACGTAGAGCCCGGCCCGCCCAAGCGGGCAACGTCCAAAATATTCTTAAATTTAGTATAGAAATTAATTGTTCAATCTCAAATAATATATAACTCTTCAATTTACACAACAATCTGTTTGTTCTTTTCCACTTCCTTCAAATATTAACTCTCATTGTTCTCCACACCTAAACGATACATCACATCATCACTGACCCCGGTAGAAGAATATCCACCGTCGTGAAATAGATTTTGCATGGTTACCATCCGGGTTAGGTCAGAGAATAAGGTGACACAATAATCTGCACATGATTCAGCATCTGCATTTCCAAGTGGTGCAATTGCATCGGCATAATCGTAGAAACTACCAAAACCTTTGATCCCGGTTCCTGCGGTAGTTTTTGTTGGAGATTGCGAAACTGTGTTGATACGAACTTTTTTATCCAGGCCATAGTGATACCCAAAACTTCTGGCAATGGATTCAAGCATTGCCTTGATATCCGCCATATCTGTATAAAAGGGGTAGGTACGCTGCGCGGCCATATAAGTGAGTGCAACTACACTGCCCCATTCGTTTATAGCATCCAGTTTCTTGGCTACACTTAACATTTTATGCAGAGACAAAGCAGAAACATCTATTCCTTTTTGAAAGTATTCATAATTAAGTTCAGGATAAGGGATCTTCTTTCGTATGTTAACACTCATGCCAATCGAGTGAAGTACGAAATCGATCTTTCCTCCAAGAATTTCCTGAGATTGAGTAAACAGATTGGTCAGGTCTTCAACACTCGTAGCATCAGCCGGAATAATTTGTGATCCTGTAACTTCCGCCAGCGAGTTAATTTCACCCATCCGCATTGCTATCGGTGCATTGGTAAGAACAAATACAGCACCCTCTTCGTGAGCTTTTTCTGCAACTTTCCAGGCAATTGAATTTTGATCCAATGCACCTGAAATGATTCCTCTTTTACCTTTCAGTAAGTTATACATATGATTGATTTTGGTTTTTGACGTAAATAAAAAGCTAAAGTTATTATTAATCTCTAATACTTAATCTCTTTAAATATTTAGGAGTAATTCCCTGGCATTTTGAATTGCAGATTCCCCCGGATTATTGCCGCTAAGCATTTTTGCAAGTTCAAGAACTCGCTCTTCTTTATTCAGTTCCCTGATATTGGTATGTGTAATATCGTTTTCTTCATCCTTATAAACACAGAAATGAGTGTTTCCTTTACTGGCAATCTGGGGCAGGTGGGTAATTGCGATAACCTGCATATTTTTGGATAATTTCTCCATAATATTCCCTACTCTCAATGCTACTTCTCCTGAAATACCAGTATCGATCTCATCAAAAATTATTGTGGGAAGAGCTGTATGTACAGCAACCAGCGATTTAATAGCCAGCATCAATCGTGAAAGCTCACCCCCGGAAGCTACCTTGTTCATTGGCAATGGGGTCTGTCCCTTGTTTGCACTGAAGAGAAACCTTATCTGATTATTTCCGTTAGTATCGAATTTTCCATCAGGTAGTGTATCATTAAATATTTGCAGTACAGCATTCGGCATACCAATTTCAGATAATGTTTGTATTACCTGAGTTTCTACATTTGGGATACAATCAGTCCGCCGCTTACTAATTTGATCAGCCAGATCAAGTGTTTCCTTGTGAAGCTTGTCACTTTCGGCTTTTAATTTTTCTATATCTTCATCAGCGAATAAAATGCTGCTAATCTTGATGGAGAACTGATCACGGATTGTTATTAACTCACTATCTGAGTTTACCCGATGTTTCTTTTGCAGGGAATAAAGCAGATCCAGCCGTTCATTTATTAATTCAAGCCTTGATTCATTAATTAGACTCCTTTGTTCAATATCCTCCAGTTCAGATATGAGGTCTTTAATTTCTATCAGGGTGCTGTTTAGTCTTTCAGTGATTTTGCCTATTTCAGGTTTATACTTTTCTGCATTAGCCAGACTGATCAATGCCTCTTTGATCTGTGCTGCAGCAGAGGGTTCATTTTCATTCAAAATACCAATGGAAATAAGTAGACTTCTTTTGATCTCTTCGGCATGTGTCAATTCACTTTGTTCCTGTTCAAGTTCCTCCTGCTCCCCTGAGGCTAATCCTGCTTTTTCGAGTTCATCAAATTGAAACTGGAAATAATCAAGTTCTGCTTTGTTTTGTTCAGCCAGACTGATGAGTTCTTTAAGATGAGATTGAGTTTTTCTGTAAGATCTGTAAGTATTTCTGTAATGCTTAAGAAAATCTTCATTCCCCGCTACTATATCAATGATCAATAACTGAAATTCTTCATTATTGATCTCAAGTGTGGCATGCTGCGAGTGGACATCAATCAGTTTTTCACCAAGTTTCTTCAGAAGTGCTAGATTGACCGGAGTATCATTGATAAAGGCTCTCGTTTTTCCGTCGGAGGAGATTTCCCTTCTTAATACCGTTTCCTTGTCATAATCCAGATCATTTTCTGTAAAGAAATCATCAAGCTGAAATTCATTAACTTCAAATGTTCCTTCGATCACACATTTTTTCTGCTGGTTGAAAAAGTACTTTCCTTCAGCACGCTGTCCTAATATTAATGATAATGCTCCAAGTATGATTGATTTACCTGCTCCGGTTTCACCGGTCATGATGTTCAGTTCATTTGAGAATGAAATGTCCAGGTTATCAATTAAGGCGTAATTTCTAATTGCCAGTCGCTTGAGCATGTATTCGTAAAAATTTGAGCTAAATTAAGTAATTCAGATTAAATGTGCCGGTATTCATCGAATTGGCTGCTAAGGTTTTTTAAGAACCTCGTACTTTAAACTGTTTGCAGGATCGATCACGGATAGTGCATTATAGGCTTTTAGCTTTTCCTGTGGGTCAGCAGTGGCAAGGATATTGATTATCTCATCAGCTTTTGCTGTAAAAAAGATCTGATTTAGAATTGAGCCCTGATTTTGTTTGTCGATTTTTTGAAGCTGTGGAATGACAGAAAGAACCGCTTTTCTTCCTTTCGATTGATTTTCAACCATGACATCCAATCCATCTCTATGGTAAATGTAAATACTTTCGCGAATTGGGTTAAACGACTTATTTGTGAGGTTCTCCACAAGCCAGAACCGGTTTCTTAGATTTTCAAATGCTTTCCATCCACTATTGGGAGCTATTTGAGCATTGTTCAACACTGTTTGAGCTTTCTCGAAATAAGAAGTACCACCGAATTTAGAGAATGAGTCATAATCCATACCGGTAATGATATAGGCATAAAAGGCAAGTAATGAGCCTAAGTTATTGATAAAGTTTTGCTCTGAAAAGTCAAGCGGTTGGCCTTCAGAGTAAGTGAAACCAAAATCTCTGTCGCTGATATTTAACAGGGTACTGCTGTATGAGCTATTGTAAACTGGCCTATTCGACTGAATCTGTGCTTCGGCTTTGAAATTGCTTGAACCATCCCAGTCGGTGATAGTAATCACAAAATTGCAGTCAATTCTTTCCTGTGGCAGCAAGGCATCTACTGACCATCTTTTGTTATTTAAAAAATCTTTGATACTTATTTCGAGGATATCAAGAATACGCTTATTTGAATTGGCCAGCTGTGGCGCCAGAATCTGGACACGGGCATTCAGATCCTGTGAAAGGACGGACTGGGAAATAATTATAAGACAAAAAAGAATCAGGTACTTCATCCTAATAAATCTAATACTTTTTTGCAGATATCTGCCGCAACTTCTCTCTTTGGTTTTAATTCAAATGCCTCTTTATTGAGTTTTCGGTCAATAATTGTTATCTTATTACTATCATTCTTGAACCCTGCACCCTTGTCTCTCAGTGAGTTCAGAACAATGAAATCAAGATTTTTCTTTTCAAGTTTCTTAATGGCATTCTCTTCCTCGTTATTGGTTTCAAGAGCAAATCCGACCAATATTTGTCCGGTTTTTTTTTCTTTTCCCAAAGTCGCAAGTATATCCGGAGTTTTTATCAGGTTGATTACGAATTCCGAACTATCCTTTTTTATTTTGGTGAGAGAGATATCCTTTGGCCTATAATCAGCTACTGCTGCACTTAATATAGAAATGTCGGTTCCGGTAAAATTGTTTATAGCTGCTTCAAGCATTTCCCCGGCAGAGGTAACATCGATTCTCTTAACGCCTGAATGGTTAAGTTTGAGAGAAGTTGGGCCGGTAATAAGTGTAACAGATGCTCCTAAAGCGGCGAGTTCTTCAGCAAGTGCAAATCCCATTTTTCCTGAAGAATAATTGCCTATGAATCTGACGGGGTCGATTGCCTCGTAAGTAGGTCCTGCAGTTACCAGTGCCTTCCTACCCTTTAGAAGCAGTTTTTTTTTAAATTCCCTATTAAGGATTTCAAAAATAACTTCAGGCTCTGCCATCCTACCTTCACCTGTTAATCCACTGGCTAATTCACCATAGCCGGGCTGGATCATGCTATTCCCAAAACTGATCAGGAATTCAATATTTTTTTGAGTTGCCTGATGCTTCCACATATCCAGATCCATTGCCGGAGCAAAGTAAACCGGACATTTAGCAGAAAGATATACAGCTGTGAGTAGATTATCACATAATCCATTTGCGAATTTAGCCAAGGTATTAGCGCTAGCAGGGGCTATGATCATCAGATCTGCCCATAATCCGAGCTCAACATGATTATTCCAGCTTCCGGTTTCCGGATCTGAATAATTACTAAGAACAGGGTTTTTGGAGAGGGTCGAAAGCGTTAGTGGGGTAATAAAATTGCATGCCTCTTTAGTCATAACAACCCTGACATTTGCCCCAGCCTTAACCAGTAAACGTGTTAAAGTTGCGGATTTATAACTGGCAATACTGCCACAAACGCCGAGGAGAATGTTTTTGTTAGTAAGCATAGGGCATAAATCTACCCATCTGAAAGCATGCATGGTGCATAGCACATGAATGTACTATGCTCCCTTGCATTATTAGTTTTGCTCTTTAGAAGGATTGCGGTAATAAACCTTATTGTTTAAAAATTCATCAACAGCAATAAGCGAAGGCTTAGGCATACGCTCATAATGTTTGGATATTTCAATTTGCTCACGGTTTTCAAATACCTCTTCTAAATTGTCATTAGACGAAGCAAATTCTGCCAGCTTACCATGAAGTTCCTCTTTCAGGTTATTCGCAATCTGGTTAGCGCGCTTACTGATAATTACAATCGACTCATAAATATTGTCGGTTGTTTTATCTAGTTCACGGACATCACGTGTTACTGTACTGTTTGGAATAACGGGTTTAGTAATACTCATTTTATTTGTTTTTAGTGTCTTCTTTTTTACTTTCTTCTGCAGCTTTGATTTTTTCTTCCTGTGCTTTCATTTCTGCTGTTTGCAGAGCGATCAGTTTTCTTACATCAATAATAGCTTTCTCACTGTTTTTCTTAATTTCTTCTGCTTCTTTCAGGTATTTACTTGCTGGGTAGTTCTGTGCAAATTCAGTATACAACAGAATGGCTTCATTATAACGTTCTTCCTGCTTAATTTCAAAACTTGCTTTGGCATACAATGCCTGCGCTTTTATCGTCAGAAATTCCATTTCTTCGGCATATTTTGTATCTGGAAATTCACGTGCAGAATTTCTGAATGCAATTACTGCAGATTTGAAATCCCCGATATCCAGGAATAATCTAGCGTTAGCGTAAGATTTAGTTTCAAGCTTATCACGTAGATTGCTAATCAATTTACTTGCTTCGGCAACACGCTCACTTTTAGGATATAAGTTTATAAACAATTGTAAAGCTTCGATAGCCTTTATTGTGTTTTCCTGATCCAGTGAAAACGTCGGAGATTCCAGGTAAAAACAGTAGGCAGCCATGAACCTGCATTCTTCTGCTTTTGAACTGGAAGCATAGGTATCCGCAAATGTTTTAAAATGATATCTGGCAGTAGTATAATCCCTTAATTTATAGTGTGTGTATGCAAAATAGTAGGAAAGATCCTCTGCTTCTGCAGTCCCACGGTATTTGGTAACAAGATCATCAAATAATCCGAGTGCTTTATTGTAGTCCTTTTTCTCATAAAGACGCACAGCTTCCCGGTATTTTTTGGCGGTATCATTGCTCGCACGTAGTTTTTCATATTTGCTTTTGCAGCCTGCAAATGCAATCACAATGAAAACCAGTACGCTTATGCTTATGTTAAGCTTATTTTTAAACATTCTGCAAAGATAAGGTAAATCGGTAAAATTTCAATTATTAATTGATAGTCGTTATTATATACGCGAAAATATCCCTTTGTATATATAGAGATGATTGTTTAACATTCTTTAACAAATTTCAATTCTTAAGCATATACTGGATATCTCTAGGACATAACCAGCGGAAGGTTAGGTTGATTCAGAACTTGCTTGCGTTTTAAATCTGATCAGACAGAGGCTATAATGCTGATCTTTGGAGCGAAGCGATTTGGATAAGAGGAAGATGAATACTAACCTGGTGATACTTTTCCTCATTTTGCCAAGTTTTAAGAATTATTATAACATATATCCAACCTTGAGATTTTTTATTTTTGGGGTGCCCCCTTTTGAGGGGTCGGGCTATTCGCTTCAATCTTTTGCTGCGCAGCAGCAAAAGTATTTCCGCTGCTATCCCTCACCCTTTTGCCTTCGCTTGCTATGTATATATATAATGTATAAGCTCTCTTCATAACGTTCTAAAAAAAAGCGTTTAGAGTATATAAGATACTGTTTCCTTCTTTTTTAAATTTTTTATCTTTCTTTTCCAGCGAGTTAAGTAATTCATCGAATTAAATCTGCTAATCTATTGTGTAGTGTATTGAATATGCATACCTTTGCAACCCG
>Ga0105054_10009166_pt1 | contig 12915 bp, 8 predicted proteins | sample BON02_FD_78091 | JGI IMG/M metagenome (GOLD analysis project Ga0105054, IMG submission 78091) | Freshwater microbial communities from Lake Bonney liftoff mats and glacier meltwater in Antarctica - BON-02 (megahit assembly) | ecosystem: Environmental > Aquatic > Freshwater > Ice > Glacier... | reverse complement strand
TTGAAAATTTTTTCCCCTGTTATTTTTTTTTGGGGTTTTTCACTAGTTTTCCCTCTTCCCTTCATTTCCGTCCGATTTTTATCCTCCCCCCCCCCCCCGATGAAAGTCCCAGCCCCCCCCCCCGCTTAGCGCTTTGACTTGTACTGTGCAGCGTTCTAGCCGTTACTGTACAAATGATCGAAGTCCCCGATGGAGAATTAACTACCGGTAATCAAAGGGCTACGGGTCTTGATTATTCTAAAAATTCTTCTTTCGTCTCCGACCATTCAATCGGCGGCATTTATTCACTTCCCGGTGTCTGCAAGACGGATTCTCATCTTCCCGCACCACCTCAGGTTTTTGTCAACCAAGATCCAATTGGCTCTCATTGGCTCTCAGTATGGGTAGGAGCTCATCCACCGCTCTTAAAAGCGTCTTGATTCTATCGATTCTCAGATCCGCTAATCTCCAAGATTTGCGGTTTTTTTTGGGTCGCCGATATGGATACAGCGCCCCACCCAAGTTTGTCTGAATGATTTCACGCTCAGCCTTGTTCAATCTGAAACAAAACCTATCATCCAAATATGAGATTATTGATCACCTTACTCGCTGCCGTCATCACAACCAGTTCACCGCTCCAAGCCGAGGCTCCCGATCCAGAGCTCATTCTCGAAGGTGCCCGGATGAGTGTCGCATTGGCCAAACTTGACGAAGGCCTCGAAGGCCACCTTTCCCATAACGGAAGAAAAACACCCATCACCATTTTCCTGAAAGGGAAGAACATCCAGTTCCAGTTCCTTGAGAACAAAAAATGGAGAGTATTCCATCTCCGCCTCAACGATAATAAATTCGACCTATTCGAAATTATCGATGGCAAGGCAAGTGATTTTCCTCGCGCGAAACTGACCGAATCCATCGCGGGCACCGACCTCACCTACGAAGACCTCGCTCTACGTTTCTTCTACTGGCCCAATCCCAAACTGGAAGGAATCGAAAAAATCGGCATCGAAGAAACCTACAAACTCAGACTCGACAAACCTTCCGGAGTGGCCGGGAACTACTTCGCGGTTTACGTCTGGGTTCACACCAAATTTGGCGCGTTCATGAAAATCCACGGTCACGCCAAAAACGGAGACATCCTCAAAGAATTCCAAGTCGAAGACGTCATGAAAGTCGCCGATAACGTCTGGACCCTGCGCAAAATGCAAGTTTCCACCTTCCAGAACGGCCGCCGCTCCTCCATCACTGACATGACCCTCGACCAACCCGGAAAAGGTTCCCTCAAAGGACTCCGCTAAGCGCTCATAGCTGCGGGCGTCCCTCCAAAGGCCGTGAAATCGGCCTCCCGCCGATCTACACGATTGGACATTCCCCTCCAACAGACAAAAATAATTCCTACTTGTCCCCAGCCTTCCCCTGTTCTTTATTCTCGCGACCAACCATGACTAATCCTTTCTACCATTCCAGCACGCCACTTGTCCCGGACTCACTCCACAATCTTTCCCAAGAGCATGACAACTGCGGCATGGGTGCCATCGCCCATCTCGAAGGCAAGCGCTCTTTCACCGTGCTGAATCACGCCCTCACCTCCGTCTCCTGCATGACCCACCGTGGCGCAGTTGATGCCGATATGAAAACTGGTGATGGCTCTGGAATTCTCTCGCAAATTCCTTTGCCTCTTTTTCTCAAGGCAGCCGAAACACTCGGCACCAAAGTTACCGACCCCGCTGAGCTCGCCATAGGCGTGTTCTTTTTCCCCGCCGGAAACGAAGCCCAAACAGCTTCCATTAAGAAAATCACTGCAGAAACCATCGCCAAACGCGACATCACCGCGATTGGTTGGCGCGAGGTTCCAGTCAATATCGATGCTCTCGGTAAGGTTGCCCAAAAAACCCGCCCCGAGATCGAACACCTTTTGATGCGCAGGCCGGAAGGCATGGATGCCCTCGAATTCGAGCGTAAACTCTATCTCTGCCGCCGCGAAATCGAACACACCACCAAGGAAATCGCCAGCTTTTACATGCCGTCATTTTCCAGCCGTCTCATCTCATACAAGGCGCTGGCGATGCCCGACGCCCTGCGCGCCTTCTACGCAGACCTCACCGACCCCGATTTCGAAACTGCGATCTGTCTATACCATCAACGGTTCTCAACCAACACCTTCCCTGCCTGGCCACTCGGACAACCGTTCCGCATGATGTGCCACAACGGCGAAATCAACACCGTCGAGGGCAACCGCAACTGGATGACCTCCCGCGAAGAGTTCTTCGAATCCCCAATCTGGGGCGACGAAATCGATATCGTCAAAAACCTCATCCGCCACGGCGAATCGGACTCAGCCTCCCTTGACCACTGCCTCGAACTCCTCATCCTCTCAGGCCGCTCCCCGGAACACGCCATGTGCATGCTCGTCCCCCCAGCTTACCGCAACGACGAGGAAATCTCCGACGAACTCCGCGCCTTCTACCAATACGTCCGCTCATTCTCCGAGCCTTGGGACGGCCCCGCCGGACTGGTCTTCACAGACGGCCAAAAAATCTGCGCATCCCTGGACCGCAACGGTCTCCGCCCCTCCCGCTACAAGGTAACCATTGATGGCTTTCTCTACATCGGATCCGAAGCCGGCGCCGTGATCTTCGACGACTCCAACATCGTCCGCAAAGGCCGCCTCGGACCCGGGCAAATGCTCTCCGCCGACACCTCGACCGGAAAACTCCGCCTCGACATGGAGATCAAAGAGGAACTCGCCCGCCAAAAGCCTTACCGCCGCTGGATCGACGAAAACCGCCTCGAACTCCGAAAATTCATCTCGCCTTCCGCACACGTCCCGGAAATCGAATTCGAGGGACTTGATCTCTCACGCCGCCAAGTCGCCAACGCGATCTCGATCGAAGAACTTGATATGGTCTTCCCGCCCATGATCAAGGGCGCCCAAGAGGCCGTATTCTCCATGGGCGACGACATCCCGCTCGCCATCCTCTCCACTTACCCGCGCCTGCTTTACACCTATTTCAAACAGCGCTTCGCCCAAGTCACTAACCCACCCATCGACCCAATCCGCGAATGGGCGGTGATGTCCTTGGGCGCTGGCCTTGGCCCTGAGCGCAACCTCCTCGAAGAAAGCCCGGACCACTGCAAATCAATCTCCCTCGATTCCGCTATCCTATTCGAGCACCAGCTTGAAAAAATATCCCATATGGCCGAATACGGCTTCCCCTCACACGTGCTCGACTGCACTTGGGACGCCGCCGCTGGTAAAAGCGGCTTGAAAGCCCGCATCGACGAACTTTGCAAGGAAGCCGAGGAAGCAGTGAATAGGAAAGTCTCCATCATCATCATCTCCGACCGCGCCACCTCATCCGAGCGCGTTCCTATCCCAGCCTTGCTCGCGACTGGTAGTATTCACCACCACCTCAATCGCATCCGTAAACGCCTGCGCGCCTCTCTCGTCGTCGAAACCGGCGAAGCCCGCGACGTCCACCAGATCGCCTGCCTCTTCAGCTTCGGGGCCACCGCAGTGGTCCCTTACCTCGGCTACGCAACCGTGCGCCAACTCGTTTTCGCCGACCAAGGTAGAGACAAGCTCGGCGAGGGCATGACACCGCAGAAGGCGATGACCAACTACCGCAAGGCCCTCGAAAAAGGCCTTCTCAAAATTATGTCCAAAATGGGCATCTCCGTCCTCAACTCCTACCAAGGCGCACAAACTTTCGAAGCTATCGGCATCGGCAATGAGGTCGTTGATTTCTCCTTCACCGGAGTCCCTTCCCAGATCGGCGGAATCGCCTATGAAGAGATCGCTGAGGAATCCCTCATCCGGCACAAGGCCGCATACGAATCCGAAGTCCCTGAGGGCGAAACACTCGACCTCGGCGACCCCGGCTACAACCGCTACCGGAAATCCGGTGAACGCCACTCCTTCACCACAGAAGTTATCAAGAATTTCCACCAATACGTGAAATCCGGCAAGCCGGAGGACTACGAGGAATACGTCAAAGTCTGCCTCGAAACCAATCCGGTTGCCATCAAGGACCTGCTCAACTTCGTGCCTGCCGAATCTGGCCCCATTCCTATCGATGAAGTTGAGCCCGTCGAAGACATTCGCCGCCGCTTCACCACCGCAGCCATGTCGCTCGGAGCACTCTCTCCCGAGGCTCACGAAACGTTGGCCATCGCCATGAACCGCATCGGTGGAAAGTCCGACTCTGGTGAAGGGGGCGAAGACCCAGTTCGTTTCAAACCCTACCCGAACGGCGACTCTGCCCGCTCTTTCATCAAGCAAATCGCTTCCGGCCGCTTCGGTGTCTCGGCAAATTATCTAATCAATGCCGACGAGCTCGAGATCAAAATGGCCCAAGGTGCCAAACCCGGTGAAGGTGGTCAACTCCCCGGCCACAAGGTCAACGCACTCATCGCCCGACTTCGCAACACCCAGCCCGGCGTCCAGCTCATTTCCCCGCCTCCTCACCACGATATTTACTCGATCGAGGATCTCGCCCAACTCATCCACGACCTCAAGGAAATCAACCCCAAGGCCCGTGTGACTGTGAAACTCGTCGCCGAAGCAGGTGTCGGGACCGTCGCCGCTGGTGTCGCAAAAGCTGCCGCCGACAACATCCTCATCTCAGGCCACGATGGTGGAACTGGCGCGTCGCCGCTTTCCTCCACGAAACACGCTGGCTCTCCATGGGAACTCGGCCTTTCCGAGGCTCAGCAAACACTCGTCATCAATAACCTCCGCGACCGTGTCGTGCTCCGCACCGACGGCGGCATTAGGAACGGCCGTGACGTCGTCATCGCCGCAATACTCGGTGCCGAGCAGTTCAATTTCGGCACCACCGCCTTGATCGCGATGGGCTGTGTTTATGTCCGCAAGTGCCACCTCAACACTTGCCCGGTCGGCATCGCCACCACCGATCCGAAATTCCGCGCAAAGTTCAAAGGCACCCCGGAAATGGTCATCAACTATTTCAACGCAGTCGCCCACGAAGCCCGCGAAATTATGGCCAAACTCGGAATCCGTAAACTCGATGATCTGATTGGTCACCCCAATCTCCTCGTCCAACGCGAGGTTCCCAATCACCCGAAAGCGAACACCCTGGACTTCTCCCGCCTGCTTAAAGACGTCGTCCCGGCTGTCGCCGCTGCCACCGGAAGGCCCGAGTCAGAAATTGACCGTTTCTGCACCAAAAACCGCAACGACGGGATCGCAAAATCCTCCATCGATATAGGTATTCTCAGCGACATCGCCACCCACGTCGGGATCACTCCTACGCAAGGTACAGAATACGGCGAAGGCTCCATCCGCAGCGAAATCCTCGAAGCGATTAGCCTCCTACCTGACCGCGCTCCCGCAAAGCTGGTCTACGATGTGGTCAATACCGACCGCAATATCGGCACCCGCCTCTCGGGCCGCATCGCCCAAGTCTTCGGAAACTACGACCTCCCAGCAGGCAGCATTCACATCACCTGCAAAGGCTCCGCAGGCCAGTCCTTCGGCACCTTCCTCGTCAGCGGAGTCACCCTCGAACTCATCGGCGAAGCTAACGACTACGTCGGCAAAGGCATGGCCTCGGGCGAAATCATCATCCGCGTCCCCGAAAACGCCAGCTTCGTTGCCGCTGCTAACTCCATCGCAGGTAACACCTGCCTCTACGGAGCCACCGGCGGATTTCTCTTCGCAAACGGCCGCGCCGGCGAGCGCTTCGCAGTCCGTAACTCCGGCTCCACGGCCATCGTCGAAGGCGTCGGCGACCACGGCTGCGAATACATGACCAACGGCACCGTCGTCATCCTCGGAAAAACCGGTAAAAACTTCGGCGCAGGCATGTCCGGTGGCACTGCCTTCGTTTACGACGTCGACGGAAAATTCTACTCCCGCGTCAATACCGAGATGGTCGTCGCCATGCCGATCACCCGCCCGCAGGATATCGAGGAAGTCAAATCCCTGATCGAACTTCACGCTCAGAAAACCGATTCCAAACAAGCCCTCGACCTCCTCGCCGACTGGGAAATAACCTCCCGCAAACTCGTCCGCGTCATCGCCAAAGAACGCGCCGAACTAGAAGCCGCCGAAGAACTCCACGAAGCAGCCTCCACGCCCAAGTAGGAGTCGCGTTCTCCAGAACGCGACTTCATCTTCCAACTGATCCAGAGTGCTCTTCTCAAGAACGCCTCGCGCGAATCATCTTGGCTTTTGCGTTAATCGGTAGCCTCAGACATCCTGACCTCGTTGAAAATTGAATGAGCTAAGGCCGAGAGAAAATGTCACGTCTCTTGGAAGGGTTTGCTTGTGATTCATTCTCCCGCCCCACAGGGGCAAGGCATACTAACCTAGTGGAAGATCGCACCAGCGGTCGCCGCCCTAGGTTAGTTACCAAAAAATCACAGCAGCCAGAAGGTCTGCCTCATAAGGTAACGGGAAATCAAATAATGATGATGCCAGCTTTCAGCCTGCCAATAGCTTATTCAAGCAACCCATGGCGCTGCCATGGGCTAGTATGTGCCAGCCCGTTGGGCTGCGAATCATGGTCTCCACTGGCCTACTGCTGAACGATTCCAAATGCTGGATGAAGTGCCACAGTGGGATCAATGAATTTCCCAGTCAATGTCCACGAATCCTATCTCTTCATGGCTAGGTCAGGATGTCTGAGGCTTGCTCTTGGTTCCCATCTACCTCATCGGCATCGCTAACCTAGCCACCCTGCTTTTCATCTGGCTCGCCCTAATGAACCGCTCCGCACGTCGGGATCTCAATAAGGTGGGAAGACCGTATCTCGATCGGCATTAAGGCAAGAGCCGCTATCTGGAGAACGCGACTCCGAACGCGATTTCTCACCCTCTCCACCAATCCCCGTCTTTCTCCCAATCCTCTTTTTTCTCCTCAATCGCCGTCTTTGCTGGCTCGCCCTTCTTCTCGTCTTCTTGAAAGTCTTCCAATAAGCGATCCACTTCCGCGTCCCGCCTCGAACTATTCCTTATCATACACACCAAGAGTGTCAGTATCACCCCGAAGGCCAATGTGACCATCGCCAGCATCGCCAACGCAAGCCCGTCAGTTTCTGTCATTGCTACAAGCATATGAGAGGAAAATCGCACGGATTTCCTCACCCGCCAGCGTTCCTTGGTTTTTTTCGTCAAAAACACCATTGCACGGCAGTAATTATCCGCTTACCACTTCCTCATGAACATGCTCCTAGAAAAAACATCCATCATTTCAAAGACCAAGGAACTCTGCGAACAAATCGCCAAAGACGATCAGTTCATCAGGCTACAAGCAGATGTCGAACGCTTCCTTTCCGACGATTCCGCGAAGCTCCAATACCAGTCCGTCCACGAAAAAGGCGATGAACTTCACCAAAAGCAACACGCTGGAGTCGAACTCGGTGCGTCCGAAATCAAAACTTTCGAAGATTCTCGTGACGCCCTTTTCAACAACAAAGTCGCCGCCGACTTTATGGACGCCCAACGCACCCTGGAGGCCATCCAAAAAGATGTCGCCAAATACGTCGGCATGACCCTCGAGCTCGGCCGCGTTCCTACCGACGAAGAGATCGAGGAAGCCAAAAGCGGTGGCTGCTGCGGTGGTGGCGGCGGTGAAGGTTGCTGCGGCTAATTCCGTGACGGAGGATTCCATCCGCCATGCCATCCCCATCCTGAGCCTCAATCGGCATTTCTGTTTCCATGGCCGATCCCTTCCTGACTTTCCTAGGCACCGGCACTTCTGTCGGTGTACCTGTAATTGGATGTAGCTGCCCGGTCTGCCAGTCACCAGACCCGCGCAACAACCGCAGCCGTTCCTCCATCTTTATTTCCACACCGGAAATAAAAATCCTTATCGACTCCGGCCCCGACCTCCGAGAACAGGCCCTGCGCGAGGACATCACCGCCATCGATGCGGTGATCTACACTCACTCCCACCTCGACCACGTCGTCGGCTTCGACGAACTCCGCGCCTTCTGCTGGGGGAAAGACGAACCGCTACCCCTTTACGCCACCGAATCCTGCCTCAAAGTCCTTAAAAACATGTTCGGATGGGCCTTTCACGATAACAACACCCACCGCGGATACGTGAAACCCGATCCAAGGATCATCACTCCCACGTTCACCGTTGGCGACCTCCTGATCCGCCCCCTCCCAGTCATCCACGGCAGCGTAGAAACCGTTGGCTTCCGCTTCGAATCACCGTACGGCTTCTCCTTCGCCTATCTTCCGGACGTGAAGTCCATTCCTGAGAGCACGATGAAACTCCTGGCGAATCTCGACCTGCTCATCATCGACTCGCTCCGTGACGGCCCCCACTCCACACATCTTTCAGTTCCCGAAGCCCTCGCCATTTCGGAGAAACTTTCTCCTCGCCGCACCCTGCTGACCCACATCGGCCACGATTTAGACCACGCGTCCCTCGATACGAGGCTCCCTGAAACCGTGTCTCCAGCCTACGACGGCCTACGCATCCCCCTGAAATAGCTGCCTCATCGCAGCTTCCTAAGGGTTGCAAGATTTTACCGCTCCTTCATCATTCCCCCATATGAATCGCGCCAGATCTATCACAGCGAGCAAAACGACGGCCCTGTTCCAACTCCTTATTGCTGGATTCCTGGCCGTTGCAACAAACGCCGAACATCTCACCAGCAAAGACGTGCTGGTCGTTTACAACAGCTCCGATCCCGAATCGAGAAAGCTCGCCGAGGTCTACCAGAAGGCACGCACAATCCCTACCTCACAGATCCTTGGCCTAGAGCTATCGAAACAAAAAGACATCACCCGCAAGGAATTCGAAACCACCATCCTCCAGCCTCTGCGCGACCACTTCGATGAGCAAAACTGGTGGACCCGCGCCAGGGACGCCCAAGGCCTTCTTCTCCCCACCAAGAACCGCATCCGCGCAATCGTGCTGATGCGCGGCGTTCCCCTCCGCATCCAGCCCACCCCTAAAACTCCGCCCCAAGAAGGCGAAAAACCTCCCACCGATCCCGTCTCCCCCCGCGACGAGGCATCGGTCGATTCCGAACTCGCTCTCTTCGGCATCGAAACCGTCCCTTCCAAAGGCGTGCTCAAAAATGCTTTTTTTGAAAGCAAAGTCCCGCTCTCAGAAGCCAACGCACCTTACCTCGTCTTAATCACCCGCATCGACGCCCCCGCCTATATCACTTGTAAAAAAATGATCACCGCCGCCGTCGAGACCGAAAAAACCGGCCTCTGGGGACGCGCCTACGTGGACATCGCCAACAAATTTCCCCAGGGCGACCAATGGCTCGAAAAAATCATCGCGACCAACCAAGTATACGGTATCCCGACGATCACTGATCGCTTCAAAGACACCCTGCCAAAAAACTACCCGATGACCGATACAGCCCTCTACTACGGCTGGTATGATTGGAACGTCAGCGGCCCCTTCCTTAACCCCACCTTCCAGTTTCGTCCCGGTGCCATCGCCATCCACCTCCATTCCTTCAGTGCCGAACAACTCACCAACGCTCATAAGAACTGGGCCGCACCCATGCTCACCCGCGGTGCCACCGCCACTGTCGGAAACGTCTACGAACCCTACCTCGCTCTCACTCACCATTTCGATATCCTCCACGAACGCCTGCTCAACGGCTGGACCTTCGCCGAAGCATCATGGGCCGCGATGCCCGTCGCCTCATGGCAAGGCGTCGTCCTCGGAGATCCACTCTACCGGCCCTTCCTCCACATCGATGGGACAGGTGAAAATCGCGACGGCGATCGTGATTTCCGTGCGCTCCGTGCCGCTTCCCGACAGTGGCCGAACGACGCCACAGGAAGACGTAGAAAGCTAGCCGAAGCAGCCGAGAAACTCTCCTCGGGAAACCTCGCCGAAGGCCTTGCACTCGACTACCTCGAATCAAAAGACATCCCGAACGCCCAAAAGTGGCTGGAAAACGCCCGGAATTATTTCACCGAAGACGAGGACAAGCTCCGCCAAGACATCCAACTCATCGCCATCGACCGCGCCGGAGGCCGGAAACAAAAAGCCATCATCGAATTGCGCGCCGCTAAGGAGAAATACGGATCCCTCCCTGCCACTCAAGCCCTGTCCGGCTGGCTCGACATTCTGGATCCACCACCTCCTCCCATCGCCAACCCCACCAAAATCCCCAAAAAGTGAACTTCTTTATAAAAATTTGAGGGTTAAATTTAAAACGTTAAAACTTAGATGAACTACAGCTTCCTCCTTGAGAGTGTCTGGCACCCTCCTCTCGCCTTTGAGGAAGTCGCCGCACATATTCTGCCACCCGAACTAGAACTCCAAGCGCTCTGGTATTCCGGGGCCTTTGGTCGGGAGTTCAAGCTAAAGGACGGCCGCGCCCTCCGCATCACCCAGTTCGGCGAATGGAACCACGGAGCCGGTCCCGATTTCGCCCACGCCGCCATAGAGATCGACGGCTCACATTTCACCGGAGACATCGAGATCGATTCCCGCACCTCAGATTGGGAGTCACACGGCCACTCCACCAATCCCGCCTTTGCAAACACGATTCTCCACGTCGCCTTCGAGCCCAATCTCAGGGAAATGTTCGTCCGCACCACCGATCACCGGCAAGTCCCCGAGTTACTCATCTCCCCCACCCAGCTCGGCGATGCCCTGCGACTGCCATCTCGGGAAACAGCCATCTCCATCCCCGGGCGCTGCCTCCAGCCACTGCGGAAAATTCCAAAACTCGCACTCGAACGGCTCCTTCGCGAAGCCGCCCTGCGCCGTGCCTCTCAGAAAGTCGCCCGGTTCCTTCGCATCACCGAAGCACACGGCCTCGATTCTGCCCTTTTCCAGGCGACCGCCGAAACACTCGGATACGGAGGAAACTCACTACCGATGAAACTCCTCGCCCAGCGAGCCCCGATCAGCATGCTCCGCACTCAAGCAGACGAAGCCGAGGCTATCCTCCTCGGCACCGCTGGCTTCCTCGATGCAAAATTCTACCTCCAAGCCCCCGAGGACACCCGCGACTACCTCCTAAACCTGTGGGAAACCTGGTGGAAAATCCGACCCAACCACGAACCAGTCGAAAGCCGGTCCCCGGCATGGAAAACCCACGGCCAACGTCCCGCAAACCATCCACACCGCCGCGTCGGCGGCCTCTCGTCCTTAATACGGGAATGGTCTACCTTCCGCCGTCTCGCCTTCGCCAATCCTTTTTCCATCAAATCACTCACCGATTTCCTCCACAGCCTGCGCCACGATTTCTGGTCGCACCACCACACCCTCACCTCCAACCGCAGCAACACAGCAATCTCCGTATTCGGAAAAAACCTCGCCCTCGAGCTCGCCGCCAACCACCTCATTCCCCTCGCCCTCCACGAAAATCGCTTCACTTACCGCGACTATCACAAGCAGCGCCACTCCGCCATCAACCAGAAAATCAAACGCTGCGGCATCCGCCTCTTTGGCAGCGAGGAAGCCGCCAAACCCTTCCAGCGCCGAATCGCCCATCAGCAGGCCATGCTGCAGCTCTACCACGATTTTTGCCTCGAAGACTTTTCCGCTTGCGAGCAATGCCCCTTCCCCGAACAACTCGCCCAATGGCGTTGAAAATTCCTCGGACACATCCATCCTTATCTCATGCAGATCACTCTCAATGGACAACCGCACCCGATTGACCAGGAAACCACCCTCACCGACCTCCTTGCCAGCCTCGGCCTGAAAGGAAAACCCGTCGTCGCCGAACTCAACGAACAGGCCATCCTTCCCCGCAATTTCCCAATCACCCCCGTCGCCCCGGGCGATAAACTCGAAATTGTCACCCTCGCGGCAGGCGGCTGACCCATGAACTTTGAAAAAGCCGCAAAAAACCTATTTTTCCCTTGCAAGAAAGGGTCATCGGATTCCATCTTCCCGCCCGCGTCGTAAGTCGCGACCTCAAAATAAATCCGGTGTAGCTCAGCGGTAGAGCGGGTGACTGTTAATCACTAGGTCCTTGGTTCGATCCCAAGCGCCGGAGCCATTTGAAAGCCCTCGATACGGAATTCCGTTCGAGGGTTTCCTATTTTCGTAATTCGAGAATACCCAGATCAACTGCGGGTAGCGGCAATCTGCTCCTTGGTTGGGCTGAGTTCAGACCTTCGTCCGGCAAGCCTGCTCCTTATGTTTGGGCGAGGATATCTCACTCCAGCTCCACTCTATCAGGAAAAAAGAACCCACCAATCGATAGGTTCTGGCTTTGCATTCAGCTTAGCGCGGCAGAATGTGGTCGGGTTTCGCCCTTTCTGAGCTGCATCGTATTGCCGGAACTGACCCGGGGCATTGCCCCGGGCAGACGGGTTGATGCGCCCTCGGCGCGGAATATCTGTCGCACCAACGGTGTAATACCCCATAGCCCAAGGCATCGTCCTGGGTCTTGCCCACCAAATCATCACAGCCCTGAAAGGGGCTCACTCCTTGTCGAATCAACCACATGCCGTTTCCGACCTCTCCGCAACATTCCAAGCGATCCGTTCCTCCAGCTTCCACACCTCCACATTGAGCACCTCAAATTCCTCGCTGAGTATTCCATTCATTCGTTGAAATCCTCGTCGCTGAGATCCTCGTCCTTGGCGCCGCCGACGCAGCGGCCGGGATTGAACAACCAGCCCTGGGCTTCGATTTCCACGCGGGTGGCCGCCTTGCACAGACCCAGGACATCGCGATATCCGCTCGCTCCTCCGAAAACCTCTTGCCATTCCCCCCCCCCGATCCGTGGGCGAACTCAAGATCCTCCCCTCTGCCGAGACGTTGCCGTGAAAGCCATAACGTTCCACCAATTCGCGTGAGCCACTCAAGTAGTCCGCATGAATATGGGTGTCCGCCACGGCTGTCAGTTGTAGGCCGTTTTCGCGGCCGATGTCCAACTAGCGGTCGATGTCCCGTTCAGGATCGGTCACTGCCTCGCCGGTCCTTTGGCGGCCGATCAGATAGGCATTCTGGGCTCGGGCCGT
>Ga0105054_10009156_pt1 | contig 12922 bp, 2 predicted proteins | sample BON02_FD_78091 | JGI IMG/M metagenome (GOLD analysis project Ga0105054, IMG submission 78091) | Freshwater microbial communities from Lake Bonney liftoff mats and glacier meltwater in Antarctica - BON-02 (megahit assembly) | ecosystem: Environmental > Aquatic > Freshwater > Ice > Glacier... | reverse complement strand
GGTCGTCACGGTCAGATTTGATTAAGTCAAAAAGGGTCCACCAAGCGGGGCGTTGTTCACGGATGTGATACCCGAGGGTTGCTGCGAGTTGCATTCTGGATTGATCAGTTCCCTTACGTTCCTCGGGATCGGGGGAGACACCCTCGGTCAGTTCATCGATGATCGCAACACTCGGGTGGTCCTCCTTTTCGGATTCCTCTTCTCGGCACAAGCCGCATAAACCCGTGTCTACAAAACGGGGGAAACCGCAATAGTCCCCCAGTCTGTAGTTCGGATGGCATTATGCACAGCTTGGCCGCTGGCATGTCTCCTTGGGGCGGATCCGGGGGATTGGGGAACTTACTCATGTATGAAATGAATTCGAAAATTATGAACGTTTTATGACAGACAAATTGGACCATTTCATGTGAGGTGTTAGGTGTATGGCGTGGTTCTAATCTCTGGGCTTGACTGTCGTACCAGCTATCTCCACGAAATTGTTATCAATTGCCCACGTGACTCTGTTCTTGGCCTCTTCCAGTGTTTCTTGTCTTTTTTGGGAGTAGCCGAATGTGGTGAGAAGTTCGTGGGCTAGTTCATCTCTGTCGATGCTGTGAGACTTTTCGACAATATAGACAATTGCGTTTGCGGTTTCTTGGGGTGCGATGTTAGTTATTTTGCGTTCGGCTGAGGTGGTAGCTCGGTAGGTTTTGTATTCAGAGCTCACATTTCCTTGGTCATCGATGAGAGTGAGCGGGAATAAATATGTTCCGAATTTAGTTTTGATCGTGATCTTTTTTGGTAGGAGAGACTTGAGCCGCTCAAGTCGGGGAGTTGACAGGCGACTAAGGCCGAAGCACTTCGCGGCCATCTTTAGCGCTGTTTCAGCAGGGAGTGGCCCTTCGGTTTGAGCGATCCCAACCAGTAGAGCATGAACGTCTTTGCCTTGGTTTTCCATATTCTCGGGCAAGCCCACAAAACGTTCACCCGTCCAGCGGGCATAGGGAACAGCGCGGTCGTTTTTATTGTTGGTGAGGGCCCTTGTCTTTGGCGTTGTTGGTTGACCCAGTTCGACTTCGAGTTCCTCGGTCACTGATTCAAGGAGTTGGGTCTCACCTCTGGCTAGGAGGGCTACTAGTTCAACGATTGCATCCACTACTTCGGCGCTATCGCGTTTCCAGGCTGGCAGCCACACGCGTGCAACGGCTGGCCATTCCATCAAAGCACTCAGCACAGTAAGGGGAAGAGCATCCCGGTCAAGGGCTAAATTGCGGCGGCCCCATTCCTTTCCATCGAGAAGTAACCCAACCAGCCAGCGGTCCGTAATGTCATGGGATCCAATAGCTAGGTCGATCTTGAAATGGGAGAGGCCGTAACCAACCTGAACCTTGAGTCCTCGAGCCCGCAAGGCGTCGGCGACTTCGAGGGTGTAAAGGTCGACTTCCGCTGAACCATCTTGATTGACCGCCTCGCGGCTTTGTGATGCTTGCTTAGCCTGGGCTAGGTATTGCCCCAAGTCCTGCAGGCCCTTGGATGTCGCCAAAGAAAGTTGATCGTGATCGAATGAGGAGAAGATAACCATCTGTTTTCTAGCACGGGTAATCGCGACATTGAGCCGGCGCTCACCACCTTTATGTGTCAGTGGACCGAATTGAAGGGGCAGCTTGTTGCTGCCGTGTCTGTTGGAGAAACTGGTGCCCATAATGATGACGTCACGCTCGAGACCTTGAACTTTTTCAAGGTTCAAGACAAATAGAACCTTATTGTGATCATTGGACTCCATTAACTCAATGATTTTGGGATCGTTGGTATCTTTTAATTTGTCGGCAACGAGTTGAGTCTGGCTAAGGTTTAACGTAATCACACCGATTGATTCGTTTGCGTGCTGAGGGTCATTCACTCGGCGGACAATTTCAGCCACGATTGCGTCGGCCTCGATTGGATTAGTGTGAACGTCTCCACGTGAGTGCAACAGTTCCTTGTTCTCATCTGAGCTTTTCATCTGATGGTTGAACTGGCCTTCGACTCGGTGGTATTCAATACCAACACCGGGCCGGGTGACGAACGGCGACGGGAAACTACCTAATCTTCCCTCGTAATAAGCCTTATTGGAGAAGTCAATCAGAATTTCATCGCGACTGCGGTAATGCCAAGTCAATAACTCGCGGGGGAGTCCAGACTCAACCACCTCCTCAAGAATTGATTCAGCGTCCTGAGGTAGAGCATCTAGATCCTCGAGGATGATGTCGTCGCCTTCAAGGCCCGCGAGCTTTGAAACGAATCCCGAGCTGGGCGGCATTTGGCGTGAGTCGCCCACGATTACCACGGCTTGGCTGCGTCCCATCGCGCCAATAGCGTCTTCAACGCGGATCTGGGACGCTTCATCGAATACAACAAGATCAAATTTAACTGAGCCAGGTGGCACGAATTTGGCAACGGAGTCAGGACCCATGAGAAAACATGGAGTCAGTTCACTAATGATGTCTGGATACTTAACGATTAAGTCCCGCACCGATCTAGCACCGCGACGTTTACTCGACAGCTCGGTGCGAAGGTTGCCCACTGTGCCTATGTTTGTGTTCGCATCAAATTTACGACTGTCATACAGCCGTGCAGGGATCAAATCTCTTAGTAGTGCTTCTCGTTGCTTTATTAATTCGACAAATTTTGCAACGACCCGATCTTGATTATTTTGATCAAATACGTCAAATTTATTTTCCTCACCAACAACCAGTAAAACGGCTTGCAAAATTGCGCGCTCAAATGCGTTAGCTGCTTCATCAGCTCTAATGGACCCGGTCAGCAGTTGGCTTCTGAATTCGATAAATGGAGCCTCTTGCAGTAGTCCCAAGTGGTTAAGAAGCGCGATCCATCGACTGAGCGCAATGAATACAGCGTCATCTCGACCCTTTTCCCACGTGGGCGCGGCATGAGAAATCGCTTCGAAAAATCCTTGCTCGCCAATCCACTCCGCTATCAATGAGTCATCGGAGCGGAGCATGTTAAATATCTCCGCAAGGGCACTGAGTAGTTCAGATAGTGGCTTGTGATCGGGGATGCGTTGAGAACTTGAAATTGCATCGTAAAGTGTGCGTGAGAACTCGCTGTCCTGCTCCACTGCCTCGGCTACGAGCGTAAGCCGTTGAAAACGTGCCTTTAATGCGAGCAGGGCTTCCATGTCACAGGTTGATTCTAGGATGCGAACGCGCATACCTTCGGATGATTTCAGCCTGTCAATGGCTGATCGGTATCTTTTTGAAGATTCGTGCAAAAGAGTAAAGGCATTTGTGACAGATTTCGGTGACAAGTCTGTGAAAACGGGGAGAGCTGAAAGATCACCAAGTGCTGTTGCGATCTTTTTCTTTCGACCTATGACAAAGGAGCCAGCTGCCGTGGAGACCGCGATAACTTGTGCGTCAAGGTCACGAGTCAAATAATCTGCGCTGGCATCAGGTGCTATTTCTGCAAATGAAGAAAGCGCTACCTCAAGATCAGCCAGAGCGGATTCCGTTGCGGATCGCCAATCTGAACGAGATATTGCCCGCCAATCAGAGCCAACGGGAATCCCGCCTTGATCTTCTAATTCGAGAACTGCGGCCAGTGCCTTGATGTCAGTCCAACTTGAAGCCTTGATCACCGCGTCAGCCCACTGACCATCCATTGAGTTCACAGCAGGTAGTCGCGAAAGTATCTGGCCTACATGGATAGCTAATTGACGTCGATCAATGGACTCGAAATCTCGTTGCCCGACAAACCCCCATGGGTTGTTTACTTCAACCTGAGCTGGCTCGGCGTATTCAGGAAGTCCAAGCAGCATTCTGCGAATCTCAGCGACTTGTTCGGCAGTTTCAGCGACCAGCGCTCTTCCAATATTGGCACGAGGGTCGGAACCCAACTCCAATAACATTTCATAGGAATCAAAGTAGGAGCGACCAGCGGTCGTTACCCCATGAACACGCGTACGGTAGGACTCGAGCGCCTCAGAAACAGCATTGAATGCCTCATCCATTTTCTCCCAACGCTCTTCAACATCGATAGGCACGAAGTCAAGCGCATCTCGTAGCTGTTCTTTGATTGCCTCGGGTTTTGATCCTTGATCATGCATATCCAAACAAAATGGATTGAGTCCAACTGCTTCAAGCCGTTCACGAACCACTTGCCGAGCCCCAGGCTTTTCGGCCACAAACAGCACTTTCATGCCGCGCGACAATGCGTTTGCCAAAAGGTTCGTAATTGTTTGACTTTTTCCGGTGCCGGGGGGACCTTCTAACACGAATGACTGACCGTCTAGTGCTTTCACGATTGCGCGGGTTTGAGCGCCGTCAGCGGGTTGCGGGTTAAGGAGCGTGGTGTCAGTAAATTTTGAGATGCCCAAGCTTTCAGGATCTGCCGGATCGTGGAAATTACCGGTCCCGATTTCCACCATGTGCTTGACCACGGGGTTGTCGAGAAACTCAGTCCAATGATCATTGAGGTCTTTCCACAAGCGAATCTTGTTAAAAGGGAAAATCCCCATTGCGGCTCGATTTTCAACTCGGACACCTTTATCAGCTAAGCCAGATGTGAGAAGTTCCTTCCGGATCTCATCGAGCCCTCGATCAATATCCAGACCGCTGTCATCTGACATGTCCTCGTTGAACCATTCCAATTGCATACTAAATTTTGACCGCAAAGACTCGATCAAACTGTAATTGACGGTAGTCATCGAGTCTGGCGCTAAAGCAATAGTCGGTACGCTCTTTCCCCGCGGCAGTGTCATTCGGATAGGAACAATAAAGAGTGGAGATGTCACCTCATCAGGAACTGCTCCAGTTTTTATTCCGTTATGCGGCCAGGTGATCATGCCTAGTGCTAAGTGCAAATTATTAACGCCACTGTCTTGCTCGCCGGATCGAGCCTTGGTATTCAGTTCTCTTGCACGTTTCTCCACCGTTATTTGTTTTTTGTCTGATTCTTCATCTTCAGTTATAGTTCCGCTATTGGCAAATCCTAAAAGTGTGTGTCCAGAGTTCCAATTTGTTAAAAGATCATCGTTCGCCAATTTTTGAACATGATCGATTCCCGCCAGTTTGAGGACGCCGCTCATATCGTCCACACCTGGAGTGCGGATTGAGCCTCCAGTTAGCAAATAATCTTCGATCACACCGAGGTGATTTTCTGGACTGACTAACTCAATCCCCCTAGTTGAGGGTTTAAAATTGATGAGCGGGCTTCTCTTGCTTAAATCGAGAAGCAAACTTTTCCAGCGCTGAATTCGAGCGGGAACTGTCTCAGGAAGTACTCGATGCGTTACCGGGTCTCGCCGCTCAATTATCGGGGCGTTGCCGTCAGGTGAGTAGATGACGAGGATCTCTTGGCCGTTTGCGTCGATACTCCTCGTGGGGAACGGAGTGACTCCCTCTGCTAGGGCACGCCTAATATCAACCACTGCCTCCATGTGTGGCTCATATTCTTTGGGTCTACCTACTGCGATTTGGGCGCGGCAGATGTCACAATTCGCCGGATCTCGTTCAACAAAATGTCTTTGTGGTTCGCTGACCGCTTCCTCAAAAGTTGCATCGCCAGGAATCATGGTGGTTTCCACGGGAACAACCATTTTGCGATCCATCAAATTTGAGATACTTGAAAAATTGGAGGTCAGAGCTAACCCCCATCTGCCGTCTGTAATGTTTGGATCAAGATAGAAACCGGCAAATGCATGGCGGTGTAACAGGAATATGACTGGTTCAAGACCTGCTTCAAGTAAACATGCCGAGTATGCACAAGCTAGCTCAATGCAGTTGCCGCCTCTAGACTCAAGGACTTGATCCAGCGGCCTTACCTGTTGACCCTCTGACCACATGTCGAGTGCCGGAGGGGTTGTTATGTACGAAGTGAGTCTCGTGGACATTGCGTCAAAGATCGCTTTTGCCAATGCAATTTTTCCATTTGCGTCAGTTTGGTCTCCAGCGACATTGCCACTGTCTCCGCGCTGTATGAGCAGCTCCGACGCATCATTGAGTATTCTTTTGACTTCGGGGTGGTGTGATTGAACGAAGGCAGCTGTTAACTCAAATAGGTCCCCTCTCCACTGATTCCGCGCCAAAATCGTTAGTTCGGTTCTCTTTGATACCGTGTTACCTTGCTCGTCAGTCACCGTGACTATGACGTCGGCGGGGGCGCGTTGATCTAGATAAGCCATCGCGATGTCGTCCAAGCGGCTATCACCAAATTCTATTTCCGCGGTGTGCCCGGCCTCTCGAAGGTCCACGACTTTGTGTATCTCTCGTATGGGAGGTCTATCTGAGGCAGTCCACTCCGATGTGATTGTCACAGTGGCAGTTCCTCGCAAACGACCGTCAATATTTCTGAGAATTACCTTGCGTATAGGGGGTCGCTTGTTATAGGAGAGGGCGTAACAGACTCTCGCATCGAATTCGACGTCAATCTCGAGCGAGGAGTCAGGTGAAGACATTTTTTTGATGCCTTCAGTTTCAAGTACTTCAGTCATATTATCCCCGTCGTTGACCCATGCTCCCGATGTAATTCCTTGAGCGAGTAACAAGGATACCCTCTCGGCTATTGGGGCGCATGGTAAATCCACGTCTGTAGCCGGGCAAGATCCACAGTCGCGAGCATCATGAAAAGTTGCTGTCGAACCAAATTCTGGGTCTCCAATCGGTGCAGATCCACTAAATGCCATTTGGGGTTTACCCCAATTTTCCTTTTCCTGAGTACCGCAAGGTACGGAGTCGATTTATCCCTGTTGGGTCTAGAAGAGTCTGGGTTTGTGATTCCTCAGGAAGCGAATTCCTGGGTTAACTTCTAATCTATTTATGTAGTTAAAGCGAGATGAGGGAATGATCATGGCGGATTTCCAGTGGACTAGAGGCATGGACGACTCGTTGTGGCATGGACCCCCTTGCCGCACGAAAATTAGATGATTAGACATAAGATCCAGCTACCACAACGGGCATGGAAAGCGTGTTGCTCGGTGTTGTGGGCGCGAATCTCAATCGTTACCTGTAAGTCCAAGCCTGGGTTATCTCATTTTATTTCTATTTTTTTGCTAGAACTGTGGGTTAGATGCAAGAGCTCGGTCGTGACGTTGTTTTCACCGGTGGCTCGTCTTACGAGTTCGGCGTAGGAGAATAATTGTTCGCGGTAATGCTGCATTGAGAGTTCATCGATAACTTGATCCGTCTTGTAGTCGATAATGTGAATGCCGTTTCCATCACGATATGTGAGGTCGATTAAACCGTCGACTACTTTTACACGTGCGTGTTCGACGGGAGCTGCGACGTACATCTCGCTCCAGAACTGACCTGACGCGATTGCAGTCTGCACCGTGTCACTTGTTAGGGCTTGGTTAACCATGTTGGTGATCAACTTGATGTAGGTGAGTGCTTCTTCTTCGGCTGCGATCTGAGCGCACACTTCACTGATCGTTTGTGGAGTTGGAGCGTCAATGTGAATGAGTGTGTCCAGAGACCGGTGGACACTTTGACCAATGGCGGTTCCGTCACGCATTTCCCGTTCTGCTGACTGAGTTTTAGTAACTGGCGTAAGCGTTTCGTCGGGGACCGGGCTTGAGGTTGTAACTGACGTTGGAATTGATTCAAGTCCCAGGGCGAGCGCTCCTTCGCCGCTGGGGGAGGAAACCCAGCGGGTGTTAGTTGACGCACGGATCCCATCAATTTCGATGCTCCAGGTGGGATCAAGTGGCTCGAGTAAAACCGAGTCGGGCTTTTGAGTTGGGTTGGGATTATCCGGAATAAGCGTGATGTCTTCGGGTCGTGGTGGAATTGAGTCGATCAGGAGCTCTGAGAAGCGTGGACTCTTTGCGCGAGTTCCATCTTTGTTGATGGCCTTTGAGTCACCGGCAAGGGAGAGAATCAAGTGGTCTTGGGCCCGAGTCAGGGCGACGTACATGAGCCGAATGCGTTCTGCACGGCTGCGAGGTGCATATTCTTCTTCGGCCCAGGTGGAATAACCGGCGGTTTCTTTGCCCGCCGCAATTTTAAATTCAAAGTGGTCCTGCGAAGTGATCCCCATTGTCGGATCGTTCGAAGGAACTTCCCGGGACATGCCCGAGAGAACAACGATGGGAAACTCGAGCCCTTTCGCTTGGTGAATTGTCATCAGTCGTACTGCATTGTCTCGTTGGTCGTCAGGTTCTGGAAGTGAGGTTTTCGTTGAGTCAGCTAGGACAGAGTCCAGCCACTGAAGGTATTCATAGAGTCCAGCTCCACCTTGGTCTTGCCACTCTTGAGCGTGGGCTTTGACCATGCGAATGCAGTCAGCGTCGAAGTTGCCCCGGTGAGTGCGGGGCAGGTACTCCAAAATTCGAGATTCATCGAGGAGAAAGTCAATTAGTTGAACAGGAGTTGATCCTGCAGTGCGGGAACGAAGACGGTTCAAAATCCTGAGTGAATCCGGGACCACTCCCAATTGTTCGTCTTTCGCGCCAAACCAAGAATTGCCCGAAAGTCGGTATTCCATGAGTTCGGGATCCGTGCACCCAAACAGTGGACTTTTCAGTGCAAACCATAAGTTCAGGTCGGCCATGTTTTCTACCGCCGTGGTCAGTGCGGCCTTCAGCCCAAGGATTACCGGGCGTGAATACACCAATCCTGCATCGGCTGAGCGGTATGGGATTGCGTAGTCATCAAGTGAATCAAGCAGGGATGGCGTTCCGGTTCGTGTTGGGTACAAGATCGTAATATCTGAATAGCGTGCTGCACGAGTGAACTCACGCGTCCGCGGAGAAGTTACCGCCGTGATCTGCCATGTGTCTTTGATCGCAGTTGAAATGGCGAACGCCAATTGTTTGGATTCCATTTCATTGGGGTTATATTCCTTCATTTTTTTAGTCCCTGATTCGCTCTCGGACTCTGGGTCGCGAATCACTTGCAGAGCAGGACCGGGATTGGGTGCGCTTGGGTTATGGAATGAATCCAAGTCTCGATAACTGACTTGAAGTCGTGTTCCTTCAGCCATCGCTGCGCCAAAAACTTGATTCACTTTTTCGATCACGGGAGCGACGCTGCGGAAGTTTGTGGTTAAGGACAGTACTTCACCGAAACTTGTCTCAGGGTTGTCGAATTTTCGAAGTGCGCTGACGTACGTGTCAATATCAGCGCCACGGAACGAATAAATCGCCTGTTTAGGGTCACCGACCACAACGAGTCGACCCGGTAGCGGTGAATACTCTCCATCAGTTGGATTGCTGCTCGGGTCCGAGGTGATGAGTCGCACGATTCTCCACTGAAGGGGATCTGTGTCCTGAAACTCGTCCACCATTACAACTGCGAGTTGATTGTGGACGTATTCACGCACGCTGGCATCGCGCTCGAGTAACTCGGCGGTCAACGACATGAGGTCGTCGTATTCCAACTCGCCAGCAGACAAACGCTCTTCGCGTACAGTGCGAAGGGCTTGCCAAACTGCCGGCAAACCTTCCCGAATTATGTGGGATGCAGGGCTGAAAAGAAATGCGCCAAAGGCAGCCGAAAATTCCTTGAATTCAGCACGGATATTCTTGGGGTCATTTCCATTCCAGTTCTTCTTGGATCCGCCACCACCTAGGGTCGGTATTTCGGGTTTGCCCTGCTTCAAGCAGCCTTTCCATTTAGTGAGCATTTCGCCTGGGTCAGCCCGTTCAATAATTTCGATCAAGGGTGGGATCACCTCGAGCATATTGATGAAAAGATTGTCGTCTGAATCAGTATTCAATTTCTGAGAATTGCTCCAAAATTCCTGAAGGTTAGTCAGCAGGTTCTCCCGAAGGTTTTCAGTTTCGACTCGGGAAACTTCGAATGCAGAGTCGGTTAGCCTGGAGGCGTTTTGATCAATCTCTGAAAATAAATTTCGCAGTTGTGAGATGGAAACGCCATACGCCCAAAGTGTCTCGCGGGATTCTGGACCGATTTGGGCGAGGAATGCTTCAACACTTGATTTTGACCTCGTTGTTCGTGCGGCTTTGGCATCTGAGTCCGCACCGACTTCGAAGCCGAGGGGAATGCGTGCACTAATGGCTTGCTCACGAAGGATCGTTTGCGCGAGAGAATGAATTGTGCCGACGCGTGCACCATCGAGATTTGCCAAAGCTGCCCTGAGATTGTCGTTACCGGGGTCCTTCGCGACGGCTGATTCAAGTCCCTCACGTAGCTTGTTGCGCAGTTCCGCCCCGGCTCTTTGAGTGAATGTAATCGCAGCAATTTGATCAATCGTGATCATTGGATCTTGCCGTTCGATTGTCGCGACAATCCGGTTTACGAGGGTTGTTGACTTACCCGTGCCAGCGCCAGCCTCAATAAATAGTGATGAGTCCAGCAGATTTACAGCTTGTTCGCGCGCGATTTCGTCATTTAGTTTCATGCGATTTCCCCGATGTTTTTTCTTCAGAATCTGAATTGCTTGTAGTGTTGAAATGAGTTTTTACGCGCATTGCGCGACTTCCGAGTTGTTTGCACACGGGACAGTAACTTCTGTCACCTCTATATATAGGTGGAAAACTTCCAGTGTTAGCGGCATTTTCCAGGTGGTTCACAATCTCAGTCAGTTCTAGGACCGGGTCCAATTCTGAACTTGAATTTATGACTTCCACACCATCCTTGCCGGGGACAAATACGAACGACACTCGCGTCTTCTTGACTGCCGTGTTGAGATGAGTGACAGCAGCGGAGTAGACAAGGTCTTGGATTTTATCTCGGAATGGACCCAGTGTTTTTCCTTTAATCGCGGGTGCAAATCTTTCTGGGTTTCCAGACTTGTAATCAATTACGTGTGCTTCGTCACCTTCAGGGGCAATATCAAGTCGGTCGATTGAGCCTCGGAGTTGAACTTTTGTTTTGTTCTCGGTTGTGAGGCTCACTCGGTTCGAGTCTGACTCACCGAATGCGAACTCTGCGGTCCCAGGAGACATTTTTGGTTCGGCGCGCAATTCGTTGTCCACGACAAGGAATTCTTTGAGAGATTCCACGATTTCTGCGTACTTCGCCTGCCAGACAGGAGCCCAGCCGGTAAGACCAACAGAGGATGCACGCTCCGCTTCCGCAGCAAACAGGTTCGTGAGTTGCGTGATTGCTATTTCTGGCCAGGGTTGCCCCGGGCCGGGTAGCCAGCCCTCACTGCTCGCTTGATTCACCAGATTCTCCAGTGCGCTATGCAGCATGAGCCCAATATCGCGCTGGGAGATTTCATCGGGTTCATCGTCAAAATCATCTGTTGAGAATCCAAGTATCTTCTCGACAAAAAAGTGATACGGGCAATAGATGTACTTTTCGATTGTCGATGCAGACAGGGGTTTTTCGGAAATCTGCCAGGTAAGTTCCTGTTCACCGATGTTGCCAAAGTAGGAGTTAAAGCTTGGGCGCGCCCAAGCCTGGATTGCCTCATATCTACGGAGCAGCTCACCATTTTGCGTTGTTTCAGACATGCCGGATCGAACGGCCAAATCGCGAGATGTCGCAGGTCGTGGTCCGAGTTCAAAAGCTGATTCAAATGAGAGGAAATCAAAGTTTTGATCGTGCTCGGTCACCGCTAAGTCTGCGAAGTAGCGACTTGGTTTCCCCACGCCACCCGTTGGAATTGCCCCACGTGGATACAAAACGCGTGTGTGTGAGCTTGAGTTCACGAGTGCGTGAACAAGTGTGCTGACTTCGCGTTCGTTCTCTGCGATTGTTGGTGCATCCGCTACGGAGTCCCGCAGCAGTAGACGAATCGGATCTGTGAAGAGTGGATTGTTGCCGCGAATTGAGGGGAGTAGGCCATCTGCTGCCCCAAGGATTATCACGCGTTCAAAGGTGAGGCAACGGGTACTTGCAATCGAGCCGACATGAACTCCGACAGATTGGTCCCCGTGGGAAGCGCTGCGCGAATCGACTTCTTTTTCCAGAAGTGCCTGAAAAGTTGCAGCGGAAGGTAAAAGGTGTCGCGAACGGGTGTCAGTGAGAATCGAATCAATCGATGGAAGTGAATTTTGGCACAAAGTTTCTACTAGCTCTCGAACGCTTGAATCCAGTTGGGATGTCGACTTCCGGGTTGCTGGGCTGTAACGCTCAAAGACTTCGTGAAAGGCGGGTGCTATTTCTGCCCAATTTTTCGAATTATTGACCTTGGTCAACTCAGTTTCTAGATCCTTGATGGTCTCTATGAGCGTGTCCGCTGCTGGTCCTAGTTTTAGGCGGCGACGAGTTTTGCTATCAAGTTCATCAATGTCGAGTGACTTGAGTTCCTGTGCTTGGCGGCTAATCTCCTTGAGCGCGTCAATCCAGGTGTCCGCTTTCCCAAAAAGCCCTTCGCTGCGAATCAGATTACGCAACTGTGAAGCGGATGCGGCAGCGTCACTAGATTTTTCTGGATTTAATGCGAGCCACTTCATGAGCGAGGGGCGACGAATTCCTTGCCCTTGGCTATGTGCTGTAGCCATTTCAAGAAGGGAATAGGCCCGACGAGTGAGAATGCTCTCGCGCAAGGAGCCAGGCTCACTTCCGTGCCACGCGATCTTTGCTTCGTCAAGTGAGCGCTTGAGCAGGCCGGCATAAGGCTGGTCAACTGAGAAAACAACCGCGATTTGTTCAGCCGAGATGCCCTCTGCCAGTGCTTCCATGACAAAACGCGCCGCAATGATCGCTTCGGACTCGGGATCCGGCGTGCTATGGATTCTTGTGTCACTCGTAATTGAAGGCCTGCCTGGCATTTCAATGGCAATGTGTGTCACCGGTGCAGAGATTACTTGCAGAACACTGGCAACGGGTGCCGGAAGTAATTGATTCACCACAACGATTGAACCGAATGCTCGGACAAGCGCAGGTGTTGTATCGGTCATGTGAGTGGCTGCGGTGATCTCCTGTGCAAGCGTGACCAGATCAACTTCCTGCAGTTGCTCGTGGAGCGTTAGCCTGGCGCGATGGGAGAAAGAAATGGCCGCTGCTGCAGTGGGGGAGGCCGAGCCTGAAAT
>Ga0105054_10009147_pt1 | contig 12930 bp, 8 predicted proteins | sample BON02_FD_78091 | JGI IMG/M metagenome (GOLD analysis project Ga0105054, IMG submission 78091) | Freshwater microbial communities from Lake Bonney liftoff mats and glacier meltwater in Antarctica - BON-02 (megahit assembly) | ecosystem: Environmental > Aquatic > Freshwater > Ice > Glacier... | reverse complement strand
TTCAGGGCTTTCCAACGGATGTATATCGTTTTTTGATAGCTTTGCAGAACACATAGTTCAATATGTGGTTGATTTACAAGAACTTATAGTTTTTGAAGGTCGTTTATGGTCGTTGTACCATCTCATGGCAATAGTTTGTCTTTCAGGTTTGATGTGGTCTCGCTTCTCAAAAAAAAATTTAAGAGTTCCTCATCTTCAATGTTCAAAGATTATTTTAGAGATATTATGTCGCCATATTTCGAATTTCAAAAGTTGCTGTAGGTTGATCCATTTGGGGGGGTTAAATTTTAATTATCTTCTGTTTGTTAAAATCCATTCATTAAAGAGATCTATTCCACCTTGACCGACATTGAACGAAACCCTTTGCAAGTGGAGCCATCTCTATAGGTGCCTGCTATTCTGTCAAATATCGTAAAGAAATGCGAAAAGTTACTATTGAATGTCGCATGATGGACATGATGGTCTTCACATACATTCACAAATAAAAACTTCAGTAGCGGATCGAACAAGTGGTCATACTCGGAATGAATGAGCATAAAGTGTGTACTATATACAGTGCCAAAAGCAATATAATCCCAATTGTTAGCATGTATAACGTTGGCTGTCGCATACAATGGAAAGAGAATTAGCAATACCGTGTCGGTGAGAGAACCGTCAAATGCGTTAAATAGTTGGGGATTGACATATCTATGGTGAGGTTTATGCCCGAGTTGGTACACTATAGGAAAGGCATGTTCAGCCACATGAAATATGAAGGTAAAAAAATCCACCACAAGCAGCTGCATAAATACTGTTCCCCAGTTGACAGGTATGTCATAGTTGTAGTAGCTATCAGGCATCAAACGAAACATCCATGTAAAACACAAATATGGTAGCATCAATATAAATGCCCCTGGATTCGACAAATGGTGTATTACATCAGCAATAAACGTCTTGGGATATCTCCATTCTTGTAACTGCACCCTTACACTGTCATTGTTGTTCCACTCCCTACGAAAGAACTGGTAGACCACCAATGCAACTTGGGCTACCGCGACACTTCCTAGTCCACAAAGCAATCCCAAGTAATCTGGCCATGTAGATGATTGAGAGAATCTAATACTGCCTTGGTATCCAGAGTAGAACGCATAAAGTACGGTGAATACGCTAGATATTGCACAAAACACCTTCCATCCAAAGGACGGGCCTTTATGAGAAGCTAACTTTATAAGATTGGGATCTTTTGAAGGTTCACGAAGAGAAGACACGAATTCTACACCAGCGAATGCCAAGATGAATCCGAGACTGAGAAATAGCGAAACAATTGCAATGAGCTGATTAGCAGTAAGTGCTGTTGTCTTGGCGTGGAGAGATAGTTGAAGCCATGATGATGGGATCTTGTAATCGTTGGAGATGAATAACATCGATGAGGATCCTGCAAAAAGCAATGAAGCAGCATTCCCAACCCAATGCATAATAAGAATATATTTGGTTTCGTTTTACTACATTTTATTCTATACGATTTCTTGAATACGTCAACATTTTTGATTGTGTCATCATTTTTCAAAATCGTTATTATGTCGTTTATCAGCTTCACTGATGATTCGTGGAGTGCTTCTGTGGCGGCAACGCTAGCATCGCTTCTTGTTTTATTGATCACCATATCAACTTCACTATCGCTACTGAATCCCAAGAAAGTGCAGAGCAGATGGAGTAGGAAAAAAGTATCTTTACCTGTGTCAGGTAAAGGCAGTGATTGGTCTTACCAAACTAAACCCTTGAATGACTCGATGGAAATTGTAGGTGGTGGTCTCGGGCGCTCGATATGGGTACCAGGTTCTGATGCAGATAAGTGTCAACAGTATCCATTCGATAGATCTATCAATACTAATGCTTGTGACCAAGTTTATAGAAATATCATGCTTCAAAAGAATTCTGTTGAAATTGATGTGAAAGGAAATGATGTTGCTGTCGCTGCTCTGAAGGGATCAATGTTTTATTCTCAGTTGCAAACGGATGACGGATTTTGGCCAGGTGACTATGGAGGCCCTATGTTCCTGTTACCTGGATTGGTGATTGCATGCTATATAACTCACGTAGATCTAGGTATAGGTCGAAAACAAGCTATGCTTAGATACATCATGAATCACCAGCAGGAAGATGGGGGGTGGGGAACTCACATTGAAGGCCAATCTACCATGTTCGGTTCGACCCTCAATTACACTGCTGCCAGATTGCTAGGACTGGACAAAGAATCCACCTCAGCTATACAAGGAAGAGTCTTTATGCACAAGTATCAAGGAGCTACATCCGCTCCTCAGTGGGCAAAATTCTGGCTGTCGACACTGGGAGTGTATGAATGGAACGGTGTAAACCCTACTCCTCCTGAATTATGGATGCTCCCTTACTGGTTTCCTTTCCATCCAGGCAAGATGTGGTGTCATTGTCGCATGGTTTACTTACCAATGAGTGCGCTGTTTGGAGAGCGATACGTCTATGATGATGCTACCATAGATCCAGTCACAATATCTCTCAGACAGGAATTGTATCCCATGAAATATGAATCCATTTCTTGGGGTTCTTTCTCGGTCAGGGAAAGAATTGCACCAATGGATCTTTACAACCCGCAGAGTACTCTCATGACTTTTGCGAATCATTTGTTGCACAATACTCTTGAGAACCCGTGGATAAGAATGATTTTCTACTATCCATTGCATTCATTGAGAGAAAGTGCAGTGAAATTTGCGCACGATTATATTCATGCAGAAGATATTCATACGAATTGGGTGGATATTGGTCCTGTAAGCAAGGCTTTTCACATAATTGCCAACTACTCCAAATACGGACCAGAATCACCGAACTTTCTACGCCATGTTTCTCGTATTGACGACTATTTGTGGCTGGCAGAAGACGGGATGAAGATGCAAGGCTATAATGGTAGTATGTTTTGGGATGTATGCTTTGCAGCGCATGCATTAGCTTCCACATTGAAAGTCAATAAAGACCACGAATCAAACAAAATCGTGCGCGATTGCCTTTTAAAGGCCTCTCAATTTGTTGATGATATGCAAGTAAGAGAAGACGTGATTGAACGTGATTTGTATTTCAGAGACAAGTCCCACGGTGGATGGCCTTTTAGTTCGAGAGATCATGGGTGGCCAATATCTGATTGTACTGCTGAAGGTGTTAAAACTGTGATCATTCTAATGTCGCATAGTGCAACTGATGTAACCCAAGAGAGATTAGAAAAAGCCATATCTATCATTCTTGATCTGCAAAACACCGGCACTGACAACGGCTGGGCATCGTATGAGTTGAACCGTGGTTACAATTGGTATGAGTTGTTAAATCCAGCTCAAGTGTTTGGTGATATAATGATCGATTACTCCTATGTTGAGTGTACGTCGTCGTGTACACAAGCGCTGTGTGAATTCGCTTCACATTTCCCCAAATCTGCGTTGGCTCGCAAAGCAATACAAGCTGCTAAGCTAGGTGCCTCATTCATAGTGAATAAACAGCGGGCGAATGGATCGTTCTATGGTAGTTGGGGCGTTTGTTTTACTTATGGTGCATGGTTTGCTGTGGATGGTTTGCTCGCTGCAATTCAGCATGCGGAGTTGGACGAGAAAGAAAGACTTGCCTGCGAAAACGCCCTGTTAAAGAATTGTGAATTTATGCTAGGAAAGCAAGCTGCTGATGGAGGATGGGGTGAATCTGTAGAGTCCTGTTCTGTCAAGGAGTATGTTGCTATGGAAAGTCAAGTGGTTCAGACTGCATGGGTATTGCTAGGATTTGCTGCAATTGTTGAATACTCCAAGAAGAGTGATAGTGAACTATTTGATGTAAAAGCACTCGATGAATCATCAAAACGGGCAGCTGAGTTTCTTAAAATGCGTCAGTTGTCAAATGGTGATTGGGCTCAAGAGTGTGTTTCCGGAGTGTTTAATAAAACATGCGCTATATCATACACTGCATATCGAAATGTTTTTCCTATATGGGCTCTTGCCCGATATGCTTTAAATGTTTCGTCGCCTAATTAATGATCCAAAAACAATTCGATCAAACAAAAAAATACTAAAAGGAGTGGAGAATAATATATCATACACTACGTATCGAAATGTTTTTCCTATAATGGCTCTTGCCCGATATGCTTTAACTGTTTCATCACCTAATTAATCATTCAAAAACAACTAGATCTAACCAAAAATACTAAAAGGAGTGTACGGAAGGAGTTTTTCCAAAGTGTACTAGCATATTGTACTTGTGGTACTAATGACACACGAACAAGGAAAATGAAAAGTTCGGCTTCCGAGAGTGTTGTTTCAATTAGTTGTTTCAATGGATTTCTTTCGATCAATGACGCATGTAAATGTTCATGCGTCTCCCGAGAGCTGCATCGATTGGTTTCCTCATGGCTTCTCTCATATCCCTGTCATATTGTATCATCAGAAGGAAATCTCACTGACGGAGTTTTCACACAGTGGGCTGGACTTTCTATTGTCTGTCTGGAACTTGTAAACTGTGCAAATATTTCAGATCTATCGTTCTATCAATTATTTCCCATCCACAGTAAATTGAAGAGACTGGCAATACTCGGTTGTCCTTCTCTTTCGAACGAAATTTTAAACACGTTGCTCATTCTTTCAAGTGGTTTAGAAAGCATTAAAGTAGATCGAAATGTAGAACATGGAATGAAAAATAAAAATGAACTTCGTGAATTATGGCTGTATGGTAACACCAACTTAAATTCATCTGTAGTTTGGAACATTCTCGATACATATAGTGATCAGTTGGAAACCGTGGGCTTATTAAATACATCCGTTAACATTCGCATAAAACTCTCCCAGTTGAAGAATATAATACTTGATAATTGCACCGGTGTTAACGACCTGTTTCTTAAAACCATTGCCTCCGACATGCTGCAAGTTGCCTACCTTGGAAGTGGAGCCGTTTGTAGTGAAACTGGCCTTCAGGACTTCGGAAATAAATGCCCAGCCTTAAAAGAATTTGGAGTTTCAGGGAATAGAACTGGAACCGTATGTTCGTTTGATACCATTCTGTGTAACTGTCCAATCGAGAAACTCAGCTTACAGGATAACAAAGGAGTCTCATATAACATTTCTTATCAAGTGAAACAATTTTGCAAACTAACCCACTTAAACCTGTCTGGATGTGAAATGATAGATAACAAGTGTGCAGAATTTTTTGCGACTGAATCATTAGTGGAGGTCGAAGTTGCTGGCACCAATATTGGAAACGTCGGACTGAAGCACATTTGCAAAACATGTACCCGTTTAAAAAGACTGAATATAAGTAAATGCCCGAAGTTAACTGATGAAGGCATACTCGCTATTCCTAAATGGTCTAGATATATTCAATGCTTGGTGTTAAGATGGTCTTCTCATATGACATTACTGCCAATTGAAGAAATGGTAGATGAGAATTTCTTTCTTTCCCTAATTGATTTAACAGGATGCATTCAAGTGCGACCTATGGATGCTATTGTACTTGCAAGACGAGCTAAATCTCGAATAAAAATCATATTGGTTGAAGGTGTATACATTGCACCAGGTAAAAAGAATGTGGCGACACCTACGGAACAAGTCCATCGACACAACAAGGGGAAGAAAAAGAAGAAGAAAGAAAAGTTGTGTAGTATTAGTGTGGAACAAGGCGTTATGTAATAATATAGATTATTGGGCACTTCGAGGCAGACCTGCAGGCGGACGAACAACATCTGCCTTCTTTGTTCGAACCCTCTTGAATCTCGTTTCACCTGGATCAAATCCTTCTTCTACTGCGCCCCAAAGTGCCCAATCAGGCGTATCAGCCAAGTAATCCGAAGATTCAAAGCCTTCACCCGTAGAATAAAATCGCTGCACCAGTTCATGGAATCTGTCGTAGTCAATCCACGTGCGCCATTTTCCAGTGGGAGTTTGGTAAATGTCTCGTCGTGCCAGTAACGTGCAACAACTGTGCACATGCTCACTTGCGCATCCATAAGTTCCTCCCGTTGCTTCGCATAAGGCCTCTGCAAAAAGACGAACTTCTGTATGCCAAGGCACATTCTCCATGGTAAGATTCGATGCATCTGATTTTCCACAGAAAGTCACGGCTTTGATTTCTATCATATCCGGTTCCCCTAGTAAGATAAGTTTCGCATACTCTGCAAGTTCTTCCTGCATCATATTCCATTGCTTCACCAGTGTTAAACGGTAAACAGTACGTTGACCTTTATCTTTGAGACTCTTGAGACTTCCGATGAATCTCTCCCAGAAATCAACGAATAATGGGCGATCTACTTCCTTCAAGGCCCCTTTTGTGGCCGCATCAACACTCACATACAATTGAGTAACAGGTGAGAGATTAAGAATAGCATCTGGAAATTGAGCATTTGTAACTAAAAACGTCGAAATTTTTCTATCATGCAGTTTATCGATCATCTCATTGATTCGAGGGTACATAATAGGCTCACCTACAAGTGACAAAGCACAATGCCGAACAGTGTCTGCAGCAATCAATCTTTCAGGTTGAACTCCCGGCATCCCCTTCAACTGCTTCATCATGCCTCTATGCTCTTCAACTGCAGCGTTCACAATCATTTCGGGATCATCCATCTTCCAGCGCCACTCACGACCGACAGGATTCTTGTGATGTCTCCAACAGAACACGCACTTGTTAGCGCAAGCAAGACTAGGAGTAGCTTCCATACATTGGTACGATGTGATTCCGTAGAATGTATGTTTGTAGCATCCGCCTCTGCCACGCAAATGATGCTTAGTCCATCGACACAGCTTCACCGCAGAGTGAGTACCAATGATTTTATACCCTTCTTTTGTTAAAGCTTTGCGCTGACTCGAAGTAACCATTTCATTGCTAGAACCGGCACCAACAACTACAATATCTTCCATATCTCCGATCTGTTCTTCCAACATTATGTTGTTGATTCGATCTTCATCTTGCTCCGGTTCCTCGTTCGTTTGGGCCTCTTTTTTAATAGGTTGCATCTTCTTCTTTGGTTTCTGTGCCTTTTTCCCACCGAGTGCGTCAACAATCCTACTCGTGTAGAACGACACTTGCGAATCCATCTCGACTGAATCGTCCACCATTCCTATTTGCTTCACAAGCGCGGTAGCTCCAAGATCACTTAAGAGAGATTGCAGCTTCTTTGCTGCTCCGCAAAAGTTAGAATCATAATCAGAACTTCCCAGCCCAATCACACTAAACCTAACTTTCGCCAAGAACGCGGTTTTATCCACTCGAAAATCAGATCCCATATCAGCGAGCCAATCAAAAAACACGTTACAAGTCTCTGGGGGAGATCCACCGGACCATGTAGACACTACGAATATAATAACATCTTCTTGCTCAAGATTATCTTGATCATACTCTGCCATGTTTACCACATCCAAGTCATCCAGAGTAGGAAAAGCATTTTGAATCTGGTCTTTGATGGAGGCTGCAGTTGATTCAGATTTCCCGGTTGTTGTTCCAAATACGATCCTTACACTAGATATCCCAGTTGCATCTTTTCCTTTCTTGTCGTTGTTATTTATCATCAAAAGTGAGGCGACCACAGCAACGACGGAAGCAGCGAATCGGAGGCCAAACAACTCAGTGTAATCGGTTGAGTCACTCATTTGATACATCATAGTCCCAAAAGCCACTAGTAGCACCAGACACGTCATCCAAGCTTGAGTTGCCATTTTCGTTGGTCAGATTCTTGAAGTACGCTCAAGGGTCTACCTGCGTCCAAAAAAGTCCATGTTGAGTTTGGAAAGTCTTCCCTGTTCTTTCTAAATTATTAGTAAGGAATGTACATGAAAATCGTTCACGGAAGCACTGTGTATTACAAAACATAAAATTTCAACAAAATACGAAGGATGAATATAAAAAGTTTTGAATGTTAAGTTTATTCGTCCTTAGCACCAGTTCTACCACGATGAAGACCGGTTCTTCGAGCAGCAATAAGACCAACCTTTTTACCAGCAGGAGCGTCTCTTCTGATGGTGGACGAATGTCCAATGTGCTGATGATTACCTCCACCATGAGGATGCTCTACTGGATTCATAGCAACACCACGTACTTTAGGCCATTCGTTACGCTTGACACGGTATTTATGGTACGCGCGTCCTGCTTTAAGAAGAGGTTTATCAAGTCTCCCTCCGCCAGCAATGTTACCTACCATAGCACGGCATTTGTTGGAGATTACCTTCTTGTTCCCTGATGGAAGGGACAATTGAACGGTTCCTTTTTCGCGATCGTGTACTTTGATAGTGCAATACTCTCCAGATGATTTTGCGATCTTACCTCTGTCACCAGGTTTGGATTCCAAATTGCACACTACAGTACCTTCTGGGCACTTTGACAATGGAAGGACGTTGCCAACCATCAACTTTGCCTTGACTCCGCAGTATACAAACTGACCAGTGGAAAGACCTTCTGGACAAACCATCAGTTCATTATCTCTCTTAAATCGGTATGCATTCCTGAACTGCACATGAGCTAGAGGAGCTCCTCTACCAGGATCATGCATGATGTCTTTAACTACTCCACGAATGAAGCCGTTTCTCTCAGCATAGTCGTTTACTCGAAGCTTCGATGCTCCCTTGCGAGTATGCACGTGAGATTTGAAGATGGCGGCACCACCCTTTCTCTGTGTGCGAATAACCCTTCCCATTGTCTTTAGTGTATCGAAATAAACTAATTTATGTGGCTAGAATCCACCTCCATCCATTCGTCATACTGTAAATTAAATACACTATTTTTAATTACTACCTTTTACCGTAATCAAAAGTGTACCTGATGCAATGGATGGTGCTGATCACTCTCTTACGAATAGGCCCCCGAACAATCGTAAAAAATGGAATTTGCAAAAGTGAAAGAAAAAATTTAAATTAAACTCATGTTTATGTCTTGCGGAGGATTCAGTTTCACGGATACAATAGCAGTCGCTTCTTTCATAAAACAGTGATTAGCTTCACTAGAGGAACAGGGAATTAGTGCACCGTTTGGCAGTGATTCAGGGTTGTGCATATGGATAGTTACGTTGTCAATAGTATAGACGCCATCAATAAATCCGTCAGCAAGTGAAAACAATTCAACCTCTGAAACTGTTTCGCCTTCCACTTGGATTGATGTGCACTTCTTTAAAACGATTGAAATGGGAATCCCGTCAAAATGTAGTTGGTCTCTGAGAGCCACAGATGCTTTGACTTTGAAAGTCTGGTCAAATTGGATCTCTATTGTTTCCTCTCCTGGTTCGTCCCGTAACAGGAAATTCTGTGATTTCACTGTCGCCTCCCCAACAAGATCTATATGAATACAACAAGAATATTCAATGCGATGATCAGATTCAATTTCTTGTTCTTCATCGTCGGAACGAGATTCCCGCGTTAGAACTATTTGAGGAATTGTCACTTGGATACAAACTGTATCATCCTCAGAATCCTCGTTATATACCTCGTCTTTAACTTGCACGCGATCTAAATATTTCAAATCTGGTAATGAAGAACATATGAATGCTCTGTAGTTTGGAAGCATGGAAATTGGATTTCCAGAGAGTACTAGAGACCGTAAAGCTTTGAGTTGTTGTAGAGAGAATATCAAGGACTGAAGGTCACAGATATTATTGTAAGCAAGATCTAAAAACTCTAGTTTATGTAATGTCTCGATCCATACTCCCAACTTGTCAATTTTATTGTAGCCCAGCCCAAGATGCAACAAATTTGGATTCTCACACAATCCCATGCTTTGAATCTCGTTGTCATATGCAAGAAGCACTTTAAGACTAGCAGGAATATTCTCTATCGTTTTAATCTGATTCGCTCCAACATTTAATTCTGTGAGACTATCTAATTTCAAAAGCCCCTCATCTAACTTCTCAATTCCACATTCTTTCAACACCCAATCCTCGAGAAGCGGTAAAATAGCTTCGAACTTGCCTATTTTATTTTTTCTTTTGTTTTTGGCACAATCGTTGAACATGTGTGCTTGGGTACTCCATGATAGATCCGCCTTGGATGCGTTGGAGAATTCGTCGTCAGAATCACTTGAAAGACCGAATTTACTCTCAAACTCCGCAATATCCCTTCTGCTTTCAGCGTTGGCATTCGAGCTCTTGAAAGACCTATGATGATCAGTATGTGACAATATTCCAACTGAATGGTGCGCCTTCACAGCGAGTGCTTCGGATAAACGCATAGAATAGAATAGATCCGTTGGATAGTCAACAAATTTGTGATGTCGACAGGTAAGCACCCTGAGAACGCGATAAATGATATGGAACGATGGGCAGCCCATTGTACCAAGGAGAGGCAAAGTCCTGTATTATGGAATCAAAACTGGTCCGAAGTATTTAGGCCTGGTGAGTCTTTTAAAACTGAAGATGTTATTAGGAGATTAGAAGAGAAAGCTGTTATGCTGGAACAGAAAGAGGATGAGATCGCCAAACAAAAGGGAGAGGTAGAACTTGAGTACCAGGCATCTCCTTATAGAGTTAAAGCATGCAAAGATTTGAAAGCCGCCTACCCTTATCAATAAAGCAAAACCATTCTAATGAAAACCTTTTCTCTAATTGAAGTTTTTTATGTGCAAAATCTTTAATTGATGTGTTGAAAGAACTCTTTAACTTTTTTTCAGTTTAAGCATATCTTTGAACCGAGTTATTTCATAGAATTCTGTTATTGCTGTGGAAGGTGTTTATTTCAATAACTAATTCTATATACCGCGGCTTTTTTCTCGAAACTAATGGCATCATGCTTTAAATGTATCATATCAAGTGATCTACATATAAATTTAAGAATGATAAAAGGCCTATGTAGAGATTAATTCGAAACGGTCTATGGCCGAAATATTTTCTTAAGGCATATAAGTTTTAAAGGTGGTTTGTCAGTACTGGAGTCAGATTTAGGCTTCAAGCTGTAACAAAAGTTCTATTTAAACCAAGTGCTGGGTAGCTTTATTAGCGATAACTTGAATGCTTCAATTCCAGAGAGTATTTGGTTGGATATTGTTTTTCCACCTACATTATTCATTTACTGTCCATTCGGCTGGTAGTGGTGTCCACCGTCAATTTTAAGCTTGAGAATCAGAGGGGATCATTTTTGCCGTTCGCAGTAAAGAAAATGAAATTTGAGCAAAAAGAACTCCTGCATAGCTGTTAGACGAAAGCTGTGTCAATTTTGATGCCAAAGTTCGTTGAAGTTCTTCCCAGTATAATTGATCGATTCACCAATGGACAAAACAGCTATTGATACTTGGACTTGAAGTTGACAAATAAAATTCTAGGTACTACTTAAAAAGAAAGAGAGAGGGGTAGATTGGATTTCACAACAATACAGTTGAAAAAATACAAAAATATAGGATTGGAAGTAAAGGAGAGAAGCCATCAGTTGCTAACTTCTTATTTATAAAACAATCTGGCGTAGTGTCAACGTATCCTCTGCATTTTATTCTGCATTTTATTAATGAATTCAAGTGGATGGACGGAGGGTTGGATAATCACAACCTTCATCATAGGAAACTGGACTAACAAAAAAAAGGAAAGGTGCACACCCTCAATCTCTATTAATTTTAGTGCATAAAACTCATAGGCAGATGTCCTCGTCGGTTCAGCTCTTGCCGTTCGTATTCGTGGATGATATATTGAATGATAACGAGTTCAATAACGGTGATGATGTTGAACTTGACCAAAACCATGGCCGTAATTTCTGGCCGTTTCGCAAGAAAAGTAAAGAAACGTTACAATTAGGCAATTATGCGACCGACGAAGTTAATATAGAGAAGGCAACAGTTGGCAAGAAGAATGAAGGATTGCATCTAGCCAATGCGATTGACAAAGTTAATATAAAAAAGGCAACAATCAGCAAGGAGAAGAAGAACGAAGGATTACATCAACCCAAAGCGACCGACAAAGCTAATATTAAAAAGGCAAAAAATCGACAGCTTTCAATCCTGGTCCCAGCAATGCTACAGCAAGAGAAAAGGAAAAAAGGAGAAGATATCGAGAGATTGGATATCATGGAGCAAGAAAAACCTGATACGAGGCAACCCACTGAAGGTAAACCCACTCAAGACAGCTACTCGAAAGTTTCGGAATGGCAACTCTATTTTTCTACTTCCCCTCCCAAAGCAGGAAAGGAGAAGTTGATGGTTGAGGAAAATACAACAGGTAATAAGAGTATAGTAGCACATAGCTCGAAACACATACACTCCGAAAAAAAATCCTTTCGCAACGAAAAGTCTATTGGCGAGCCAACAGTTTCAAGCCTCGCAAAAGTGTTTCTTGGACTTGCTCCATTTAGTATCCCTCTACCGTGAGTGAAGTCAACCATGGGCTCTAGTTGATGAAAATAATTTGAAAATAGGCTAGTTAAAATAGTCTTTCTTCCCAATTTTGATTTTAATCTTTTCGTCATTTCTTGGTGCACACCTCAAAAACATTTTAAAATGAAAGAAACAGAATGGAGTTTCTAGAGGATGAAGAGAAACCGTTTTAGACTGATGAATCTCAATCTCCGGAGGAAAATTGAACACGAATGGCGATTCCTCGTGTCTAAGCTATAAAAAGATTGCTGTGTCTGTATTAATTCCTTTTTCTATCTTCATAGAATCCATAAGCTTCAGGGACTAAACCCTTATCCTGCTCTTTTAACTAAGGGTGATTATTTCTAAACACAACAAAAGTTCTAAAATCGATTTTTTAAAGCACCACTAGTAGTGGATAAAAGCCATCAAATGAATTTCTTAATAAACAAGAGTATCTTGTTGAAAGAAAAGAGCCTGATGGCAATCCGCGAGGAAATCAGAAGCAAGAACATTATGTGTAATCACTGAATTCGCATTATATTTCTCCTGATGTAATTTAATTGCATCCCTCGACTTGACAGCTATGTCGCCTGCAAACGCGTTCCATGAAGTAGCTACTAAAGTATTTAAAAATACTTTATA
>Ga0105054_10009144_pt1 | contig 12932 bp, 1 predicted proteins | sample BON02_FD_78091 | JGI IMG/M metagenome (GOLD analysis project Ga0105054, IMG submission 78091) | Freshwater microbial communities from Lake Bonney liftoff mats and glacier meltwater in Antarctica - BON-02 (megahit assembly) | ecosystem: Environmental > Aquatic > Freshwater > Ice > Glacier... | reverse complement strand
GTCCTCCTGCTAGATGGGAGGGAGACTGTGGATATATACTTGAAAAATTTTCCCAACGCGGCATGCCACGAAACATCTTCGTGCGCGAAGGAAGCAAGTGGCCTGAAGGTAGAATCATGCGGCGTTCCACTTTTGAAAGACTCTAGACTCACCTTGAAAGATTCGAACAGCATGCTGGTTTTAACGTTTATCGCTCCAAAGGGCGAATTGGCAGGTGACTGCAAAGGCAAGATTGTTTTGAATGGCATTCAAGAACTTTCTTTTAATCTGTCATACGCAATGCCGCCAGCAGAAATCAGCCCAGGCGATGGAAGTTTTAATGGTGGAGGTCTTGTGGTCATTACCCTCAAAGGTTGGTGGAGACAGTTGGATGTGTTTTCAACTCCGAACCAGGACACTCTGTACGTTTCTTTTGGTGATTTAGTTGTGGGAAAGTGTATTGGCAGTCAGCCCCCCCCCGCATCCGGCTGTATTCAATCAGTGAGAAAGTCATCAGATCTACGAGGGCTCAGTCTAGTCGTGAAAGTGCTCACGCCCAAGTCAGACACAGTTGGCAGCATGCAGGTAACTGTTCGTGATCGGATCAAAGGCGTAACTAAAGAGTCGCAGGTCCCCTTTGTGTACTTCAGACCTCCCCAAGTCGCTGAAGTGGATCCCAACAAAGCTACTCTTACAGGAAAAACCACTGCATCGGACGGGAACACTATCCGCGTAACACTGCAAGACTTTCCCAAACTTACGTCGGCAGGCGAGTTCACCATCAAATTCGCCAACGTGGTATGCGGCGTACTAGATAAATCGTGTGGAATTACTGATGTCAAAAGTTCGCATCGGAACGGCCAGTTGCTATTATTTCTCAGAATCAAGGTCCCCCCACGAACGGAACCCGGTGATGTTACAGTCTCCATTGAGCCCCTTGGTCAACCCAGATTCAATATTCAGTTTCCTTTATCATACTACCTTCCGCTACCAGTGGTGCGCGAGGCAAAGTGGTGCAGATCTTGCCATGGGGAGGTGAGCTGCATAGTAATGGGAAAATGTGGTGATGGCGAGAGCCCGCTGGAGAGTATGGTGCCTTCGTCCGGAGGCGGAAAAATGGTGGTGGTGATTGAAAATCCTCCATTGGGCTTATCCTTTGAACAGCAAACTCAGGCGATGGTTTCACTTGCCCTAGGTACATCAAACTTTGCATCTTTCAGGAAGGGAGCATTTGGAAGTGCCGAGATTGTGTCCGTTGAATTTGAAATTCCACCATTGGCTTCTCCTCGTGGTGATTTGTCTGTTTTGACTATTGTACCCCAAAATGCGATCTCCCCCTCGGTGTCGTCATTTTCGTTCACCTTTTTTGATGATAGCATCAGCCTTACATGTTTAGAGGGATGTCAATGCGCGGCCTCCCCTATCAGTGATATGCTTGTGTCTATCACGAACTTGCCTTTGTCCGAAAATATGGCATTGTTTGACCAGATTCTCTCTACATTTGGGGAACTCGAATCTATCTCTATTCGACATGAAAGGAATCATGTAAATTGCACCTCTTTGGCAACCCATTGCTTTTGGCTGGTTGTACCAAAGTGTGATGGTTGCAGTTTCAATCGTGGATCCCTCACAGTGGTGCTCTCGATGTCCTTGAAGTCTGATGCTTCGCGCCGGGCTCAGACTGTCCTTACATACTGGAGCAGTCCTACAGTGCAACGTGCTGAAATGGATTCAATGGGCACATCGATCAATGTCATGTTTGACCAGGACACTAATCAGGCGGGAATGCTGGGCACAGATACAAATTGCTCTCAAATCCTTGACGCGGGATGTATTCCCCTCTTAGCCACCAATGCGAAGGATGCTAGCTGTGTGTGGTCTTCCCCAGACTCTCTCTTCATTTTGCTTGGATCAGGGGCTACCATTTCTCCCGGAGACAAGGTGAAATTGCGAAGGAATTCACTAAAGTCGGTGAACGAGTTCTCAGATGCTAGCATTGCCGAAACTATTGTATCTGCTCCTGAGTTCGCAACGCTGCCGTTTGTAACGATCTCTGGGAGCGATTCGATTGATCCATGCTCTTCGCTTGAGCTGGACGCCAGGGCTGACAGCCCTCGAGCACTTTCTTTCACATGGAGCTGTAAAAACGATGAAAATGTTCACAAGGCTCTCAGAACCATAATTAGCAGCAATGTGTTTTTGGCATCAGGCACGAAATGTATGCAGGTGCTGGAAAAAACCTATACAATTGTCGTGACAGCAACCAATTTCTTGGGTGCAACGAGTGCTGCTGTAGAATTTAATGTCCTCAAGAAGGGTTCTCCTTCCCCACTGCTCACGTTTGACCCGCCAGCACTTTCCATCACTCGTGATCAAGCAGCCCTAATCAAGGTGGTAGCAACCTTTTCACTGTGTCCTATTGAAAAGGGAAAGCTGGTGTTTCAATGGAGTCTCCTGTCGGTTTCAGGAGGGTTGTCAATTGATAAGCAAGATGCGTTCAATTTCGAAGGCTCACAGTTGCGTATTGCCGAAGACACACTAGACGCGGGGGTGTCCTACACTATTGGCGTCAAGGCATACATGGAAAACGACCCATCAAAGATCACAGAAAGTGAGTATTTGTTGAGTGTGCAGAACAGGCCACTTGTATTGTCTATTCTAGGAGGGACCCAGCTGAGTGCAACCACCCAACGTGCATTGGTGCTCGATGCAACTAAATCAGGGGATCCTGATTTTCATGGTGGGAAGCAGGATACAGAGCTTCGATTTGTGTGGTCATGCAGCATTTTAGATGGATCGATCGCGGTTCCGTGTCGATACAAAAATGGGACACTACTGTCTAACGATCTCACGCCGCAGGCTACAGTCACATTGACCCAACACCAGCTCATTAATCTCCATGTGACTGGTGATAATCCTTATGTGTTCCAAGTTCAAATGTTGAAAACTACCAGAACACCAGTGTTTTTCCAAATTCCTGTGACTCTTGTCGAGCAAGCTATTCCTGATGCGGTAGCAATCTCAGCCAGCGGTGTTTTGCAGACGTCGGGCATCGTCCGAATCAATCCTGGACAACAGTTTATTGTCCATGGGAGCTGCCGTGTCTCTGAAAAGCATTCCAAGCATGATCAAGGGACGAAAAAAGACATGCACCTTGAGTGGACTGTCCAGCCTTCCATTTCCGATGCGATGATTTCAATACTTCCCGGTGTTGATAGCGAACTAATCAGCCGAGAGACTCTCGTCGTGATGCCAGACTTGAGAGCATTCGTGGCAGGAAGCTCCTACGTTGTAAACTTTCGGTGTATTGACGCGACAGATGTTGTAGCGACTTCCTCAGTTTTGCTGTCGGTAAATAGCCCACCCAGAGGGAGTGCGTGCACGGCGTGCCGTTTGTCGGGAACTGTTTGCAGCTCATCGAACCCCGAGTCCGGGGACCCAATCTTTGATTCATTCAGATATGCATGTTCAAATTGGGCAGATGAAGACGGGCCCTTGGAGTATCAGTTTATGTATGTTGGAGAGTCATTCAAATCTGTTGCTTATCCAGAAGTGGTCTTTGACTGGAGTAAGTCTCCGAGTGTAGATCTTATCTTGCCACCTGGGTCCATTTCACTTAGAGCGCGTGTGAGGGACAGTTTCGGCGCGTCGACGAAGTGGATGTCTTATACCGGTACACTGAATGTAGGAGCACCACCAACAACAGCCACTTCCCGCCGGCATGTGCTCAGCGCCAAGGAAGATCACTGGGACAAAGCCAAGACCAAGGTGCAAGAGTCTCTAGATCTAGCAGACGCGGCCAAAACTAACCAGTTGGCTAGTGCTCTTGCGATTCAAATCAACAATAGAGTGGTAGAAGAGTTCGATGACCGTTATACTGCAATGATCAAAAAAGAATTTCTTTTTTCAAAACTCAGCCTTGCTGCAGAACTTGCAATCAAAACAGAAGGATACGTATGTGAAGCCTTGTCAGCTGCCATGGCTATTGGCTCTGAGGTTGCTCACATAAACGCTCGCGCCACTGCGCACATCTCGACGATTTCTCGCGCCCTGCTTGCATCAGCAGATGCAAGTGCTCTTACAGAAACGTGCGCACGTGACCTTTTGACCTTGACAGGTAAGGCGATGGGCGCCACATTCGAAAATCAGACCTGCTCAAATGGGCATGCTGTGGCGTCAGACCACATGCGCCAGTTTCTCACCAACATGGATGCTGGCCTGAAGCAGATTTTGTCGAAATCTTCGTCTTCACTCTTGATGGGCCAGAGCATTGTCATGGGAGATTTGACCTCGAACTCCTCGGGCTTCAGATTTACTATTGGAAAGTACGAGATGCCCTTATTGTCAGAAATCAGCAGCGAGCTAGCACCTTTGCATTCAGGTTCCGCAGGATTTTCGTTCCGCTTTCCATCAGAAATACAGCAGGACTCTAGACTAAAGGGACAAAGTTCCGTGAATGTGCTCTTTGGTGCTTTCCAGCGAGCACCAAACATGGATGGAGTAAGCACTATTTCACCAGCTGTGTCGCTGACACTTGCGACAGAAAACGGTGTTGCACTGCCAATTTACAACCTTTCTCGACCTATCAATATCACCATACCCGTGTCTACCCAAGAGCTGTGCAGTGGCGCAGAGACAGCACTGTACTCAGGCAGGATGCGTTGTCTACATTGGGACGAGGCAAGTAGCTCCTACCACTCTGATGGCTGCACAGCACATCAGATCAGTGCCACACAAGTAACGTGCATGTGCACACATTTGACAACTTTTGTAATCGAGCCTATTATTAATTCCCCAAACTGCGCACAGTGCGAGTCTGGATCGTTTATGCAGCGAAATTGCACTTCCTCGTCGGATCGTGTGTGCTCTGCGTGCCCTGCTAATTCGACGTCTCTTACAGGTAGTCTTAATAGAAATGACTGCAAATGCAAATCTGGCTATAGTCCACAAACAGGCTCAGGATGTAGCGCGTGTGTCGCAGGCAAATATAAGGACAGCATTGGGTCGGCAGCGTGCACAGCATGTGATGCTGGAAATTATTCGAGTCAAGTTGGTGCAGAGTCCTCTACCGTGTGTGAAGATTGTCCAGCTTATTCGACATCTGCGGAGGGCAGCTCTCGGCGCAGTAAGTGTAGGTGTGACTTGGGGTACACGGGGCCCGACGGTGGACTCTGCACAGCGTGTATCGAGGGTACTTACAAGGCTATCCACGGTAATGCCAACTGCAAGAGCTGCCCAGCACGTTCGAACTCGCCTGCAGGGAGCAGCAACATTACAAAGTGCATGTGCAACGCCGGATACTCGGGGCTTGACGGAGGAATGTGTCACGCGTGCGCAAAGGGCAAGTACAAAACAGGTCCGGGTGGCAACGACTGCGAGGACTGCGGGGCGAACACGTACCTAGATTCTCTGGGCAGCATCAATGCATCAGACTGTGAGCACTGCGGGACAGGCAAGTACTCTGAGGCATCTACAAACGGTTGCAATCACCAGTGCGGAGACGGCATCTACGTGGCAGGTGACGAGACCTGCGATGACGGCAACACTATGGATGGTGATGGCTGCAGCAGCACCTGTGGAATCGAGGACGGATGGAATTGCACGACCTCCCCGGTATTCGGAACTAGCAGCTGCAAGGAAGTGTGTGGGAATAAGGCCACAACGTCAGGCGAGAGCTGCGATGACGGTAACACTGCTGCTGGTGACGGATGCTCCATCGAGTGCACAGTGGAGATTGGTTATAATTGCAGTGGTGGTAGTCCAACCACCAGTGACACGTGCTCAACAACCTGTGGAGACGGGAACCAGGCAGGCACCGAGGCTTGCGACGACAGCAACACTGCCACAGGTGACGGGTGCTCGCACGAATGTGTTGTGGAGTGCGGGTTCGTGTGTGATGGATCAGCACCACAACTCTGTCACACCGTATGCGGAGATGGGATCTTTGCTGGTAACGAGGTCTGTGATGATAACAACACAATCAGCGGAGATGGCTGCAGCAGCACCTGTGCCAAGGAGTCTGGATGGAACTGCCTCACCACCACGAAATGCGGACAAACTAGCTGTGTTGCAATCTGTGGAGACGGCGAGAAAGTTGGGGCCGAGCGTTGTGATGATGGCAACACTGTGTCTGGAGATGGGTGTTCGAACACATGCGCCGTGGAATGTGGGTACAACTGCAACAATCCTAATGGTGCAGATCAAGCCTCCTTGTGTGCAGAGTCATGTGGCGACAGCGTGGTTACAACCTCGGAAGTGTGCGATGATGGCAATGCTGAAGCAGGGGATGGATGCAACGGCTGTGCCATTGAAGTCGGGTACCTGTGCCAGAACCAAACGTGTGGTCCATCCACTTGTTTTGTGCCTACTGGCGAAGAAGAGTGCGGGGATGGATTGACGCTTGGCACAGAAGTCCAAATTGTTCATTTCTGCGATGACGGTAATAATATGTCCTTGGACGGGTGCTCGGCAACGTGCACCATAGAGTGCGGATACACGTGTGATGGTGGAGTGACAAATGCTGCTGATGTATGCACACCAACTTGCGGCAACTTAGTCAAAACTGGTGACGAGGCGTGCGACGACGGCAACACTGCCAATAACGACGGATGCAGTCGCACATGTACAGTTGAAGTCGGGTACGCGTGCGCAGAGTCGGGCACCTGCAGCAGCTCGACGTGCACCGAAATATGTGGCGACGGCAAGCACGTTGGTAACGAAGCCTGTGATGACAGCAACACTGCATCAGGGGATGGGTGCTCTGACGCCTGCACCGTGGAGTGTGGTTTTGTATGCGACGGTGCAGAACCGCAAACCTGCAATTCAGAATGCGGAGACGGGATCCGTGCTAGTAACGAGGCCTGCGACGACAAGAACACGGCCGATAACGATGGTTGCAGCAGCACCTGCACCAAGGAGACCGGATGGGACTGCACCAGTTTGGCCTGCGCACAGACTAGCTGCACTGCGATCTGTGGAGATGGCCTGAAAGTGGGCACTGAGGCTTGCGATGACGGAGGTAGCACTGTCGCTGGTGACGGATGTTCGGACACATGTACAGTGGAGTGCGGGTACACGTGCAGCAACGATGATGGTGTAGATCAAGCCTCCACCTGTGCTGCCACATCATGTGGCGACGGCGTAGTAGCAGGCTTGGAAAAGTGTGATGACGGAAACTTGGGATCGGAAGATGGCTGCAGTAGCAGCTGTGTTATTGAGTGGGGATGGAACTGCTCCCGCGCGGTGTGCGGACAATCGAGCTGCAACGAAGTGTGCGGCAACACCATCAAAACGCCTGGTGAGGGCTGCGACGACGGCAACTCCAAAGACCTGGATGGTTGTTCACACTCGTGTATTGTGGAGTGCGGCTTTGTATGCGACGGTGTGGAGCCACAATTCTGCGTTTCAGAATGTGGAGACGGGATCCTTGCTAGTAACGAGGCCTGCGACGACAAGAACACGGCCAATGACGATGGCTGCAGCAGCACTTGCACCAAGGAGGCCGGATGGGGCTGCACTAACGCGACTTGCAGACAGACTAGCTGCACTGCGATCTGTGGAGACAGTCTGAAAATAGGCAACGAGGCTTGCGATAACGGAGATAGCACCAATGCTGGTGTCGGGTGTTCAGACGAGTGCACAGTTGAGTGTGGATTTGTATGCGATGCCAATGAGCGCCAAGTATGTGTTTCAGAGTGTGGGGACGGTATTCTTGCTAGTGATGAGGCGTGTGATGATGCTAACACTATCAGTGGTGATGGTTGTACCAGCACCTGTGATGACACTGAGTCTGGATGGGAGTGTGATACCACGATAGCATGTCAAGAAACAATCTGTGGACAGTGCGCCGCAGGCAAATACGAGCTTGATGGCGTGTGTCAGGATTGCCCGGCAGGTACGCACTTGTCCATTGAGGGAAGCTCCTCCTCACTGGACTGCATTGAGTGTCAGGCGGGTCAGTACTCCAACAGCGCTTTGACAGCTTGTAACGCCTGTCCAAATAATTCCAACTCATTTAAGACAAACACAACGTTGACCGCTTGCACATGCAACTCCGGATGGACAGGGCCCGACGGCGGGGATTGCATTGCATGCGAGACAGGTAAGTACAAGATAGATCAGGGAAATTGGCCTTGCAACCAGTGTGGAAGTGGCAAGTACTCGAACCAAACTTCAGCAATATCCGAAACGGCTTGTTCTCAGTGTTCAGAGAATTCAGATCCAAACATCAAATCATCTGCGTGCAGGTGCCAGATTGGATTCTTTGGGGATGACAACACTAAATGCATGGCGTGTGAAGAAGATACATATCAAGATGCAATTGGGTCTGTAGTATGTAATGAATGTCCTGCCAACTCAGTCTCCCCAAAAGGCAGTACAGCCAAGACTGCTTGTGTGTGCAAGTTTGGCTTTCAAGGAAAAATTGGAGGTCCGTGCCAACCTGAAGTGAAAGATCTGCCATCGGACGCCTCACTACAAGATTTGCTGTCTGCGACTGATGTTATCGTCAAAATGGTAGTGGGACTCAAAATTTCTGTAGATGAGTTTGACAACGCAAAACAGCTCAATTTCAGGCAGGGTATTGCCGACGCTGCTGCTGTTGCACTTGGAAAGGTCTGGATTACCAACATTCAGGTGCAGACACCTAGTGGGCGACGCCTTTTAGTTGACAGTATCAAAATTGATGTAGAGGTGGCGGCAAAGGACACCAATGCTGCTGCATCTGTGGTTAAGATGCTGACTGTCGAGAATATCAATTTTCAATTGTCAAAAGCTGGTCTTCCTGAAGCTGAAGTCCTGTCAGTTCCAGTTGTGTCCGCTGCTTCGTCTCCTCCCGCAGAGCCTGAAGGCAAATCTAACAACATGGCAATCATTATAGTTGCAGTTTCTGCAGTTACTGGGGCAGTGTTGATGGGAATAGCTGTGTTTGTGTACTGCAGACGCAGGACCCTGGTAGACCTGGAAATAGAAGCAGGGTTACCTTCAAGATTGATGAATGATCTTGGTATTAACACTTCTGACGAGAACCAATTGCCACGTCGTGCAAATGATATGTGCGCGTATCAGGAAGCTCTCACTGGCAGAAATAGCACACTTGAGGCTGTGGAAAACGATCCATCAAACATTGGTCGACACCAACAAGTTAATACTCAAGAAGTCAACTTGGATTCAGTTGTGATGTATGTGCGCGGAGAGTCAGTGTTTGTCACATAATCATACAGACTTATGATGTAGGATTGCACTCTAGGAAATTCCCCAAGCAGTTTGATGCAGACACAAGCCCTTTCGCATCATTTCATGCGCAAAGTTCGTAGTCAAAGAGAAGGAGGGTCAGGAGGGTATGTGTATATGCGTATTTACTTGTGTGATGTAACATAAAATGTATAACATATATATATATATAAACGTTTCAACTCTGTGTCCTAGCATTTTGTGGACAACTCTATTAACCATCTTACCCTTGCAGATGAACTAGCTGCTGCATGTGTGTCTTTATTGTTCGCTGAATACATTGCTGTATTGTTTGTCCTACTGATGCGAGTTCAATCTGAGATCTGTGAGTTCTGTCATCATTATGGTTCAGTGATGGATCCTTGTATGCAAATTACGTAGTACTGTTCGCCACGTATTGCAGGGGTACCATTCGGAGCGCCTGTAGTAGTTGGTTATACTTACACATTTTCTGAACGAGCGCTAGTAAGAGAAAATCTGGAGAGTCATCTATCCGTGCGACTTCAATCGTGAAAATATGCCAAAGTTTCATATTCTCAATCAGACCATCTGGTCGTTGGCTTGATGTGGTGCCGTCAAACGGTTTGAGAAGCTCATCGAGTTTTTGTTTTGAAGCCCGTGTGCTGTGAGTGTTGTGTTTTAAATCATACGCATTGGCAATGTAAGGTCTTTTCGGTCCAACTGAGCATGTCATGTCGTTGGATTGATCTGTTTCACCTGATTTTCAATTAGTTTTGATACATTCTTGTGCGCATATTGTTTCATGTTTCCACGAAGAGTGAGGTGGCTGTGAAGGTGCTGGTGGGAAAATGTTGCGTCCCCATGTCTACATTCGCATTTTGCAGTAGTTGTGAGTGCTCGTTTCTTGAGGTTCAATTTGACAAAAGACTGCCCCAGCATGAGGCTGAGCATTGAGGCTCGTACTGCCCGATTCCACATAGAGCAAAGCGCTGCACCTGGCTGTGGACGCTCTGCATTTGGCCTTGCGAAGAATTCTGCAACGTGGGCTTGCGAAGAATTCTGCAACGTGGGTCTTTCGTGATTTCATTTTGCATGACATCTTCTCTTCGTGCACTTTGATGCGGTTTTTCGCTATTGAGCACCACGTGTGTTATTGTGGCTTACCTGCGTCATCAAGCCAGTTGAAGACCATCTCTTGGCCTTGGCCTCCTGGATATATTGTGAATATCTTCATAATCACTTCCTTTGTCAGCCCCTACCACTGCCAGTCTGTCCGCCTCTTCATGGAGTGGGTCGCCAGCAGTTGGAATCAAAGGCTAAAAGGACCGGCCCCGTCAATTCATTCATTACATTAATGACCTAATCCACTAAGTAAGTATTTTAGGCTGCGATCAAATAAAATCGCGCTTGCGGCGCTTGTCTTGCAACCATTAGAACATAATATCCAACTCAACCCGAAATTTGAAAAATTGCCTGTGGCGCTTTTCTTCACACCACGTATAATGAAAATGGCCTGTCGCAACAACTTGTAATATACAATTGTGTCACGTACCAAAAGATTGTACTACTAGTAGTACTGAATGAGGATCAGAAAGAGGATGAAATTGCACGGACACGTCAAATTTGACATTCACAATCAGTGAAAATTAAATTTACAAACAAACAAACTTTAGTGCAAATTAAAGTCTGTGACAGTCAAATATGTAGTCTTTTATTTATTTTCTCAGCCCAATATGTGGGTATAGGTTATATTAAGTATTGACCAACGGATCAACGATGTATCGTTGGCATATCCATTCTGCTTGCAGCTCCTGATGACTCGTTGCTAGAAATCGCACTACCACCCCTGAGAAAGAGAGTTCCCGAGGAGAGCGATTTGAGGTGATCATGAACACCTTTTTTTTGTAAAAATCGAAGTCTTTGTATACCAACAGTGCTGTTAATGAGGATGGCTAAATCATCAGCGCGAAAGGTGCCTTATAACTTCATGACCACTGCTGATAGTTCGAACTTCTACCCACGTGTTAGAGTGTTGGCCGACCACCCGTTCGGAACTGTGGGGTATTTCAACGTTGTGACACATGACCCCCGCTCCCATGGTAGGCTCTTTCGTGCTACATCGATTTAGCCGTAACGATTGATCAGTGGCTTCCACCTGATAACTTTTTCCCAAGGTTTCTCCACCTGGAAGCGCGTCCAGATATCATTGTAAGCATGGTGACGCGTTTATTTGATCGGTCGTACAATGGAAAATAAACTCAATACCTGATTCTAGTTCCATCTTCAATAAAACCCTTCGCGAAGAGCCATCTCATCACCGAAGTGAATTCCCAATCCATGTCCAGGGTCCTGTTTTCTTGGCGCTCGAATTCCCAATCCATGTCCATGGTCCTGTTTTCATGGCGCTCTGCCGCCTGAGTCGAGTTCCTTGGAGCGAAGTTGAAGGCCAAACTTCTCCTATAACCAACAAGAACGTCCAACGGGGATAAGGTCAAGCAGAAGGACGAGCCGTACGTGAAGCATGTTTATTCAATGCCCTCAAAACTCCAAGGGAAGAAAATGCTTCGCGGCCCCTCCTCTTATCTTCTCGCTTCTAAAAAGAACCGTTGAGACTACAAAAATGGGATCTAAACTAAACCAAACCATATCGTTCGTGATCTGATCTTGTTCGTGGGCTGCCCTTGGCGCGACGGCAGATCTTGCTCGTGGGCGTGTCTTCAAAAGGCTTATCGCTCTAATTATACATCCCACGAGAATCTTGTACGCCTGCTGCTAAATTGAAAGTTTTTAGGAACAATCTCAAGATTATGTGTCACTCTATCTGCAATTGGCTGTATCTTATCTCCACGAAATTTCTGTATCTCGTCGCGATAGTTTTAATTGATGGATTCATTGCGCGCTCGCGCACACGTGCGTGCGCGCGCAAGCACACGTGCGTGCGCGCGCACGCACACACTCACGCACAGCGCTACTGCACGTTTATGCATCCAAGTGCTCACGGTAGGATGACGAACCCCCACGGAGTTTAGCAGTGTGTTGCAGTGCAACTCAATGCAACATGCAACACACCAATCGCTCACAGTAGGATGACGAAGACCAATAGGGTACCATATCTTTGTAGTGCACTGAGTGTGTTGCAGTGTGTTGCAGCATGTTGCGGTGTGCTGCATGGCGTATCTTGGCAACACCTCATATTTACAGGACATTTTCTGAAAAAGAGCTCGATTATAGGTGGCTCCTTTGCGGGAAGTGTCTCAACTTTTAATTTGAGGCGTCCTATGGGGTTTTGCCGCCCTGTAGCATGTGTTGTGTGCAAGTTCCACCGCAAAACGCTGCATAACACTGCAACACACTGCAAAACACTGCACCATACAGCAAGACACTGCAAAACACAGCAAGACACAGCAAGACACAGCAACACACTGCATCCTCTATTGCATGCACGTTACACCGCTTGTCGAATATAGTGTAATTAGTGTTAGAAATGTAACACCCTTCTGCGTGTATGTGTCTGCATTTCTGCAAATGTAGAAAATATACAATATGCTGCGCTGCTGGTGCTTTGTTGCACTGCTGCTGCTGCTGTTCTGAAATTGCTGCTGCTACTAGGTGCGCTGTGTGTGTATATATATATATATATATATATGTATATATATATATATATATGTATATATATATATATATATATATATATATATATATATATATAAAAAACACATCTTTTAGAAACAGAAATTTCAAAACAACAACAACAACAGTAC
>Ga0105054_10009142_pt1 | contig 12934 bp, 12 predicted proteins | sample BON02_FD_78091 | JGI IMG/M metagenome (GOLD analysis project Ga0105054, IMG submission 78091) | Freshwater microbial communities from Lake Bonney liftoff mats and glacier meltwater in Antarctica - BON-02 (megahit assembly) | ecosystem: Environmental > Aquatic > Freshwater > Ice > Glacier... | reverse complement strand
TCCTCGATCAACTCGGCCTCGTGGATGTGGCGGCTCCAGCGGTCATCGGCGGTCAGCCAGATGGCGTCGCCTTTGAGCAGCGCGTTGGCGGTGACGACTTTGGGGGTGAAATTGCGGCTCATAGCGCGGCCTCCTTGGGGAAATCTGCGAGTGCGGCCAGCGCGGCGCGGGGTGCCAGGCCAAACAGGGTCAGGGCGGGGCCACTCAGGCCTGCGTTGGTGAGGGTGGGTTCCAGCATCGCCAGCGTGGTGGCCAGCACCCGCTGATCGGGGCGCGATGCGTTCTCGATCACCGTGACAGGCGTGTCGCCGCGTGCGCCGTGCATCAGCAACCGCCCCTGGATGAACCGCGCCGCGCGCTTGCCCATATAGATCGCGGCCACTTCGCCGGGGCGGGCCAAGGCGGCCCAGTCGTGATCGGCAAACCCCCGCATGTCGTGGCCGGTGAGGAGGCGAACCGAACCGTTGCGCGCGCGTTTTGTCAGGCTTTGCCCGATGCTGGCCACGGCGGCGCTGGCGGCGGTGATGCCGGGCACGATGGACCACGACAGGCCCGCCGCATCGCAGGCGTCGATTTCCTCGTCCAGACGGCCAAACACCGTGGGATCGCCGGATTTCAGCCGCACGACATGGGCGCCCTGCAAACCGTGTTCAACGATCAGGGCGTTGATTTCATTCTGCGCCATGGCGGCGCCAAACCCCTCTTTCCCGGCGTCCAGCAGGGTGGCTTCGCGCCGGGCCAGTTCGAGGATTTCGGGGGTGACAAGGCGGTCATAGATCACCACATCCGCCTCGTGCAGCGCGCGCCGGGCCTTCAGGGTCAGCAATTCAGGATCGCCCGGGCCTGCGCCGACAAATTCGACCCGGCCCTGTTTCGGTGCGGCGTTCAGGTGTTGGGCTAGCAACGCTTCAAGCGCAGAGGTGACGGCATCCGCGCCATTGTCCAGCGCGCGGGGACCGGCGTTGAAATAGAAGTCGGCCCAGAAATCCCGCCGCCTGGCGCCGAACGGCAATGCCTCGACCCGGGCGCGAAACGTCTTTCCGATGCGCGCCAGCGTGCCAAGCACGGGGGGCAGGCGCTCTTCGATGTCTTTCTTGATCGCGCGGGCCAGCACCGGGGCGGCGCCTTCGGTACCGATGGCCACGATCACCGGATCGCGGTCGACGATGGCGGGGGTGATGAACTGACTGTCGTGCAGGTTGTCGACGATGTTGACCAGCGCACCGTCGCGGTGGGCAAGACGCGCCACCCGGGCATCCTCGGCGTCGTCCTCGTTGGCGGCGTAGAACAGCGCGGCGCACAGGGCATCGCCCGGCTCCATGGCGCGGGCGATCAGGGTCAGGCGGCCCTGCTCCGCCCAGGCGGTGATTTCGGGGGCAGCCTGGGCTGCGAGCACGGTCAGATGCGCTTCGGTTTTCAAAAGCAACCGCAGCTTGGCCAGCGCGGCGTCGCCACCGCCCGAAAGAACGATGCGCCGACCTGCAACGGTCAGGAAGATGGGAAAATGCTGCATGGTTCGATGCCTTCCTGTTTCCCTGCAAATATAGAACATTGTTCCTGCATGTTGCCAGATGGGGTTGCGGATAAGGACATATGTTCTAATCTTTCGATCAGTCAGAACGTCTGTCCAGCATCGGGGAGAAAACCGGAATGTCTGTCCGCATCGATGAGATGGATCGGAAAATCCTTGGCGTGCTGCAACAGGATGCCAGCCAGTCGCTGGACGATATCGCCCGCGCCGTGGGCAGTTCCAAGACCCCGGTGTGGAACCGGATTCGCAAGCTGCGCGAGGCGGGGGTGATCGGCCAGTACACCGTGCAACTGGATGCCGAGGCGCTGGGGTTCGAGGCGTGCTTCTTCGTGCTGATCCGCACCTCCGAACACGAGGCCGACTGGCAGGCGCGGTTTCTCGCCACCCTGCGCGCCCGTCCCGAAGTGCAGGAGGCGCACCGCCTGGCGGGCGACATCGACTATATCCTCAAGGTGCGGGTGAAGAACGCCCGCGCCTATGATGCGTTCTATCAGGCGCTGATTTCGGAGGTGCGGATTTACAACGTCACGGCGCTGCTTTCGATGGAGGAACTGAAATCGACAACCATGCTGGCGTTGTAACAGGGGCCGGGCGTCGGATTCGAGTATTTTTGCAAAGAAGAAACGGGGGCGGTCAGCCCATCGTCACATCAAGACGCTGAAGGCCGTGAAAGTGATAGATGTCGCCGTAGCGGGGGGCGGCTGCAAGGGTGATGCCGGGGTGGCGCTGGAACAATGCACGCAGGGCGATCTGGAGTTCGAGGCGCGCAAGCGGAGCCCCGACGCAGAAATGGGTGCCCGCGCCGAACGACGTGTGCGCGGGGCCGGTGCGCGCGGGGTCGAAGCGGTCCGCTCGGTCATAGGCGGCAGCATCGCGGTTGGCGCTGGCCAGCAGGCAGGCGATCCGGTCGCCGCGCCGGAACCGTTCGCCGAACAGGGTGATATCCTCGTAAACCCAGCGGGTGAACATGTGCAGCGGCGGATCGAAGCGCAGGATTTCCTCGACCGTTGCGCCGATCCGCCCAGGGCCGAGGGCGGCGGGGTCGGTCCGATGTTCCAGCAGGCATTTCACGCCATTGCCCAAGCTGTGCACCGTCGCCTCTTGCCCGGCGTTCAGCAGCAGGACGCAGGTGGCGATCAGTTCATCGGTCGACAGGCGGGCGCCGTCCTGCTCGGCGGCGATCAGGTGGGTGATCAGATCGTCGGCGGGGCGGGTGCGGCGCTGTTCGACATAGCCGCGCAGGAAGGAAGTGAAATCGCGCGCGGCGGTGTTGGCGGCATGCTCCATTGCGGGGCTGCGACCGGCCTGGTACATGCCCACCATCGCGTTTGACCATGCCAACAACTGCGGCGCGAGGGAATCGGGCACGCCCAGCAGGCGGGCGATGACGATCACCGGCACCGTCTGGGCATAGGTCGACAACAGCTCGACCTCGCCCTCCAGACTGTCGATCAGGCTGTGGCACAGCGACTCGATCTCGGGGCCAAGGGCGGCAATGCGGCGCGAGGTGAAGGCGCGCAGGACAAGGGCGCGCAGGCGGGTGTGGCGGGGCGGTTCAAGTTCGAGCATCGAGTGGGTCTCGACGCCATGGAAATCGAGGATGTGCGCGGCAGGGGGCGTGGCCCGTTCGCGCGGAACCTCGCGCCCCAGGCGGCGGTCGCGCAGCACCGCGCTGACGGCGGCGTGGGTGGTGGCGGCGGCCATGCCGTAGTCGGCCCAGTGCACCAGATCGCCCGCCGCGCGGGCGCGGTCATAGAACCCATAGGGATCCTGCACGAAGGCGGGTTCGGTGGGGGATTGGTGCAGGGTTTCCATGGTGCTGCGTAATCCTGCGCGCGCCGGGGGGCAATCGGGGTGGCGGCGCGCCCTGTCCCGCGCTAGGTCAGGCGCATCACACGGAGGCGGCATGGACATTGCGATCATCGGGGCAGGCCTTGCGGGGCCGGTCGGGGGCGACCGGGCGCTGGGGCGTGACGCCGATCACACCTTTGCCGGCGGCGCTGCGATGGCGCGCGCGGTTCTGGGCGGTCGGCACGGGGCAGGCGCATGAGCGAGGCGGCAAGGTTCAGCATCTCGGCGTTGGGCGATTGTCTGTCCCACGGATACGACACCCTGATCGACGTGCGCGCGCCCGCCGAGTTCGCCGAAGACCGGATGCCCGGCGCGATCAACCTGCCGGTGCTGGACGATGCCCAGCGTGCCGAGGTCGGCACGATCTACAAGCAGGCCAGCGCGTTCACGGCGCGCAAGACCGGTGCGGCATTGGTGGCGCGCAATGCCGCAGCCCATATCGAGGGGCCGCTGGCGCACCACGACGGTGCCTGGCGTCCGCTGGTCTATTGCTGGCGGGGCGGGCAGCGCAGCAATGCCTTCGCTTCGATCCTTGGCCAGATCGGCTGGCGGGTGGCGGTGGTCGAGGGGGGCTATCGCAGCTATCGCGCGGTGGTGAAGACGCTGCTCTATGATCAGCCCATGACGATGCCGGTCGTCCTGCTGGATGGCAACACCGGCACCGCCAAGACCGAACTGCTGGGCCTTGTCGCGGCGCGGGGCGGGCAGGTGCTGGACCTTGAAGGACTGGCCAACCATCGCGGATCGGTCTTCGGATCGATGGGGGCGCAGCCCTCGCAGAAGGCGTTCGAATCGGCGCTGGCCGTTCGGATTGCCCGGCTTGATCCCGGCCGCCCGGTCCTGATCGAGGCGGAGAGCAGCAAGGTGGGCGCGCGGGTCGTGCCACCGATGCTGTGGGCGGCGATGACCGGCGCGCCGCGCCTGTGTCTGAAGGTGCCGGTGGCGGCGCGGGCGCGGTATCTGGTGACCGCCTATGGCGACATCATCGCCGATGGCAGGCGCCTGGCTGGGGTGCTGGAGGCGCTGCGCCCGCATCAGGGCGCGGCGCAGGTGGCGCATTGGCAGGGGCTGGCCGGGGCGGGGGCGTTCGAGGATCTGGCGGGCGAACTGATCGTGAACCACTATGACCCGCGCTATGGCCGCCACCGCAGCGGTGCGACGGTGGGCGAGACGCTTGCGGTGGATCGGCTGGACGAGGCGGGCCTGGCGCAGACGGCAGACCGGATCATGGCGGCGATGGAGCGGGTCAGACCACGGTGATGTGGGGCGCGCCACTGGCCAGCGTGCCGATCCGCGCCGCAGGATAGCCCGCCGCGCTGAGGCGCCCGAGGCAGGCCGCCGCCTGTTCCGGCGCGACGGCGGCCAGCAGGCCCCCTGCGGTCTGCGGATCAAACAGCAGATCGGCGCGTGTGTCGTCGGGCAGGGTCATCCGCGCGGCCAGGGCGGCGTTGTCGGCGAACAGGGTCGAGCGGTGGCCCCCCCGGGCCAGTGCCAGCGCGCCCTCAAGCAGGGGAATGTCGGCCAGCGTCAGGTGTGCCGACAGATTCGCGGCCTCCAGCAGTCCCATCACATGGCCGGCCAACCCGAACCCGGTGACATCCGTCATCGCATGGGCGCCCTGCAGGATCGCTGCCGCCTCTTTCTGCGAGTCCTGCATCGCCATCACCGCCGCCACCACCCAGGGCCCCCTGGCCGCCAGCGCCATATCGGCGGCCATGATCGCCCCGGTGCCGATGGGTTTGGTCAGGATCAGCACATCCTCCGCCTCTGCCCCGGCCAAAGTGACCGGCGCGGCACACAACCCGGTCACGGTGAACCCGATCCCGAGCGAATCGCCCACCAGCGTATGCCCACCGACGATCCGCGCCCCCGCCTCGGCCATCACGGAGCGGGCGGCGGCCATGATCTCGGTCAGCATCCGGCGGTGCATCTCGGCGCTGGCGCGGGGCAGGATCACCGTGGCCAGCGCCGCCTGGGGGACGGCGCCCATGGCGAACACATCGCCCAGCGCATGATTCGCGGCGATCCGGGCCATCACGAACGGGTCGTCGACGAAGGCGCGCAGATGGTCGGTGCTGATCACCTGGCAACCGGCGCCGTGGGGCAGCACCGCCGCATCCTCCATCACCGCACCCTCCAGCACTTCGCCCAGCGTGGCGCGCCCCAGTTTCGAGCCGCACCCCCCGCACATCGGCCTGCCCCCGGCCATCTCGGCGCGCACGCCGTCGGCCACCGCAACGGGCAGGCGCGGCGCGGCCATCGCGGGGAGGTTGGCCAGCCTGTCCATGAACGCCCGGTCGATCCTGTCCTTCCAGCGCCAAAGCAGCGCACCTTCAAGGCGCAGGCCGAACTTGTCGGCCACCGCTGCCTTTTGACCCAGGGAAATCAGCTTGAGATAGTCGCGCTGGGGGGCATAGCGGCGCCATGGTCCGGCGCCGAGGGCGGCGCGCAGGTTGGCGGTGAGCACCGGCGCCTGACGCACGGCAAACACCCCTGCCTTCGGGCGCGGCGCGTGGTCCATGTGGGCGCAGTCGCCCACCGCGAAGAGGGCGCGGTCGTCGATACAGCGCAGGGTCTCGTCGACCCGCACAAAGCCGTCGTGCAGAGGCAGCCCGGTGTCGCTCAGCCAGCCATAGGGCACAGCGCCTGCGGCACCCACGGTGAATCCGGCCGCGATCTGCCGCCTGTCGGCCAGGGTCAGCCCTTCGGCCGTCACCCGTGCCACCTGTGCGTTCTCGATCAGCGTGATTCCCATGGCGCGCAACCTCTGGCGCAGCGCCCGCGCCGCCCCTGCACCGATCCCGCGCAGCGCCGCGCCGCTGTCGACGATCTGCACCTGCACCGGGTGCCCTGCGGCTTCTGCGCCACCATGGGCCATGGCCATGGCCAGTTCCACACCACCCACCCCGGCGCCAATCACCGCCAGCCCCCGGTCGGCCAGACCCGGATCGCGGCGCATCCGGTCGAGATGGATGGCCCATGCGGCAGCAAAGCGGCCCAGCGGCTTGGCGGGGGTGGCATGGTCATCAAATCCCGGCAGGGCGGTCAGGGCCGAATGGATGCCGATGTCAAGCGAGGCGATATCATAGGCGACCGGCGGTCGCCCCGCCACCGTCACGGTGCGCGCGGCGCGGTCCAGCGCCTCGGCCCGGCCGAGGATCAGCCGCGCCCCGGCAAAGCGCGCCAGGCGCACAAGGTCGATTTCCAGCGTGTCGCGGTCGTAATGGCCCGCGACGAACCCGGGTAACATGCCGGTGTAGGGGGCCGTCGGGCCGGGGTTGATCACCGTCAGCCGAGCGCCTGGCAGCGGGTTCATGCCCCATTGGCGCAGCACCAGGGCGTGGGCATGGCCGCCGCCGATCAGCACGATGTCGCGGGTAAGGGGCAGGGGGGCGGGGGTCATCGGCATCACTCGCGTACAAGGCGGGTGCAGCCTAGGGGGCGCCAGGGAAAATGACGAGGGGCCGTGGGGTGGACCACGTTATGTTGATGACCCGAACCGGTGGTGCGGTTCAGGTCGTCCTGTCCAGCGTCACGATCGCAGTCTTCGGCGCCGCGATCCCGTCCAGGTCGCCGTAGGGCACCCTGGGGTTGGGACTTGTCGGCTCTGGTGGCTTGGCGGCCTGTTCCTTTGGGGCTTCTTCGTTCACTTCGGGTGATTGGAGCACCTCATAGGCCATAAAGGCGTCGGTTCGCATCTTCTCCAGCGGCGTCTTGGAAAATGTCGGCCGCGGCCCGGTCAGCAGCGGATCGACCAGCCCGGCGCCTTCGCCCCGCCGCATCTCGGGGCGGCGGGCGATGTCGGGGGCCTGCGCCTCGGGCACCGGGCGCAGCGCAAGCCGGGCGTCATCGCCCAGGGCCGTGTTGCCGTTGGCCCGTTGCACCGCGCGCAGTTCGGCCTGAGCGCTGCGCATCGCGCCCAGCATCGACCACGACGCGCTGTGCGGAGAAATGCCCGAACCGGGCCCGTTCAGATTGATCATCGGATTGCTCCTTGCCGTGCTCCAAGTCAGAAAAGTCTTGACACAAGGTTACGCCCGCCGGGTTTACGAAACGTGAAGGCCCCAAGGTCATCTCAGCCCGCCGGGCGCAGTGCTCCGCGATAGAATTGTGCCAGAAACGCCGCCGCCTCGTCGAAGTGTCCCTCGCCCGCAGGGCGCAGGATGCCGCGTACCTGCACGTCGAAATCTGCATAGTGCTGGGTCGTCGCCCAGATTGAAAAGATCAGGTGGCGCGGCTCCATCTCGGCCAGCCGCCCCTCGGCCTGCCACTGGGCGATCAGGGCCGCCTTGTCGTGGACCAGGTTGCTCAGATCGCCCTCGATCTGGTCGAGGATGCGCGGCGCGCCTTGCAGAATTTCGTTGGCGAACAGTCGGCTTTCGCGCGGATAAAGCCGCGACATTTCCAGCTTTCTCAAGACATAAGCCACGATTTCCTCGACCGGATCGCCATCATGATGCAGCGCGCGCAAAGGATCGAGCCAGGTGGTCATCAGCCCGGCCAGAAGCGTGGTGTGGATCGCCTCTTTCGAGGGGAAATAATACAGCAGATTCGGCTTGGACAGCCCCGCCCCGCGGGCGATCTGATCCAGCGTCGCGCCGCCGTAGCCATGGGCCGAGAACTCATCCAGTGCGGCTTCGAGAATGCGTGCGATGTTCTCGCGCTGGATGCGGGTCTGGGGGGCGGGCTCGGTCATCGGGGCGCGGCTTCTCCGGTCGGGGCAAGACGTGGGGCGCGGAAAAATGCATCAAATCCCGTGCAATTCGCCGGGCCTTGGGTCACAGTTGCGGGGCGGCCGTGATTTCCTTGACTGGCCTTGCCGCTCTGCTAGCGTGATCCTGACCTTTTGGTCAAACTATTCCAGTGTCTCTGGCCCGCTTCAAGGATTGTCCCATGCCCGCCGCCCCGTCTGCCCCAGGTGAAAACCTCAAGATCGACGGGCAGCGCCTGTGGGACAGCCTGATGGAGATGGCCAGGATCGGCCCCGGCGTCGCAGGCGGCAACAATCGCCAGACCCTGACCGACGCCGATGGGCAAGGGCGCGCCCTGTTCCAGCGCTGGTGCGAGGCGGCGGGATGCACCATGGGGCTGGACCAGATGGGCAACATGTTCGGCCAGCGCGACGGCACCGACCCGGACGCCTTGCCCGTTTATGTGGGCAGCCATCTGGACACCCAGCCGACGGGAGGCAAGTATGACGGGGTTCTTGGCGTGCTCGCGGGGCTTGAGGTGATCCGCACGCTGAACGACATGAATATCCGAACAAAACACCCTGTTGTTGTTATGAATTTCACCAATGAAGAAGGGACGCGTTTTGCCCCTGCGATGCTCGCCTCGGGGGTTTTTGCCGGGCTGCATACCCAGGATTGGGCCTATGGGCGGCGGGATGCCAAGGGTCTGAGTTTCGGCGACGAGTTGCAGCGGATCGGTTGGCGAGGCGCGGAAGAAGTGGGCGCGCGCAAGATGCACGCGTTCTTTGAATTGCACATCGAACAGGGCCCGGTTCTCGAGGCCGAGGGCAAGGAAATCGGTGTCGTCACCCATGGCCAGGGTTTGAACTGGACGCAAGTCACGATCACCGGCAAGGACAGCCACACCGGATCGACACCGATGCCCATGCGGCGCAATGCCGGTCTTGCCATGGCGGGGGTGCTGGAACTTGTCGACGAGATCGCATGGAGTCACAAGCCCCATGCCGTGGGCGCGGTCGGCCATATCGACGTTTTTCCCAACAGTCGCAACGTGATACCGGGCAAGGCGGTGTTCACCGTGGATTTCCGTTCGCCCGATCTGGCGGTGATCGAGGATATGGTTCGGCGGATGCGCGATGGGGCACAGAAGATATGCGATTCCATGGGCTTGCAGATCGAATTTGAAGCGGTTGGCGGGTTTGATCCGGTGACCTTCGATGTGGGATGCGTCAGCGCCGTGCGACAGGCCGCCAAGCGGTTGGGATACAGCCATATGGACCTTGTTTCCGGGGCGGGGCATGATGCGTGCTGGATAAACCGCGTGGCCCCCACGGCGATGATCATGTGCCCCTGTGTCGATGGCCTGAGCCATAACGAAGCCGAGGAGATTTCGCCTGAATGGGCGGCGGCGGGGGCGAATGTGCTGTTTCACGCGGTGGTGGAAACGGCGGAAATAGTGGATTAAGGAGGCCTGACATGGCATTGAAAGTATGTGTTATTGTGGTATTTTTTTCGGCTCTGGCCGCCTGTGAGATGACCGATCCGGGTCCGGGTGTCGGACCTCAGGGGTTGCGCAACGTGTCGCCGGCCGCCATCGCCGCGTTGCCACCGGGAATCGACTCGACTTTTCTGATCCGCGACGACAACGGCTGCTATGGCCTGGCGGTCGAACAGACCGAGCCGCAGACCGGTGTGGCCTTGCTGGGCGCGGACGGGCGACAGGTTTGCGACGTCTGACAATCTGACGATTTGAGCGAGGGGGCGCCGATGGCGACGACGGTTATCAAGAACGGCACGGTCGTCACGGCTGACCTGACCTATGCCGCTGATGTGCTTGTGGAAAATGGCGTGATCGCCGCCATCGGAAAGGGTCTGACGGGCGATACGGTTCTGGATGCGACGGGGTGTTATGTGATGCCTGGCGGGATCGATCCGCACACCCACCTGGAAATGCCGTTCATGGGCACCTATTCGGCTGACGATTTCGAATCGGGCACCCGCGCGGCCCTTGCCGGGGGCACGACGATGGTGGTGGATTTCGCCCTTCCCAGCCCCGGACAGGGCCTGCTCGACGCGATCCGGATGTGGGACAACAAATCGACCCGCGCCAATTGCGACTACAGCTTCCACATGGCGATCACCTGGTGGGGCGAGCAGGTGTTTAACGAGATGGAGGCCGTGGTCGGGCGCGGGATCAACAGTTTCAAGCACTTCATGGCCTACAAGGGCGCTCTGATGGTGAACGACGACGAGTTGTTCGCGTCGTTCCAGCGCTGTGCCGAACTGGGCGCGCTGCCCATGGTGCATGCGGAAAACGGCGATGTGGTGGCCGATCTTCAGGCGCGGTTGCTGGCTGCCGGCAACGACGGGCCCGAGGCGCATGCCTATTCCCGCCCGCCCCAGGTGGAGGGTGAGGCGACCAACCGGGCGATCATGATCGCCGACATCGCGGGGGTGCCGCTGTATGTGGTGCACACGTCCTGCGAGGAAAGCCACGAGGCGATCCGCCGGGCGCGGCAGCAGGGAAAAAGGGTTTATGGTGAACCGCTTATCCAGCATCTGACACTGGATGAGAGCGAGTATTTCAACAAGGATTGGGACCATGCCGCGCGCCGGGTGATGAGCCCGCCATTCCGCAACAAGCAGCATCAGGAAAGTCTGTGGGCGGGGTTGCAGGCGGGATCGCTGTCGGTTGTGGCCACCGACCATTGTGCGTTCACCACCAAGCAGAAGCGGAACGGGATCGGGGATTTTACCAAGATTCCCAATGGAACCGGGGGTTTGGAGGATCGCATGCCGATGCTGTGGACCCATGGCGTGACCACCGGGCGGCTGACAATGAACGAATTCGTTGCGGTTACATCAACAAACATCGCCAAGATATTGAATTGCTATCCGAAAAAGGGTGCGGTTCTGGTCGGGGCGGATGCCGACATCGTGGTTTGGGATCCGAAGAAATCCAAGACGATCACGGCAGATAGCCAGCAATCCGCGATAGATTACAATGTGTTCGAGGGCAAAGTTGTGACGGGGCTGCCGCGGTTTACCCTGACGCGGGGCCACGTTGCTCTCCACGACGGCGAGGTGCGCACCGAGGCAGGGCACGGCAAGTTCGTCCAACGCCCGCCGTTGACGGCTGTGGGCAAGGCGCTTTCGACATGGAAGGAACTGACGGCGCCACGCAAGGTGGAACGCTCGGGCATCCCGGCCAGCGGCGTGTGATGACGGCACAAGAGGTTGTTATCAAGGCCAATAATCTGGATTTGGTGTTTCCCACCAATGATGGGTCGGTGCATGCCCTGAGCAATGTCAGCCTTGAGGTGGAAAAGGGGGATTTCGTCAGTTTCATCGGGCCTTCGGGGTGTGGCAAGACCACGTTTCTGCGCTGTATCGCGGGGTTGGAAACGGGCACCGGCGGGCGGTTGTCGGTCAACGGCATGACGCCGGAAGAGGCCCGGAAAGCAAGGGCTTATGGCTATGTCTTTCAGGCGGCGGGGTTGTATCCCTGGCGCACGATCGGCAAGAACATCAAGCTGCCTTTGGAGATCATGGGGTTTGATCGGGCCGAGCAGGAGCGACGCATGAAGAACGTCATGCAACTGGTTGATCTGAATGGATTTGAGAGCAAGTATCCTTGGCAATTGTCGGGTGGGATGCAGCAGCGCGCCAGCATCGCCCGTGCCTTGGCGTTCGATGCCGATATCCTGCTGATGGACGAACCCTTTGGCGCGCTGGACGAGATTGTCCGCGATCACCTGAACGAGCAACTGCTGAAGCTCTGGGCGCGGACCGAAAAAACCATTTGTTTCGTGACACATAGCATTCCCGAGGCGGTGTATCTGTCGACCCGGATCGTGGTGATGTCGCCGCGCCCGGGGCGGATCACCGAGGTGATCGAAAGCCCTTTGCCGAAGGAGCGGCCGCTGGATATTCGCGACAGCCCGGAGTTCATCGAGATCGCGCACCGGGTACGCGAAGGGCTGCGGGCGGGGCATGGCGATGGGATTTGAAGCGGTGAAACTGTACGGAATGTACATTTTCGGCCCGAAAATTGAATTTTCGCGGGTTTCGCCGTGAACCGCGCCCTGCCGGTGCTGACCGTGTTGCTGGCGTTGGTGGCGTTTTGGTATGTCGCGGCGATCTGGTTGAACAGCCAGTGGACCCTGGACCAGGCGGCGCGGGCGGGTACGATGCCGGGGTTTGCCGAGATCGTCGCCGACACGATGGCGCAGGACCGGCCCAAGCTGCCGGTGCCCCATCAGGTGGCGCTCGAGTTCTATGATCTGGTGTTCAACAAGGCCGTGACCTCGCGCCGCTCGCTGGTCTATCATGCCTGGATCACGCTGAGCGCGACGGTGCTGGGCTTTGCCATCGGCACCGGCCTTGGGATCGCGCTTGCGCTGGGGATCGTGCACAACCGTGCGATGGACATGAGCGTGATGCCCTGGGCGATTGCCAGCCAGACGATTCCGATCCTGGCGATTGCGCCGATGATTATTGTGGTGCTGAATTCCATCGGGATCAGCGGCCTGCTGCCCAAGGCGGTGATTTCGGCCTATCTGTCGTTCTTTCCGGTGGTGGTGGGCATGGTTGCGGGGCTGCGAAGCCCCGATGCGATGCAGATGGACCTGTTGAAGACCTATAGTGCCAGCCGGGTGCAGGCGCTGTTCAAGCTGCGGCTGCCGGCCTCGTTGCCCTATCTGTTCGCCTCGCTGAAGGTGGGGGTTGCGGCGGCTTTGGTGGGGGCGGTGGTGGGCGAATTGCCGGTGCAACAGGGAGGCCTGGGGGCGCGGCTGCTGGGCGGGTCATATTACGGACAGACGGTGCAGATGTGGGCGGCGCTGTTCATGGCGGCGATCCT
>Ga0105054_10009140_pt1 | contig 12937 bp, 12 predicted proteins | sample BON02_FD_78091 | JGI IMG/M metagenome (GOLD analysis project Ga0105054, IMG submission 78091) | Freshwater microbial communities from Lake Bonney liftoff mats and glacier meltwater in Antarctica - BON-02 (megahit assembly) | ecosystem: Environmental > Aquatic > Freshwater > Ice > Glacier... | reverse complement strand
TGCCGCTGCAAATCATGCCGCTTCGCCGTGGCTTGATGCACATTGACTATGCTGATACTCACATTGTCATGTGTTTTGGCCTCTAGCCATACGACACGGCCTTGGGCCATGTGCTCAAGCGCCAACATGTGACGGGGTTTGTACCAGGTGCAAACCCAAAACAGTGCGTCAGTTTGAAAAACTCGTTGTGTAGGAATGTAACTACTGTGATTTGCCCTTTGCTGAGTGCATACTCTTCAGTTAGCGTTCTGTCATTTTCATCATTTCCCACATCCACGTGGCTTCCTGCTGCGATATAGCCTTCGTACTTTGGGAGCATCTGTCTGGGCTCTCGTCTGACTTTGACTGTAGTTCCTTTACGTAAAAGTTACTTCCGTAGCAGGACTACCGCAGATCCTTTCTGCGTTGTCTGTGCAATGGATTGTAGCGCTGCGGACAGATGCAGTGGTCTTAGACTCCAGGAGATCACATTCCCCGTTAGGCTGGTATGTGGACTCCATCTCTGGCACGATTCCAGGGCTCGTTGCCACTGCCACTGCTCCCAGCCCGAAATTGAACTCCACGTTCTCTGATTACCAGAGGTTTCTAGCAAAATCTCTTCATCCCATCTTGCTATGAGCCTGTGACCTCTGTTTCTGAGCCTTCCTAAAAAATTCGGTACTCCGCCATATTCTATAGCTGTCAAGAAATCTCGTATCAGTGATCCAGCAATCTCTGACTCACTTCCTCCCACTGTCCCTGCTCGTTTCTCTGGGAGGGCAGGTTTGAAGAAATGCCTTCCTGGACTAATGGAGCTAGTGCATATGACTATGTCGTGTACATTGAGCTCGTCCCATTCTACATTAGTGAAACTCACTTGCGATTGTAATGCCAATGCGAGTGCTTCGTGATCAATTTTCGCGTTGTACGATGTGATTTCGTCAACTTTTTTCCAAAGGAGCTCTAGCGCTCTGATTAGCTGCTGATTCTGCATCCCACATGCTTCCGTCCATGATTTATTTTCTTCGATGCTTCTGGCTTCAGTCCACCTTCCTGATTTCATGGCCCATGATGTGAGCGCATCTCGAAATCTAGATTCAGAGCTGCCCTTGGGAATATTTACGCCAGGTTTGTTCAGTGCTCTCGATCGGTTCCATCGTCAGCATCGTGCACACCGGGCTGGTGTGCTGATCGCCTTTTGTACAAAAAACTGCTGCTCACCGATGCTAATTGTGAAAGTCTCCTCGCACTGTTTGCACCAGGATGTGATCTCGGCAGGCAAGCTCCGTTGGCTTGCTAGCGGTAAAGAGTCCACGTTGTTTTTCAAAGACATGTCAACGGCCACATGAGTGCTACTACACGTTACGCGTCCAAATTTAGCCTCCTCACGGCTTATACTTGGCATTAACGACAACTCGCCGCAGATTTGCCTTCCGTTTAACCTGGTGCTCTCCGTTCCGTGAATCTCACTACCGTTGTTATCTGGCCCGACCTCGTCGACCGGGGAGGTGTGGTCTCGTCTTGAGAAAATGCGGCCGTGGCGGCTGAAGACTGGTCTTTTTAGCCTAGCTACAAATCCAGTCTTGTCGCCCGATTTTATGATGGATACAAGTCTCTTTATCGTCGCACAATTGGAACTTGTCATGATCAACGTGCCGTCGGCATCGAAGTTGGCTTCGAACATGACTTTCGAGCGGCTTGTTTGCCACCATGACGTTGCTTTCGTGATTTGCGTGACTCTGCAGGACGTGACCCCAATTCTGTTGCTCGTTGGACACCACTTGTACTCGTGGCTTGAATCTGTGCTCAATGTAGAGTTCCCAATGAAAAACGTTAGATTTAACCCCGAAATCTGGTCTAGGCCTATTTCTACTCCTTGTCGCTTTTGTAGAGTGATCATTGCCTGCAACATGTTGTGCTCGTTAGTATAGCCTGTTAAATTGACCTCGTTGACTGCGAAACTACGCAGCTCAGGGCTGTGCCGCCGTTTGATTTCGATGACGAGCCCATGCAAGCTTTCCATCAGGCGTGCAACCTCGTGCAGAGAACAAGTCGTCGGGTCAGTGCAGATTTGTTTAACACAAATACAGATCGAGCTTTCCCGTTTCAATTCGCCAGATTCCGAGAGTGGCGTCCATCGCGCGCTGATCCTCTTTTCTGACGACCACTGTGGGGCTGTTGGAAACGTCCTGAGAGTCATCTGTTTGTATTCTTCCAAGGCTTCTGATCTACAGGCCCACTGTTCAAATTTGCTAGCAGCTGGTTGAAAATTGTGTGCAACGTCATTGATTTTCGACATGATGTAGTCGTCAAAGTGCAAGTGTGCGATGCCGAAAGCAGCCCATTCCTTCTGTGTGAAATTCACTTTGGTGGGCAGGGCGCTTCCAAGTGCTGGGTTCGACACCATCTTACCTGCTGAAGGCCGTTCGACACCAACGCATCGCCATTTCCAACCAAGCGGGCGGGACTGTGGAAAGCCTAACGTTACATCTCCCTTGATTCTCAGTGCTTGTGGCAAGCGCGGGCAGCACTTTGCATTCTCTCCTTTGCTATTCTCAAAGGAATCTTGTCCGTGAATAATCCACATGAGTGCTCGCGTCCACAGTTTCCGGTAGGTGTTGCTGAGAATCTCTTCTATTAGCTTGGGGTAACGAAGTCGTATTTGTCCAATGGACTGCTTGTTGTGCCTTGCTAGACTGTTCTGAGTGATCTCGGAAAGGTTGGGAACCATACTTCTATCGCTTATGCCTCTTCGCGCATGCATATTTCAGCGTTAAGTAGGATGAGGCATTGGATTTGACTTTCCGTGGCACCCAGGCTGTGCCACAGGTGATACCATGCTTTCATGGTTTCCCGGGAGAGGGCATCTGCCCCACGTGGTTCTGGGACAATGCAGGTTTCGGGCAAAACGTTCTTACCGTTCTACACATCACACGTGACATCGGGGTCCAGACTGGACTCCATTCCCATGAAAAATACTCGGAGTGGTTCATTTGGCAGTACTCTCACAGTGATGGTGGTATGTTCAATCCTGCCGGTTTTGAGCCGGTGGGCAACAAATTCCAGATCACTCTACCATTTCTTTTCGGAAATATTACCTAATGCTTGCAGTTTTTGAATTGCTGCTAGCTTGGTATCGATTCGGATTCCTTGGAAGGTCACCCGCACCCCTCGATAGCCAGCCTGTTTCGTTGCGTCATTCGTTTCTTTTCATCGTGACCGTTGCCTGATTTCTAGAAAACTCTTGGCCCAAGGTGCCGAAAAAAAACTCACAGCCCCTCGCAAAGTCTCGCATTTTTTTTTCGTCCTGTTCCAGAAGGCCGCGACGACGCTCCGCTTTCGAGTCACAACAAGCCCGTGCACTGTCTGAGCATCTCTTCTCCATGATCTGTATTCGCAGGGCAGTCAGCTCATGGTCAGCATGCTGTTAGCTATCCGAGTCTTCCCTGCTAGGGTCCGGATATTATGCACCAGTTTTCGAACGCGCTTGGCGAACTTCGTCGCCTGTGGTATGATCTTTAACTAACAACGGGTTGTGGGTCTCTGCGGGCCGATGCAGATCGCTTCCTGCTTGCTAGTCTTCCTCATTCTTGGAGCTACCACTGACCATGCTACTGCCTGCTCCACCGTTTTGCCCGCATGATTCATCATCGCTCAGTGTCTCTTCCTCGCTCTCTAGGTCGGGTTCCCGGTCATCCTCGCTCATGTTGACCACTTGCAAAAGCCTTTCGAATGTTTGTGGGGGCTGCAGGGCCTGTGAGGGCTGCGAACTCCGCCGAGAGCGGGAGTTGGGGAGCTGCTCACAATAGCTGGGGGCACCAGAGGATTCATTTGAAAAGTGAGCTCTGAGGGAACCTGCTCGAAGGCTTGAGACGCGTTGGAGCGAGCAAAGGGCACTCCTACGGGGTTTAATGCGAGGCGGGAGATGCCAGTACAGTGTCGAGTCCTTGGACCACCATTGCTCAGGCGAGCGCAAAATACGCCCTTTCTGGTTTTCTGAGAGCGAAGGGCACTGCTGCAAGGGCTGATGGCCTGGTGACCGAGTTTGGGAGGGCCGATGCGTTGAAGACTTCAGATGGAGGCCACCGGCCCTCGTACTGGGCTCATGGCGCGGTACGAGTGAGCTATGCCAAGTGCTAGGAGCACGAGCAAGAGGGCCCAGAGTGTCTTTGTCGACGAAGAGCTCTTCACCGTGTTGGCCTCGCTCGTCTATCTGCATCTAGTCTAGCTCAACCTGTAGCAGAGGGAGATTCACCTTCAGCTGAATGGGCGGAAGGTCACGAGGTGAAGGGGCACTACTGTTTGTTGCAATGATGTCACATCTGGCTTGCTCACTGCTCCCTTCATATGCATCCATTGGCATGGGGTCGTGTTTGACCTCTTGCCGGAGGATCAGACCTTGATAATGGTTGGTAAGGCTGGCAGCTGATAGCCCTACCCTCGAACCGTGTGATAGGTTGCAGAAAACGTGTCTGATGTCAGATTTGTTTTTCCTTTTTCATGGCTTCCCGAGGATGTTGGATTTTCTCTCTTTTTCTTTCACATTTTCTATCGCTGCTTTCACACTTGGCTTGCTTGCCTTTACTTCCACCCTCCTCGGTGCCAGTCTCGCCAGGTGATGCCTTCCTGATGTGGGGTTTCGCGCATTCAGAGCGGGGGGGAGCTGGCCCTACACTTGCACCGTTCCAGGCTCACTGTTTCCTTGATTTCGTGGCATACTGCTTCCATCCAATTCCGTGCTTTGTTGAAGTGAGACTGTTCGACAAAGTCAATTGACCATTTTCTCACCGCACACATTGAACTCAGTACTGTAGTATATCTATTGGATATGAAAATCAAGTGGCCCTTCAAGTGATCGGAACGTTTCCTGAATTCTCGGTCCACATCGATAGATTCGAACTGTTGACAACGAGCACACTTCAGACCACGAACCAGGATGGCGAGGGCGTAAGTTGTAGTGGACATAACTCCTCAATTGAAATTGAAAATGTTTGCTACTGTAGACCAAAGAAATTGTAAACTAATATTAGTTAAATGTTTGATGCGCAACTTTTCATTATTGAAGCTGCACATCGAAATGTTCCGTCGGCGAGCATTCTGGCGAAGATTGCAGGCCAGCCCACAAACATCATTCCGTCTTGCCCTGTTTTTTTTTGTTGTTGTTGTCTCTCTGTCAATTCAACTCAACCCCCGAGCCTAGAATGTATCCAGCCCATGAAGGGAACCGCGCAGGCGATATAAGTCCGAGTTGAGGCCAACCAAACACGAGAGTCCACATCCGCACTATTTAGACGCCGTGCACGCCAAGGTCCCGGGGAGGGGGACGGTACGAATGCCGCTATCATGCCTCGAAGAACCATAAAGATCCTGGGCGGGGGAAGACCACGCGGGCCCCGCCGCGACCGGACTACTGACGTAGCGAAACAACATAACACAGGTAGGCCACACGGTGAAAAAAATTCCGGAGGATTGAACCCCGCACCTTGCGAGCACACATGCTGGGCCGTGCTGTTTCTAGCACGGCTTAACTTAATCACTGGACTACGCGGGTGGTGAGCACCCATTCAACGGCCCAACGATTCAAGAAACTTTTCTGATTTTAGGACTTTAGTCACATTCAAATTGCATCTGTTGCAATCCCATTGCACTAGGGGGCTACAATACCCAAAGCAAAGCGACAGAAAATTAACAGGGTCAAGGCTACTGCTGGGGGTTAACAGCGAACATCAATAACGCCCCCGGTGATAACTTAAGTAAGATGAACAAGTTCTGTCCAGTGGACGCACCGTGTCAACCTAATGCCGACTCGGGCGGTCAGGTCAGATACCTGACCTGAGCGGTCGGTACCTGAACGAGTTGGCAATCTACTGTCTTCTAAACTTTGGTACGCAGAAGGCAAACATACGACCTGAACAACAGGACTCCACGACATTCATTTGTCAGGAGTGCATGGCCAGTCAGGATCCGACAGCGTATACACACAAAAACGCGACAGAGACCCAGACCACTCAGCTTTTTGGTTTTGGTTTTGTTTTGTTCAGCCGCCACACAGCTAGCACTCCAACTACAGCAGGAACGCATACGAGTGGTGTGCAGTAATAGGGGAGCCCGAAAGCGCCTTGCCGAATCGAACGGCACTCCCGCAATGGACCTTAGATTTGAAAACATACGCATACGCAAATATACAAACAAAAGAGGAATAGAACAAAACACACATCCATAAACATGCAACATGAATGAGGATCACACATCCGAAATACGAATTAGTTTTTCATTTTATCATATTATTTTTCTTTGGTTGTGCCGCCACACAGCTAGCACTCCAATTACATCCCCGAAACACACATAAGTGGTGTGCGGTAACAAGGAAGCCCGGAAACGCCTAACCGAATCGAATGGCACTCCCGCAATATATCTTGGACTCGGAACCGATCATGTTCGCAGGTATCGTGGTATGTGCGCGTAGTCGACACACACTCGGGTTTAAAATGTTATATTTAAGATCTTTCGTAACACGAAAGGGCTACTGCGTGACTATTTCACGTAGGGGCAGGTCAAAGCTCTTGTCTGACTATTTCACGTAGGAGCAGACGGACTGTGGACTATCAATGCAATTGTCTTGTTTGGAAAGCAAACTTAACATGGTGGCAGGTACACAGGGGGACACACCTGAGGTCGGCGTCGTATTGATTTATTCTTTTTTTTTCCTCGTGTTTGTTTGTTTGTTTGTTTGTTGTTATAAAACCCGATAATCCTTACTTCGCTTCCTACCTTGGGCTCGGAGTAAAACCCCTAGGAGTATGTAAACTTGGGCCGCGTAGCTCTTCCTGCGGTCCTACCAAAGGTACACCACTGCCCGGAGACACTCTACGTGCCAACCGTGACTGAGGTTAACACTTCACAAGTTGACGGGTGGGCTCGCATCCTGAACTTACACAAGCCCCATACAAGTTGCATCTTCAGCCACCGAATAGCATCCCGAGGTCCCCCATTCTGATCCCCCTGAGCACTAACACTCAACCAACACTCAAGAGAGTGAGGGTGAAAGAAAGGGGGAGGGGCCAACCCATGAACGATTTGGCATGTCTGATCCCCCTAAGCACTAACACTCAAGGCAGTTTTGTGCCCTAAGCACCAACACTCAAGGAAGTCAAAGTGAGAGAAAGCAGGAGGGGGCAACCCATGAACGATTTGGTAGTTAGAAAAAGCGGCCTCCCGACAACAAAACAACCCTGAACATAGACGATATGGACTCACGTACCGGATTCGGGGGAATTGTTGATACATGATCATCATATTTGCAGCATAACAGACACAGCAAGTACACACAGCAAGTCGGGTATGGTAGCGTACCATGTACACACAGTAAGTCGGGTATGGTAGCGTACCAGGGTGGTATCTACACTTTCGGTGTAGGTACCGTCATCATACTTTTATGTGTCACAAATATCACGTCAAAAATACATCTAAACAATGCAACCTAGACCGTTCAAGTTCGAAGGAGTGTTTGTTCGTTTGTTTGTTTGTTGAAATAAAATCCGAAAAACCCTGACTATACTCCGCCTCCTGTTGGGAGGGAACTAAACCCCCTGGGAGTGGTCACACACGGGCAGAGGCACAAACCACGACGTGTATACCAAAGACAGAGGCACGACAGTCTGAGCCCACGTACTTGTCAATCCATGGTCAACACCCTACAAGCTGACGGGCTGGCTCGCATGACTGGACTTACGTAAGCCCTATACAAGACGCATCCTCAACCACCGAACGGTGTCCCCCCATGCCTTGTATGATGTATTAATTTTGGAGAGGGGGAGAGATTGATTACTTGGTGGGTAGAGATCGTGTTTATTTTTATTTTTTTATTTTTTTTGGTTTGGAATCCACAAGCTAACGCGCCAATTCAGCTGGATTTTTTGGTTTTTGGTTTTTGGTTCGTTATGCCGCCACACAGCTAGCAACTCCATTACAGCAGAGACGCATACAAGTGGTGCGCAGTAATAAGGTAGCCCGGAAGCGCCTGACTGAATCGAACGGCACTCCCGCAATGGACTTTGGACTTGAAGAAATACGCAAATGCAGGTATACACAAACGAAGAATAGAACACAAAACACAAGCACAATACTAATTTAGGTGGATCAATGTTTCAGTGTGTACAATAATTAATTCTGGACAAATTATCGTATTTATTTATTTGTTTGTGCATATATTTGATTATGTGTGAAATGTATTCAAGTTATAGGTATTTTATTTATGAATTTCTGTTCATGTGCTTATTTATACATTTCATTGTGTATTGAGGTCATTCTAAGTTTGTTTATGAGTTTGTTTATGAGTTTATATTTCTCATGTATCTTGTCATGGATCATATGCATTGAATTTGTTATGTCTTTGAACATTCATCATTTTTTGTTTTGTTTTTGTTTGAAGCCGCCACACAGCTAGCGCGCCAAGGACAGCAGGAACGCACACAGGTGGTGTGCAGTAATGAGGTAGACCGGAGCCGCCTGGCTCTTAGGCACTCCCGCTATTAGTATTATTTTTATTTTGTTTTATGATTGTTATTTTGGAGTAGACATTCGCATACGCAGACGTACAAACACACGATGAATATACAAACAAACGAGGGATAAAACAAAACACAAGTACATAATAGCAAATCAATTTTGGATTTGTTACATGTCATTGTTTTTGTTTAGGATATGACGTACTATTAGAATTTATTTTGATCTTAGTCATGTGTCTAGGATTAGATTTATTTTTAATTTTTACAGTTCAGCAGTCATATTAAGTATGTGGATTATTATTTCAAGTTATTGTGATTGTAGTTATGTCTCTATTTAGTATCGATGTAGTCACACACATATATCATTGTTAAGTTTTCTTGTTCGGAGGACTAAGGTAGCCCTAGGGACCGGACGACTTTGGATGTACGAGCACAAAGCATATACACACAACACCAACACATGTAAACAGGCAAACAGATAAGAAGTGTGCGTGGGGGAGACCAAGACTACTAAAAACGGGGTTTAAAATGTTATTTGTTAGATCTTTTGTGACATGTTACGAAAGGGCTACTGTGTGACTATTTCACGTAGGAGCAAGTCAATACTACTGTGTGAGTCACTTGAGTTCACGTAGGAGCGACTATGGACTAAAAATGAAAGTGTTTTGTTTTCAAGACAAACCTCACATGAGGGCAGTTTCACAGGAGGACACACCTGAGGTCGTCGGTCGGCACCGCAGTATTACACGTATCTATGTACAGTAAACGTCAAGCACACGCTGTCGTGTACTCGACCTAACAAAATCGCAGCCAAGGGGGTAGGGGTGCTGCACCGTGGGGTTGCAGGTCGCCGCGCGTGGCCGAAGACTTGGGAAGGTCCTCTAACGTTTTTCATTATCTACACTACGCAACAAGACAAAAACCACAAACGCTCGGGTAGGGAACTATACCTGCGAACGTGCGACGGCGGCCTCTGAGGACTCCCTAGGCCCAATATACACTGGTGACATCCGTTCATGTCACAGGCCCGCATAAGACAAATCAAGACGCAGCGAGCCCCCAGAGAGTACCGTGGTACAGCATCTGGAGTACAACCGGAGCACGGTCACTTGCTGAGGCAGGACAAAACAAGACCTGAGTGGAAACGAGACATCCAGCATATACATCTCGTGAAAACGCCACGTGCAACCGTGACATATGCCTTCAGTCAGTGAAATCACGACGCTGTTTGTTTTGTTCAATGCTCTTTTCACTATATGAAAAACTTTTCACGCCATACTCTTTTGAAGTAGAACTCTCGGTGTGGGTCACGGTTAGAAACGGAACGCACCACATCGAGCACTGTTGACCAAATGGAAACTCACCGTAATTGAGCGTGTTGACCAAATGCAAGACAAAGGACACGGGCAGGGACATGTATACCACACGCAAGCAGGTGCAGGGCATGCGCGCACCAATGGCCCGCGCAAGCAGGTGCAGGGCACGCGCGCATCCAGGCTTTAGTTTGGGGGCAACCTCCGAGTTTGCATTGCACTGGCAGGACAAGAACACGGCAATGAATGCGCAACAAGGCAAGGCACAGGTACGTGCTCACAGAGGGTATGCAGTGGAAGCACCCGGGGAATGGTACCTGTCAAGGCGCGCCCCCCGTTCTCTGCGCCCCTGGCTGCAGAGCGTGCTTGCTCGTGCCATCTTGGATCAACTACGCCTGTTTAAAGTGGGCGAAAATGGCCCGCACGGACGCACTCGAATGGGCAGCCAGGTGTCCTTCGACAATGCCACGTGGCACGGCTATACGGTTCCGCGCATGCATCACTAGGCTGTGCCAGCGCCCTGGGCCACTCCTGGCGCCGTCCCTTCCTTCGCATCTTCGGCATGGATCCTCAGCCATCATGGTTTGTTATATATTTGGAGTGTGTTGCTTTGTTTTATTAAATCGATATTGGGGAATCGTTATGTACGGTCCCGGAGCTTCATCATGAGCGAGCCAAGGGAGACGCACCCACGGTCCGAGATCGCTGACGTCCCAACCTCACCCTGTCCCCCCTTAGATAACCTGGGGTGTCCAGATCCTCACCCTGCACCTCAACCACGTCGCTGGCTACACCGGTCCCCTCCTGTTCCTCTTCGAACGGACCCACAACTACTACGTTGACAACCAGGGGCTTGTGTCCTGGCGGCTCCGTCGTCTGGGCAGGTCCAAAGTTCGTTCGGCCTCATTGGTGAAGGTCCTGAGTGATGACAAGATTTTTTGAGATCCAAGGTCCCAATTGTCGTGAAACCATACACCGTCCACTACCCAAAGCAACACTTGTTTGTAAAAAAAAAAAACCGAAGGAGTGTGAGAACGAACGAACGGAGTCACGAAGAATTCTATTTTCGCCATTTTCAAGAATTCTATTTTCGCCATTTTTTCACGCGAGTCACCACTTTCGCATTTGCTCCACCGCTGGTCGACCCGAGAGTATCCACTTGATGCGGTGCGCTGTGACCGCTCCAAGTCACCCTGCTGCGAGCTTTTTCATATTCTGCGAATCCTCTGCTGTTTCTGCATGATGCCAACCTGATCCTGTTTTCAATATCCAAGCTCGTACACTGTCCCAGTCTCTCGGCTTGTAATTAACGCTGAGTGTTGCACGCTGACCATAGATTCGATGCACTATGGTGTCCGCTCCCTCCTCTGTGAAATTTCCAATAATACATTCCCACTCCTTACAGTGCACGTCCTTGTCTTCGAGCTCTACCCAGCAATCCTTCGGCATTGTCCAGATCAGTTCTGTCTGCCGAGGCCCGGGTTGCGATGCATACTTATGTAAAAACTTGCCAATGCCTCGACACTCTTGAGGGAAATCCTTGTGCGCCTATCTATCTTGCGATCGTTGGTTCCACAGTTCTTGCTTCGTCATTCTAAATGCTAGATCTACTCGCCGAGATTCGATCATCACTTCTATTGCTGTCGTCCATTCCGTTCAGATTGGCCACTCTATTCGCTTCTTGCAGTGTCATCTTGAAATCACCATAAAGTCGAAATTGTGTCATGCATTGCTCAACTGGTACAGATGCTCGGCCTGGCCTTCCTCGAGTTGTTCGTGCAGCTACCATCGTTGCTAATTCTTTCAAGATTTCTACCTGTTCCTGGCTCCTATGAGGGCTGCATTCACGTGCCCGGCCATCTCTCCCTGATAGATTCTTGTGCATGAGCATCCCTGTGTGAAAAACTCGACTTTTTAACCGCACACCGGAGACCCATCTCTTTAAAACACTTTCCCTCGTTATTGTCAATGATGATTTGTTGGGCAATTAGGCGCATGATTACGTCGAGTTTTGATTGAATGCGCGTTACTTGGTTGGGATCATCCGCCTTGATCGCTCCTGTTCGGCCTCCTGGGTCTCGCGCCCAAGGATCTTGATAGCCCGACAGCTGCTCATTAATTGTGCACGATATCAGCGCATGATCGTTCGCACATGCTCCAACCCAATGCACTGTACTCTTCGGCGCCGGCATGATTTCGGCAGTGGGGAAAACAAACGTACTATAGGCCGGCCAAAAGTTAATAAATTAATTACTTAATTAAGAAATTAATGATTTAATTAATTCATTCATTAATTAATCAATTAATCAATTAATTCATTCATTAAAAGAAGAAGATTCTGAGCTGAGATTCGTGGAAAATAATTTTGTTACTGCATTAACAGGACAGAGTACCCATGAGGACTAAGTCAAAAAATCCGGCCTGCGGCGCATTTTGTTTGATAAATCTTGCCTGCATCGCATTTTCCTTCAATCTGGCCTGCGGCACATTCTTTTCATGAAAAATCCTCTTCTTAATCATTCGGGGATACATTTCATTTCAAGTTTCTTATTCTGTCTACCAATTTATTAGTAGTGAAAATGATTTGAACTCCAATACTGAGTCATCACAACAACACAATTTCTACCCAAAAGTAATTATGAAAGTGTTAAATAACAAACCCTTCGTCAAATCAAACCTCTTGAGATACAAATCGCACAACACCATTTCAATTCCAAAACAACTTATTAGAAACAACGTACGTCAATACATGTAACATAATTGTCACACAGATGAGACTTATTTTTTATTCTTTTTCGTTTGCACGCCGTTTCTTCGCGCCTCCTCCAAAACCTCTTGCACAGTAACGGTCCTGAGCCGAAGGTCCACTTTTTCGTGCTGGAGTCAAAGTCACGTTTAAGTCCTGTCTCCTGTCCATGAAGATCACCCACTTCTTCGACACTCCATATTACTCCAACAGTAACGTGTGGACAATCTCTTGCTTAATGTCTCTGTAATAAAATGGTAATCTTCCTGTGGGCGCCTCCAACAATGTCATTTTAAAAACAGAGTCTCCCTCGAAGGTATTTATGTGTGGGGTGTCAACTCAAAAGTGACCAAGCAATCAAATCACCATGTTTGAAAGGACACGTCAGAGCG
>Ga0105054_10009139_pt1 | contig 12937 bp, 13 predicted proteins | sample BON02_FD_78091 | JGI IMG/M metagenome (GOLD analysis project Ga0105054, IMG submission 78091) | Freshwater microbial communities from Lake Bonney liftoff mats and glacier meltwater in Antarctica - BON-02 (megahit assembly) | ecosystem: Environmental > Aquatic > Freshwater > Ice > Glacier... | reverse complement strand
CCTCTCCCGCAAGGGGAGAGGGTCCGTCCCGCAAGCAACAGCGTTACATTGCCTTGTTGGGCGCGGACTTCAGCAGGTCTTCGATCGCCTGCTTGTAAAATCGCGCCTGGCCGGTGGTGCCGTGGCCGCGCGTTTCGGAACTGGCCGGGATGAGAAAGACCTTGCGGTTCTTCACGCGCTTGATCTCGCGGTCCATCACGCCGGTCTCGGGCGGGTTGCGTTCGTCGTCAGCGGCGTTGACGGCGACCAGAGCGGCGGTGATTTTCTCGAGATCGGGTGCGGCATCGAAGTCGCGCGAACTATCCCACTGATAGATGAAGTCGTTGGCGTCGGCTTTCATCGGCACGGCCAGACGCTTGGTCACAAACTCGTCGGCCTTGGCGTGAGTCGATGCGATGTTCTGATAATTGAGCGTTCCGCCATTCGTGCCGATGCCGAAAAAGACATTGGCGACGCGCAGCATCTTCGGCTGCTCGGTGTAATTGCCGTCTTTGTATTCCGGGTCGGCCTTGACGGTTTCGATCATCATGCGCCGCATCATCCAGTTTCGGGACGCCATCGCGGTCGGCTGCGAGGCCATCGGCATCACCGCGTCCATGAAGCCGGCATATTTCTCGGCCCAGAGCCAGGCGTGCATGCCACCCATCGAATTGCCGATGATGAAGCGCAGATGCTTGATGCCGAGGCCTTCGGTCAACAGCTTGTATTGCGCCGTGACCATATCGTCGTAATTATAACGCGGGAATTTGGCGCGCAGGCCGTCGGAAGGCTTCGCCGATTTGCCGGCGCCGACGGCGTCAGGAATGACGATGTAATATTTGGTGGCGTCGAGCGGCTGGCCGGCGCCGAACAGTTCGCCGGCGAAATTGGCGGTTAGCATGCTGTTGGCCGAGCCGCCGGTGCCGTGCAGCACGAGAACCGGCTGACCTTTCGGATCGCCGACTGTGGTGTAGTGCAGCTTCAGATCCTTGATCACCTCGCCGGTGTGAAATTTGAAGTCCTTCGCGATCCACTCGCCTTGCTTCGGCGTGGGATAGTCGGCGGCAAATGTCGGCGAATGCTGAACGAAGGCGAAGCCGATGGCGGCGACGACCATCGCCGTTTTGAAAAGACGCAAGAAGGGTAGCATGACGTTTCTCCCCAGGTGGCATCGATAAGCAACTGTTACCGTGCGCTCTTTTTGGCGCTGATCCGGTAACCGGCGCCAAGCCTAGCGCAACGCCGGGGCGCCGGGGAGGGTCTCGCCGACCGCAGGCGCTCGCGCCCACGGTGGCGGTGGGCAGAGCCCGTGGATTACCGCTGCGCGACGCGCTCGGGCTTTTGCTTATGCTTGCGGGCGGCCAGTTTTGACGCGGCCGGTTTGCCGGAGACGGCTTTGGCCGCGGTCTTTGCCCCGGATTTTGCATCGGTCTTTGGATCGACCTTGGCCACGGCTTTTTGTTCGGTCTTGCTGTGATCTGTGCCGCTCGTCTTCGCATCGGCGGCTTTTGCAGTTTTAACTTTGGTTTCGACTTCCGCTTTGTCTTTCTTGCCGCTGTCGGCGAGTTTTGTCTCAGCGAGTTTGGCCGGCGTGACGACCGTGCGGTGTGGCGCGGGTTCCGGCATCGGTAAGGCGTCCGGCCCGTTCCAGGCGAGCAATCCGGCGGCTTCCTGACAGGGCGCGCGTTGCGGCAGCTTGACGCCCGGATGGCGCGCGGCGGCCGTGCTCCAGCTCTCGACCGGCTTGCCGGTGATGGTCTTGACGTAGCCTTGCGTTTCCTCCGGCAGCTTGTTCTTGCGCCGGTCGGCGAGCCAATCCTGAATGCGCCTGGGTCCGGCATTGTAGGCGGCGGCGGCCAGCCCGAGATTGCCGAATTGTTCGAATAAATTACGGAGCAGCCGCGCGGAAGCCGGGATCGCCTGCAGAGGATCGAACGGATTGTCGAGCCCGACATCGGCGGCGGTGGCCGGCATGAATTGCGCGATGCCTTGCGCGCCGGCCGAACTGACCACGCCTGGCTTGAAGCGGCTTTCCTGAAACAGCAGGCGAATGAAAAACGGTGCCGGCAGGCCATTGCGTTGCGCCGCGTCTGTGAGCGAGCCGCAGACTTCTTCCTCCGAGCGCGCGATCACCGACTTGGCGATCGGCGGCAGCGGAATGCCGGCCGGCACGCCATTGTTGATGACTTTGCCGGAGGGGACGGGCGACTCGATGGCGAGATCGGCCATGATGGCGGCGATATCTTCGTCCGATAATTTCGGCGCGAGCTCTTCGCTCGGTGCCGTTGCGACTTTCTCGGCCGTGTCGTCGACCATGCGCGGCGCGAAATCGTCCGGCGTCAACGATGCGAGCTTTACCGGCGAGACAACAGCAGCGTCGGCCTCGCGCTCTTCGCGTGCGAGCTTGCTCGCAGCGCCGACCGTTTCGGACCGCGACGGCGCGGAAACGCTTTGCTTCGCCAACATCGCGTCGGAAAATTCATCCAGGGTAAATCGCGGATCGGAATTGGTCGCGCCGGACCATGTCACCAAACAAACGCACGCAGGCAGAAAAAGCTGCCGCATTCCTCGTATCCTTCTAGATCAAAACCGAATGGGATCCCCGACCATCGAAGGTTTCCTTGTGCGGGGCGATCAAGACGGATTTTGGAAGAGTTAAGGCCGGAAGTGAGGCGTATGTGCCGCTTCTTCGCCGCAGTTCCTTCGATGGAACCGGCGCGACGCCTCGCGAGCAAATTTATGCGAACAAAAGCTAACGTTTGGTGCGCTTGAGCTCGTCGAGGATTTCCTGCGTGTGCTGGCCGAGCGCCGGCGGTGGCGCATCGACGCGCGGGCCGCCATGCGCGAATTTGAACGCCGCCACCGGCACGCCGAAGTCGCCGTCGACGCCTTGCGCCGCCGCATGACGATGCACGACGCCGCGCGTTGCCATTTGCGGATCGGCGAGCGCTTCGCCCATTGAACGCACGCGCGCGGCCGGCACATGATTGGCTTGCAGAAACTCTTCCCACTCGTCGGCGCTGCGCGTGCGCATGATCTCCGACAACACCGCCATTTCGTGCGTGTGAGCGGCGTCGCGCTCGTTGGCGTTTTTCTTCAGCATGTCGGGCCGGTCCAGCAGCTTCCAAAGCCGCGCGTGCTGACGCAAATTAGCGGCGCCCAGCATCAGCAATCCATCTTTGGTCTCGAAAGCGCCGTTGCTGGCGTCGGGATGGTGGTTGCCGTGCGGCTTCGGGTGCGCGCCGTTGCGCAGATAGCCGGTGAGATGCGAACTCATCAGGATCATGGCGACGTCGAGCATGGCCATGTCGATGCGCTGGCCCTTGCCGGTGCGCTCGCGTTGAAACAGCGCGGCCGAGAGCGCGAAAGCGCCGGTCATGCCGGTGGCGTAGTCGACCGCCGGCGCGCCAAGCTTGGTCGCTTCGCCGCCTTTCTGGCCGGTCATCGCCATGAGACCGGATGTCGCTTGAATGACATGATCGTAAGCGGTCTGTTCGCCGCGCGGCCCCTCCTGGCCGAAGGCCGAGAACGACGCGTAGATCAGGCGCGGATTGATCGCAGCGAGCGCGTCATAGCCGAGGCCCAGGGCCTCGAACGCGCCAGGACGATAATTCTCCACGAACACGTCGGCGGTCGCGACCAGGTCCTTGAGAATGGCGCGGTCCTTCTCCTGTTTCAGGTCGAGTGCGATGGAACGCTTGTTGGAGCCTTGCGTCAGAAACGCCGTGCCCATGTTGCGGCGGTTGAGTTCCTTGTCGCTGCCATAGGCGCGGCTCTGGTCGGGGTCATCGGGATGCTCGACCTTGATGACGTCGGCGCCGAGCACGGCCAATTGATAGGCCGCGAACGGCCCGGCCAGCACATGGGTGACGTCGATTACCCGGATTCCCTCGAACGGTCGCATGTTTCCTCCCGCGCTTTGGCGGTCAGCAGTGGAGATGGCTGCGATCCCTTACTTCGGAAGCGGCTCGATGCCGGCGGCCTTGAACGCGGCGAGCGCGGCCGGTGTCGTGAGCGCGGCGATGAAGCTTTGCGCTTCTTCGCGGTGTTGCGACATCGCGCCGATCCCGACGCAGAAGGTGGAATAAAGCTGCAATTCCTCCGGGTAGGGCCCGACATAACGGGCGCCCTTGACCGGGATCAATTCGGGAATCTGCTGCACGGCCAGTTCGGCCTCGCCGCGAACGACCAGTTCGGCGACGCGGCCGCTTTTGCCCATCACGATCTTGTCGCGCATTTGGGCGGTAATGCCGAAGCGCTCAAGCAGCGTTTCGAAGTGCTGGCCGCTGGTGCCGTCGACCGAGCGCGCCACCGACTTCGCCGCCAACAGCGTTTTCTTGAAAGCATCCGGCGTGGAAATATCGGGCAAAGGCGCGCCATCGCGCACGGCGACGCCGAGCCCGCAGCGGCCGATATCGGCGCGGCTGCCGGCAAGCATCAAATTTGCCTGCGCCAAAGCGTCGAACACCGGCACCGGGATGATGGCCGCGTCGCAGGCGCCGCCATTTTCGAGCGTGCGGCGGATCGCCTTGCCGGGGTCGTAACCGATCGACAGGCCGGTGCCTGTCTCTGTCTCGAAGCGCGGCCCGATCTCGTTGAGCGCTTCGACCACGGCATGCGTGCTGAGGATGCGGAGTTCAATGGGACTGTCGTTCATGGCGGGTATGTCTAACGGCGGCGCCGGGATGAGTCGATGCTTTTTGGGCCGCGGCCGGGGAGGGTTTCTCCGGTACGGACCGTGTGCAATTAACCGCTTTTTTCCTTGTCTGGAGTTTCGGCCTGTGGCGCTATCCGGCCGTCATCGACTTCGCGATGCCATTTCAACGGGAGTTTATATGTCGGTAAAATCGGTCGCCGTTGCGGTCGCTCTGGTTATGTCGCTGTTCGCAGGTCCGGCGGGCGCGGCTGAATGGAAGTTCGAGGTGGTCAACAAGTCGAGGACAGCGGCAAACGAATTCCGCACGCGCGAGGACGGCCAATGGAGCGAGAATTGGATTTCGGCGCGCATCGAACCGGGCGACTCGTTCGACATGGATTTCGGCACCGACAAGGGCGACTGCACGGTAAGGACTCAGATTCACTTCACCGACGGCAGCTATTTCGACGCCAACGTGGACTACTGCAAGGTTCACACGCTCTACATTTATGAGAATCGCCTGACGTGGGAATAAGTTTTCCACATCCGACCAGTGAAAAGCCCCGGCCGCATCCGGGGCTTTTTTGATTTCGAGACCACGCGACGGTGCGCCCGCTCTAGTAAAGAACCACCGAGCGGATCGACTTGCCTTCGTGCATCAGGTCGAAGGCGTTGTTGATCTTGTCGAGCGGCATGGTGTGGGTGATCAGGTCGTCGATGTTGATCTTGCCGTCCATGTACCAGTCGACGATTTTCGGCACCTCGGTGCGGCCGCGCACGCCGCCGAAGGCGGTGCCCTTCCATACGCGTCCGGTAACCAACTGGAACGGCCGGGTGGCAATCTCCTGACCGGACGCCGCGACCCCGATGATGATCGATTCGCCCCAGCCGCGATGGGTGCATTCCAGCGCCTGGCGCATGACGTTGACGTTGCCGATGCACTCGAACGAGAAGTCGGCGCCGCCGCCGGTCAGGTCGACGATGGCCTGCACGACTTTATCCTTGCCGACTTCATCCGGATTGACGAAATGGGTCATGCCGAACTTCTCGGCCATGGCGCGCTTGCCCGGATTGGTGTCGACGCCGATGATTTTATCCGCGCCGACCATGCGCGCAGCCTGCAGCACATTGAGGCCGATGCCGCCGAGGCCGAAGACGACGACGTTGGCGCCGGGCCAGACCTTGGCGGTGTTGGTGACCGCGCCGATGCCGGTGGTGACGCCGCAGCCGATGTAGCAAATCTTCTCGAACGGCGCGTCTTCGCGCACCTTGGCGAGCGCGATTTCCGGCAGCACCGAGAAATTGGAAAAGGTCGAGCAGCCCATGTAGTGGAAAACCGGCTCGGCGTCGCATTTAAAGCGCGAGCTGCCGTCCGGCATCACGCCTTTGCCCTGCGTCGAGCGGATCGCCGTGCAAAGATTGGAGCGCTGCGACAGGCAGGTTTTACACTGGCGGCATTCCGGCGTGTAAAGCGGGATGACATGGTCGCCGACCTTCAGCGAGGTGACGTCTGCGCCGATTTCGCGCACGATGCCGGCGCCTTCATGGCCGAGAATTGCGGGGAAGATGCCTTCCGGATCCAACCCTGAAAGCGTGTAGGCGTCGGTGTGGCAGACGCCGGTCGCCATGATTTCGATCATGACTTCGCCGGCCTTCGGGCCCTCGATGTCGATGGTTTCGATGGTGAGCGGCGCACCTGCTTTCCAGGCGACCGCAGCGCGGGTTTTCATGGGGGTTTGTCCTCCGAACGAATTAATTTTTTTCTAGCAGGATGTGTCCACTATGTCATTCCGGGGCCCGCGCAGCGCGAACCCGGAATCCAGACATAAGCTCGGAATTTGTCACTGGATTTCGGATCGCCGCTTCGCGGCGTCCGGAATGACGGCTTGGATTATGGCTGCCAAGCCTTCTCTTTTTCTCTGCTCTTCGTCGCCGTGCCGCCACCGGCCGCGGTGATGATCTTGAACAGATCGCGCAACACCTCGGTGACGCCCTGGCCGGAGGCCGATGACAGCAGCACCGGTGTTTGCTTGGCGGCTTTTTTCAGCTTCGCCATTTGCTTCTTGATCGCTTCCGGTGTCATCGAGTCGGATTTCGTGAGCGCGACGATTTCCGTCTTGTCTTCGAGCCCGTTGGCATAGGCATTCAGTTCGCCGCGCACGGTCATGTAATCGGCGCCGGCATCCTCGCCGGTGCCGTCGACCAGATGCAGGATCACCCGGCAACGTTCGGCGTGGCCGAGAAATTTGTCGCCGAGGCCGACGCCTTCATGCGCGCCTTCGATCAGGCCCGGCAGATCGGCCAGCACGAATTCGCGGTCGTCGACGCGCACGACGCCGAGTTGCGGATGCAACGTGGTGAAGGGATAGTCGGCGATCTTCGGCTTGGCCGCGGTGACGCGCGCGAGGAATGTGGACTTGCCGGCGTTCGGCAGGCCGACCAGACCGGCGTCGGCGATCAGCTTGAGCCGTAGACGAATGGTGCGCTCTTCGCCGGGCTGGCCGGGATTGGCGCGGCGCGGCGCCTGATTGGTCGAGGTCTTGAAGTAGGCGTTGCCGAAACCGCCATTGCCGCCTTTGGCGAGCATGATGCGCTGACCGACTTCGGTGAGATCGGCGATCAGGGTCTCGCCGTCCTCTTCGTAGATTTGCGTGCCGACCGGCACCTTCATCAGTTTGTCGTCGCCGCCGGCGCCGTGGCGATCCTTGCCCATGCCGTTCTCGCCGCGCCCGGCCATGAAATGCTGCTGGTAGCGGTAGTCGATCAGCGTATTGAGGCCGTTGACGGCTTCGACGATGACGTCGCCGCCGCGGCCGCCGTCGCCGCCCGAGGGGCCGCCGAATTCGATGAACTTCTCGCGCCGGAACGCGATGCAGCCGTTGCCGCCCGCGCCGGACCCGATATAGACCTTGGCTTCGTCGAGGAATTTCATGGGCTCGATATAGGCTATCGCGGCCCGAACTGCACCATCCGCGAGCGTGAAAGCGTTAACTGGCGCCGATAAAATGCGTGGTGCCGTCCGCTTTGATGCGCTCCAGAAGGTCGACTTCCCAGCTCAAATACTCGTTCATGGCGGCTTTCGGGTCGCCCTTGCGCTCATAGGGCTTGAGCCAGGCGTCGAGCGCCTCGTCGGCCATTTTGGCGTCGGTCGAAAGCGGAATGCCAGCGGCCACCCAGGCGGCATTGCCGCCTTTGAGCCAGCGCACCGGGGTGTCGGTGAGGCTACGCGCCTCTTCGACCGCGAGGCCGGCGAGCACGCCGTCCTCGGAGGTGAGCACGACGATTTCGCGCATCGGGATTTTCGGCAGCGCCTGTGCGAGGCGGCCGCGAATGGCAAACCAGGCGCCGGGAATGTGGCCCTTGGCGTAGACGGTACTCGGCGACAGGTCGACGATGTTGACGTTGTCGACCGTGGCGATTTCGCCGAGATCGATGGCGGCGTCTTGCGGGAGCGTGCCGAGAATGACGCCGGCCAGATGGCCGGTCTCGGTGAAGGCCGATGCCGGCGCTTCGAGCACGAATACATCCCGCCAGCCCATCTGCCGCAGCCACGACGCGCTCATCAATGCGCGCACCTGCTTGTCGTCGATGACAACAATGCGCGCGCCCAAGGTGCCGGCATAAAGATCGGTCGCCTGCACCAGTTGACCGCCGGGCGCCGAGACCGCACCGGGCAAATGGCCGGCTTCGTATTCAGAAGGCTCGCGCACGTCGAACAGATAAGTCGTGCGGGTGCCGTCCTTGCGAAAACCTGCGAGCGTGTCGAGGTCGATGCGCTTGACGCCGAACTTGTCGGCGACGGCCTGCGCCTGCGGCTTCGCCCAGGTGAGGCCTTGATCGCTCACGTGCGGAAAGCGGTTGCTCTCGCCCTTGGCGACTTTCAGGCCGGCGAGGTGCCAGCCCATGGTACCGTTGCGCAGCGCCATCACCTTGTTCGGCACGCCGGCATTGATCAGCGACTGCGCGCCGATGATGCTGCGGGTCCGTCCGGCACAATTCACCACGATGGTGGTTTGGGCTGAGGGCACCATATCGCGCACGCGCAAGACCAACTCGGCGCCGGGCACGTTGACGCCGGTCGGAATGGAAATGCGGGAAAATTCGTCGAAGGGGCGCGAGTCGAGCACCACCATATCGGTGCCGTCTTTCATCATGGCGTTGAGTTCTTCGGCGGAAACGTTCGGCGTGCCGCTATCGTGCTCGACGAACTCGCCGAAGGCCTTGCTCGGGACGTGCATGCCGGAGAACAGGACGAGTCCGGCCTTCGTCCAGCCGGGCAGGCCGCCGTCGATACAGGACACGTCGCTGTAACCGGCGCGCGTGAGGATATCTGTGGCGCGCTGCACCAGACCGTCGCCGTCATCGACCAGTACGATACGTGTGTCCTTGCGCGGCACCAGACGCGCAAAACGAAGTTCGATGCGACTGAGCGGCACCGAGCGCGCCCACAGCAGATGGTTCTGCGAATAGATTAACTCCTCGCGCACGTCGATGAGCGCGAGTTCGCCGCCGTCGTCGAGCATGGCGCGCAGGGCGATGGGGGAGATAGTTTTCAAGCCGGACATGTATTCTCCGCCGTCATGCTTGGCTTATGCCGGGCATCCACGTCTTTCTTTAACAAGCAAGTCGTGGATGGCCGGGACAAGCCCGGCCATGACGAAGTGTGATGGGTTTATTTCTCTTACGTCGCCTGCTGCGGCGTCATCTGGTGCACCTCGCCCGATTTCAGATCGATGCGAATGCGGTTGATCTTGTCGAGGTTGGTGCCGGTGACGCGAATGAAACGGGCCTGGTCGGGATAGTCGATCGAGTGGATCTTGCCGTCCTCGTAGATGCCGGCCTTGCCGGGTGTCAATTTGTATTTCGCCACCGGTTTGAGCTTGGCGTGTTTGGGATCGCCGCCGTCGTCCTCGCGCTCCCATTCGGTCATCTCGGTAAATTTGGTGGCCTGGCCATAGATTGCCCAGGAGGCGCCGTGGTCATGCGGCGGCGACACGCGCGCTTTGTCGTTGATATGGGCGAGCACCTGGAAGCCGAGCTTTTCGTCCTCGTAGAGCACCTTCAAGCCGCGCGGCTGGTCGTCGCCGCAATAGTCTGTGATGAATTGCGGATTTTGCAGCAGCTTTTCGAGGTCGGCGCGCACCTGCTCGCGCCCGGCAGGACCCGGATCGCCCGCCAGGCTGGTGCGACAATCGGTGATGAACTGGTCGAAAGTGTAGGGCATCACTGGCCTCCCTGGGGGAACACGACTTTCGCCCATTGTCGCGCAAAGTGAGCAAGGACGCCAGCGCGCCGTGCTATAGCCTGCGCCGCCATGACGACATCCGCCACCCAGGATCGCACGCTCGCCGGCATCGGTTTGATGCTGGTCGGCATCTTTTTCTTTGCGCTCAATGATGCGCTCGGCAAATGGCTGATTGCGACCTATTCGGTCGGGCAATTGCTGCTGATGCGCAGCGTGGCCGCGCTGGTGTTCATCGCGCCTTTCGTCAAGCGCGAAGGATGGCTTGCGTTCACCGGCGCGCCACGGCCAATGCTGCAATGGCTGCGTGCGGTATTTTCGACCATGGAAGTTGCCTGCTTTTATTGGGCGCTGGCCTACATGCCGCTGGCCGACGTGATGACGTTTTATCTCGCCGGGCCGATTTACGTCACAGCGGTGTCGCCGTGGCTGCTTGGCGAGCATGTCGGCTGGCGGCGCTGGCTGGCGGTGATTCTGGGCTTTGTCGGCGTGATGGTCGCGCTCAATCCGACCTCGGGCGCGCTGACGCCGGCGGCGATGGTGGCGATCGCCGGCAGCCTGTCGTTCTCAATATTGATGATCTGCACGCGGCTGGTGCGCGGCACGTCCGATACCGTGCTGGTGACGACGCAAACCGTCGGCGCGCTTGTCTTCGGGCTGGTGGCAGCGCCGTTCACCTGGGTGCCGTTGAACTGGCGGGACGGCGCACTTTTGGTGCTGCTCGGCGTCACTGCCCTGGTCGCGCATGTCTGCGTCAACCGTTCGCTGCGCTTTGCACCGGCGTCGGTGGTGGTGCCTTATCAGTATTCGACGATCTTCTGGGCGATTCTGCTCGGCTATATTTTTTTCGGCGACGTTCCGGGCGCGGCAATGCTGACCGGAGCCGGCATCATCATCGCCGCCGGCGTTTATATTTTCATTCGCGAGCGGACGTTGGCGAAGCCGGTGGTGGCGGTCGATCCGCCGTGAGGCGCCGAACCTTCCGCGCGCTCAGCTGTCATGCCCCACGAAGACGGGGCATGACAGATATGTATGGCGGCGAGTGATTGACACTCAGCTTACCCGCTTCAGCGCGCTCCAACCTTTGAGCGCTGACCAGATGCCACGCTCGAGCCGGAAGCGGTCGATCGGTGCCGACGAGCGGATCGACTTGATGCGATAGAGGCCGACGCCGGTCCACTGGAAGCCGCACTTCTCCAGCACCCGGCGCGACGCCGGGTTGGTGACGCGCGCGCCAGCATGCAACGCATCATGGGCGAGATCGGTAAAGGCGTAGTCGACCAGCGCGTGCAGCGCTTCGGTGGCGTAGCCCTTGCCCCAGTACTCGACGCCCAGCCAGTAGCCGAGTTCGGGTGCGTCGTCCTGCGTCACGATTCCGCAAGCGCCGACCACGGCGCCGTTGTGCTTGGTGATCAGGTAGACGCATTCGCCGCCGGCTTTGTTGGCGCCGGTAATGAAACCCTCGGCATCCTCCATTTTGTACGGATGCGGAATGCGCGCAGTGTTTTCGGCAATACGACGATCGCTTGCGAGCATCGCTACCGTTTTAGCGTCCGCGAGACGGGGCGCGCGCAAAGTCAGCCGCTCGGTCTCGAGGACGGGGATACTCGCTTCGTGGAACGTCTCGCTTGGTATTTCTTCCAGCAGCGTCATGGCTCGGGCTCCAAGTTTGCCTCCCGGAATGAGAGGCCAAATGAAAAGAGGGGGAGCCGGTTTCACCCGTCTCCCCCTCAAGAGCCTACTGAGCCCTGCCGGTTTGACTGGATGTCCGGCAGACCTCGAATTTTGGTCTACCTTTTACTCGGCCGCTGCTTCCATCATCGGTACGACGGAAATGTAGGTGCGGCCTTTGGCTTTAGTTGCGAACTGAACTTTTCCGTCTACGAGCGCGAACAGCGTATGATCCCGGCCCATGCCGACATTACGGCCGGCATGCCAGGTGGTGCCGCGCTGGCGACAAATGATGTTGCCGGCGATGGCCAGTTGGCCGCCCGACTTCTTCAGACCAAGACGCCGACCGTCGGAATCGCGGCCGTTGCGTGAGGATCCGCCTGCTTTTTTGTGCGCCATAACTCGTGCTTTCTCGAATTCAGTTATCTACTACACCGATTCCGTAACGGAATCATCTCACTTCTTCTTACTTTTTGCCCTTCGCGGCGGGCTTTTTCGCGGCCGGCTTCTTGGCCGCGGTCTTTGCGCCGGTCTTGGCTTTGCCCTTCGCGGCCGCTTTGGCCTTGGAAGGCTTCTTTTCTGCCTCGTCGGCCGAAACTTCCGGCTTCGGCTTGGCAACCCGTTCCGGACGCGCCGGCGGGGTCCTCGAAGGCTTGGCTCCGTCGGTCAAAATCTCGGTGATGCGGATCATCGAGAAATCGTGCCGGAAACCGCGCTTGCGGCGCGAATTCTTGCGCCGGCGCTTCTTGAAGGCGATCACCTTGTCGCCGCGGGTGTGCTGGAGCACCTCGCCGGCCACGGTGGCGCCGGAAACGGTCGGAGCGCCGACCAACGGCGTATCGCCGCCGAGCAGGAGAACCTCACCGAATTCAATCACTTCACCCGGCTCGGCCGTCACGCGGTCGATCCGGATCACATCTTCAGCCACAACGCGGTACTGCTTACCGCCGGCTTTGATGACTGCGAACATCGTTTTTTCCTCGTGTTCAAACCCGATCTCGGAGGAGTCCGGACCGGCTTCTTGTCAGTCGATTTGCGTTTGTTTTTAAGGGCTTAGCGCCCATTAAAAATGCGCGCGGACCCAGAAGGGTCCACGATCGGCGCTCTTATGGCGGGCAAGGGCCAAACTGTCAAGAAAGGCTGATAGTTAAGCCAAACCAGCTTGCCTCTGGTCGCTCCCACCGCCAAGGTAGCCGGGGGGTTCCTAAAGGCTTAAAAGCCGGACTCGCAGGGCGGTGCCGTCTGCCCTATCAACTGACAAGAACTAGCAGGCCGGACGGCAGGGTCCGGCAAATATTTTAGAAAAACCGCCAGGCGGGCTGCTAAAGGTCCACCAAGAGCGAAAACAGGAGGGAAACACAAATGACGACCGTAAAAATGCTGCCCGCGCTCGCTTTGCTTGGCCTGCT
>Ga0105054_10009135_pt1 | contig 12943 bp, 8 predicted proteins | sample BON02_FD_78091 | JGI IMG/M metagenome (GOLD analysis project Ga0105054, IMG submission 78091) | Freshwater microbial communities from Lake Bonney liftoff mats and glacier meltwater in Antarctica - BON-02 (megahit assembly) | ecosystem: Environmental > Aquatic > Freshwater > Ice > Glacier... | reverse complement strand
TTCAAAAACTATAAGTTCTTGTAAATCAACCACATATTGAACTATGTGTTCTGCAAAGCTATCAAAAAACGATATACATCCGTTGGAAAGCCCTGAATATAACTTTGTCAACGAGGAACTCTTTTTAAAGCACCACTAGTGGATAAAAGCCATCAAATGCTTTTTTCTTAATAAACACAGGAGTATCTTGTTGAAAGAAAAGAGCCTGATGGCAATCCGTGAGGTAATCAGAAGCAAGAACATTATGTGGAATCACTGAATTCGCATTATATTTCTCCTGATGTAATTTTTAATTGCATCCCTCGGACTTGACAACTAACTATGTCGGTTTTTTAAAACACTACAAGTAGCGGATAGAATTCATCAAATGCTAATTTCTTAAAAAACAAGAGTATCTTGTTGAAAGAAAAGAGCATGATGACAATTCGTGAGGTAATCAGAGGCAACAACAATATGTGGAATTTTTTGACCACCTGTAATAAAATTAATTTCCAGTTCAATTCAATTTACAATTCATTGATTCTTTGCTCTCTTTTAATTTCTTCTTTTCTTAGATCATCAAAATTTAAATCAAGAATAATTGAGCCTGTTATGTAAAACGGTGTTTGAAGCATTCAGAGATTCGATGATGGAAGTTGTCCACTTTTGAGCTCCCCTAACTTGTTCGTATATTCGCTATCTCATTTTTTAAATAGATTCGAAAACTTTTAATTAATTAATAACGATTTCGAGCAATTTAATGTGCGCACTTATTCATCGATACGGGATTGTTTCTCAGCAAATACCTCTTGGAGTTTTTTCGATTTGTTATTGTAGTAGGACTTGGACTCGTCGTCCAGATCTGCCCATTGATTACCTATGATAGCGAGGATCTTTTGGGGTTCAATATCTTTGTTCGCATCTTTGACAAGATGGTAATTTTCTTTGCTAAATAGACAATAATAAATCACAATGTTCATTCATCTCCAAACAGCAACTTACACGAAAATATTATATCCAGAAGGAGACCGTTTTGTTTTCGATTCGTTTTTAATTTTTGGCTCATTCTTAATGAAATCTGGGTTTTGAAGTTTCCATTCTGCAGCCGCCTCTCTCTTTTCTTCAGCTACAAGAATGAACGGCTACACGCAAGTTAGGAGCTGCGACTACTCCCATATAATAGAACTCACCTTTTTTTGGGAATCACTGAGGGATTTCCACTTAGCCCCCAGAACTTTCATGGTAGGGGAAGCTAGCCCATCAGCCTTCATGGTCTCCCTCTCTTGCAGGCTAGCACCGATCAATGGAAGAAACTCGTTCACTAACAAACTACTTACGAGAATAGAATGTAGGCAGAGAGAGCCTTAGGAACTCCTCCTGTTGCTTTTGTGGAAAGGAATCGAAGGCTCCATAGCGAAGCTTTGCTTGCGAAACAACTCATCATGATACGAAGGAAGCTAACGGGAGAAATGCGATACGGTCCCCTCCGATAGAATGAGGATGAAACATCCACCATTCGATTTTGTATTGGGATTCAATTCATTCATGGAAGTGTATCGCATCTATTGAACTGCTGTGTTTCGTGTTAAGCCAACAAGAAAATAATAACTTTTTGCGTTCCCGAGAGAATCTCATTCTTATTTAGAGTTTGTTGAACTGTTGCAGTACTTGGCTGGTCGTTTGAGATTCAGTTCCTCATCAGAATATTGACGAAGGTTTTTGGCCCTCTTTTTAGCAGCCAGAAAGTTCATTATCTTGCAAGTATGAGTGCTTTTTGGGATCGAATAAAAAATTGAGAAGTTTCAAGCGAAATAGGGCTTCGTGCAATAATTCAATTGACTCAAGAAGATTCAAATCCTATCAGGTATGAAACAAAAAAGTTATCTGTTCGTTATTGGCTTAACACTAAACGTACAAATGTATTTACATGTAATAACGAAATTTGAAATTTGAAAAAAGAAGACGGCAATAAAAAATTTGTATCTAAATGGGTGCTCAAAGCAGCTCTCCCCTAGGCTGGGAAGCTATAGCTGTCGTATCAGTGACTGAGTCCGATCTTTTCGAAGAACTTCTCAAGTCTCGAGTGAATGGTGGCATTCATCTTACTTCTCACTCGAACGTAGTCGACGCGCTGTTGTTACACAAGTCATGCGACAAGGTGCTGGTGCTGACGATAGAGCACCTCTTACCTCACCACTTGACCTGCGAAACTGCGCTTATGTCATTGGTAGACTGCGAAGACCGAGTAGTCACGTTGGTAGATCTTGTTATCGATTCAATTACCAGAGTTTGTTCATCCGTGTCCGGATTGTGGGTTGTAAAGTTGGATACACTAGTCGGAGGTTTGACGGGTCAGTTGTTCACGTGTATAGACAATGGTGTAACATTACTCTGTGTAGAATCTGAATCCAAGGGAAGAAAGGCGGCGTTTGACCCGACAACTGGGATTGTTGATCACTTGTGTGATGATGGATCGCATGCACCTACGATTGCACTGGTTCACGTGGGTACCAATGTTGTGGACCAGCTGACTAGGATTTTAAACAGTTCTGGGTTTGAAAGCTGTTCGTATCTTGGTAAGGACGTTGGACACGAGTTCATGCCGTTTTGCTTCTTTACAGATTTTGTTGAACTGTTGGCACGGAATACATCGCTGGATAGCTATGAATTCGATAAGCGCTCCTCGTTGGATTCCCATTTAAAGAAGATATTGTTCGATGAGCTGCATGAGCTCAAGCTGGTATGTGTACTATTAACGGGGTGTGTACTTTTGAGTCCCAAGACGTGTCTTGAGTATGTACAGCTTCAAACATCGCCTCCAAGAGAACTTGTTAATGATTGTGCTGCAATAGGGTATACAGACCAGATTGCTAGTGTGTCAGGTCGTATTCGTTCCGGTAGCTCTGTGCTCAAGAATGAGAGTTTCGTTTCTGTTAGTTCCGATGCGAAGCTTATCAATTCCATGTTGTTGGGACGTGGGGAAGTGGAAGGTCCAGCAGTGGTCGACAATTGTAAACTAACTGGTTCGTGGAGAATCGGAGCAGGCTCGCTGTGCTTGAACTTGGATGAATATGGAGAAAACGCTATCATTCCACCTAATGTAGTCGTGCAGGAGGTACACCTGGGAGATCAGAATCCATTTTTGGTTATCTACAGTCTCGATGATGATAGAAAAGCGTCGATGTATAATGGAACTTACATGAGGTCGTCGTGGGTCTCGCTGCTCCAGCGTACTGGAATTCATGCCAGTGAGATATGGGATGTTTCTGGTCATGTAGTTAGAAGTTTAGAAACTGCCCGCATATTTCCATTTCTGGCAGATTCGTTGGAAGAGTTTAAACTGGCGCTCTTTTACCACTTTGAAGTATTCGCAAAAGTTTCCGGGTACGACTCCTCGTTGAAGCAGTGGGTCCCTCGAGCTTACATCTCCCCACTTTTATTGTTTGTGAGTCGTTGTGCATGGCTTGCCACCACCCGAGTTTCGCTATTGGAGATTGAATCATACCGAAGTCTGAGGCAAGATCATAAAAACATCGTGAATCGGAAGATCCGCATCGACGAATTTAAATTAGTGGGCAGCTTGATGGGCGGAGAAAACGTTGACAGTATAGTTAGACGCTTGGTACAGCACAGATACTGGAAGATCTTGCCTACTTTGGATCAAGTAGTTTCCCGAAATGACGCCGCTGCTGTAGATGCGTTGTCGACCATCGGCGATGCGCTCGTCGCGTTCGGTCAAGCTGCAGGGGGTAGCAGTTCTTTTGATGCAAAGGCCCCCGCGAATAATCCTGCATTCGCCCGGCTGTTCCAGGCGATTCAAGATGGCGATAGACAGGAAGTGAAAAGTATGGGAGTTATTAGAGATGAATGGTTAGCGAATAATCCGACAGCTGATACATTATTTCGATTAGCGAGACACTATTATAAAGCCGTCCAACTGCTGAAAAATAACTCTGAATAAGTATTTGAGCATCCATTCCTTTTATAATTGAAACTTTGAATGTGATTTTTAATAAAACGAGCTTTCTAGCATAGGGTGCAGCATCCATTAGTGGGGGTTGGTGCGTTGGTCAGTTGAGGCAGACCATCTTTCCTGATTCTTTTGAAGTTTGCTTTATATGCTTCCCCGTCCTTGGCGTCCATCGGGTATGACGTGATCTTTGAACACTGTAAATCATGGCCCATATTTTTCAGCACCTCCAGGAAATTCTCAATCTCTGAAGCGTATAAATTCTCACTCAAGAAAGTCACTTGCACATCGCCTTCTTCTTCGAGCTTATTCGGGTAAGACGAATGCACTGTCATCCATCCAGCCTCACCATTGTAGCCCAACAGATCTGCTTTAGAGAATGGGATGAAATGTTCCATGGTACCTTGCACCGAAAACCAATAGAAACCAGCACCACCTACGACAAATATCGACGGTGAAGTGACTTGTTTGGAGTTGAATGCAAAACATTTATCAGTGAAAACAAGTCCCTCCTCTGGCGGAAGAAATGATGCTGCCATATCCATAAACGCCTTTCTTTTATCTTCGAGACCCAAGATCGTTTTGGCGTTCTTGATGAATATTTTGGTCTTGCCAATTTCGAAATCTTTTGCACCAAAACTCCGGAGTATCTTTTCAGTCCCCTTTTTAGCGTTAGGTTCCCAAGAGGGCATGTCGCTACCCATCGTGCATTTGTATTTTGCAACGAAACTGGCAAAGTCCATCCGGAAGGCATACCCTGCTCGGCGTACTTTCACGTTTTCCAACAAGCCCAAGTATCGAACCTGTTCCAGCGACATCTTCTGTTCAAATATACCTGCCCGCTTGACGTCATTCGGCTTGATACAACGGATATAGTGCTGACTGCAACTCTTGAGGGTGTCGATGAGGCTGTTGACTTGAGACTTGTACTGCATGCAAGTGGTAGGAGGTCGTTTATTAGTCTTTTGACCCTTGTTGGCAGCAGGATGATCCTTGAATAAGGAGGCTGCCACGGAATTGCGACTAGCATTGGTGACATGTACCAGATCCGCAAAAAGAGTATCCTTATTGGACTCGAGCATTCCGGTGGTTTCGTAAGTAACAAGTCCTGCATAATGCTTGATTTCAAATTGCTTAGAATTTTGTCTGCTGACAGTTCGGAATTCTTTGTTACGAATGTTGCTGGACATTTTGGTCATGAGGGTTTCGTCGGTGGCTTTGGGGAATATGCTTTCTTCGTCAATCAAAGAGTAGATGCCTCCACGTTTTTCAATCATCTCACAGATCGGCTGGTTGTTGTAGAAATCAACCTTAGTCCAGCTTATACCTTCCTTCCTGTACTCTTCCTGCTCCCCTTTCAATGTTAGCTCGATGAAAAGCTGGTGAAGCCTTTCATTCGTGTGGTTGATACATAGTTGCTCAAAACCATTGACTCCCAAGATCTCAAAACCGTATATGTCCAGAACTCCGATACTCGTGGTGTGTTGCTCGCAATGAATGGTCTTGTTCGCCCGTTTTACAATCCACTCGAACACTTTCCCATACAAACTTTTAGCTAAAGAATCGCGAGCGAACTCGGCCATCGACTTATTAAGACCTGTTATCACGCTTTCAATTCCACTCTTGACAGTTTTGTGAGTTAGAGCCTCTTGCAAGGCATCTCGTGACACACCCAGTAAATCCGCCGCTTGGCCCAAGGCTTGTGTGTTGTTTACAGTACAGCGATCGGCGCTTTTAGAACTGAAATCGACATTCCCCAGATGCAATATGGCACCAAGAATACCAAAGATACAAGACTGGTCATCAGGAGTCATGCCAACCCATTCCATGGCTTTGCAGGTGTCAGCAAAGTCCTGAGCATCATCGATGCTCTTTACCTGGGATGCACTTGGGTCACACAAGTACTTGTAATCCAAGGAGTCTTTCGAGAGGCCCAAATTGGATCTTAATCCGCTGTTGGTGAGCATCTGGTAAAATATATGAAAATTACGTTCACCTGGTTGTTGGGAGGTGACGCGATTCTTTTCTAGCAGGAATTGAGATATCTTGCCTCCAGCAGGATCATTGTAAAGAAAAAGAATTTCAAAATACTTTCCAAAACGAGACGAATTGTCATTCCTGCGAGTCTTAGCATTTCCAATGGACTCCAATAACGGATTCGTTTCCAGCAATTGTTCTTTCTGTCCTCATCGCGTTAGTACATATATTTAAATACATCTCAGACAGAACTTACAATAGTTTGAACCTTTTTGCTCTTTGATGCCATTGCAGCTACATACTCCATCACCTTCTTACTTGCCTCGGTCTTTCCACTCCCTGACTCGCCCGTAATGACAACACATTCGTTGCTCGTCGATAGCTGCATGCTTCGATATGCTCGCTCCGCAACCCCGTACACATGAGGTGAGTTTTCATAGTCTTTCTTTCCAATGTACTTTTTGATAACGGATGGACCGTACAAACTGCTAATGACTTTGTATGGATTGACGCTGATCAGAACTTCGCCAATATACGTGTATATATCATCGCTTCCATGACGTTTCGAAAGGCATTCTACAATACGGTTCTCGTCTGCTCCATCGAGAAGTACGAGGTCGTTTACTTCGCCTGACCTTCCTCTGTAAGCCATCCTGAAGTAGTTTTGTGGTGTGTACGTGGGGGTGTGCACCTCTCTTCGTTAGAGTTTTGGCTACACAGGTTGTATTGGTTGATTGGCATAAATAAAAAAAGCGGTTCTAGAAAAAAGGTGCGTGAGCCCCAAAACTTGAGTCCGAAACATGATTTTTGACGATTTTTGTGTGGAACCAAAATATACAAACAACAACTTTTAAATTTGAACTTATCAAATATTCTTTCAATCAGAATGCTAATCGATGATAGAACTATTCTCCTGTTCCCTTGGGAATCATGGGGGGTGTTCTCCCTGCAACCCTGTTTAGTGGTACAGGTATATCTATATGTTTTTAACCCATTCCCAATTTTACCTTAAGCCATTCTTCTAATCTTTTTGAATACCAGGGATACAATTTTAAGAATAAGGATGCCAGGGTTTCATTCTCAGAATCTCGGACTTTGTTTACTTAAAGAGTAATATTACGCGCTGATGTGTTACTTCAGCTAAGCTTATCATTTTAGTATTATGATATCGACACATTGTGTACTAATAAGAATCACAAAAATATGGTGGATATTGAAATGGTACACATTGATCTGTCGATATGTTTGTCGATAGGTTCAAAATAAGTTCATCCCTGAAACTACTTGACCTTGTTTGATACTATGAGATTGTTAAGCTGGACCCCGTTGTAAGATGAGTGAGATATTAACTGCGAACCAGATTTTTGTTTTGCACAAGACGCAAGAAAATCCGTTATCCCGTAACGTGGTACAGGTGTATCCGACCTGTTTCTGGTAGACAGAATCGATTTAATAAGTGTTCTACATTCAAATTCGTTTCACAACTATGGAAACATATGTTGTATCACTATCATCACAAAAGGTGGGCAATAAATGGATTGTTCATTCAACAAAAGACATTTAATTACAATTTCATTTATTTCATTAAATAGTGCCGGTAATAAATTTTCCGTCGTTGAGTTTCAAAAAGATATCTCGAACTTGAATACCAAGTTTTAGCATTACCATATCATTTGGAAAAAAATGTTCCTTCGGTACCGTCGCTATGATATCGTTGATGTTATCGACATATTCAGCATTCACGAAATTGTCTAGAGATTGCAAACGTTTAAGTAGGTTCCTTGATTGTTCTACTCCATGCACTTTTTCGAATACTTGATACACAGGTTCTCCCTTGTTAGCTTTCAACTCCAGAGATGCGGTAATCTCATACCCACGTTGTTCCCATTCTTCAACTCTGTCTAAATTAGGATCATCAAACACACGAATTTTTTTCTGACGTATTTTCCGAGGGATCACATTATCGAACGCTTGTACAATACATTTCATGCCGTCGAAAGCGGACCACTTTACTTCACCATCCCATAAAAATTACTTCGCCTGGATGTTTTCATAGGCTTTGAATCGGTTCTTGTAAGGTTCGAATTGATTTTCCAATGTTGTTTTCAGTTCATCCAATCGATTCTCTCGAACTTGGAATTCATTCTGCGTCATCTCTTTGCATGCATCAAATTGTTTCGCAACTCCTTGAAGTTCACTATCCATTCTCGATTTCATTTGATTCAATCGATTCTCTCGAACTTGGAATTCATTCTTCGTCATCTCTTTGCATGCATCAAATTGTTTCGCAACTCCTTGGAGTTCACTATCCATTCTCGTTTTCCTTTGATTCAATCGATTCTCTCGAACTTGGATTCATTCTTCGACATCTCTTTGCGTGCATCAAATTGTTTCGCCACTCCTTGGAGTTCACTATCCATTCTCGTTTTCATTTGCTTTAATCGATTCTCTCGAACTTGGAATTCATTCTTCGACATCTCTTTGCATGCATCAAATTTTTTCGTTAGTTCTTCTCATCGATGCGTACTTACTTTCAATAGATTCTTCGTCACCTCTTTGGATGCATCAAATTGGCTGACTACTTCTTGAAATTGATTCGCTTGTTCTTTGAATATGTTTTCCGCTGCCTCCTCGTTTGTACCAATTCGATTCATTAGTACTTCGAATCGATTTGCTGGTACATCGAATTGTTTTCCATTTTAAGATAATTCGTCGTATCCCTTCAATTGCATAGCCGATTCTTCTCGCTTAGAATGACGAAGGCCTGGTGATATATGTGATGGTATACCAGCTTTCGTAACCGCTTCCGTAATTTCAGCACGAAGCAGCTTTTTGACATCGATCTTTCGCACGTCGTTCTTAAGATCACCCTCATAATCATGTGCACTACTCGTCACATGACTTGACACCGTTGAATACAGTACCGAGTGGTTTAACATTGTTGTTCTTCGGGGAAGTCTTCATAAACCTAGGAACATGCTATTCATGGATGAGTGAGTTCAAGAAATTTATTGCAGTACGGGTTGTGTGGGGCTATCCGATATTCTATTCGAATTTGAAATTTCAAGAGGAAGTTGCTTTTGGTGCTGACACGCACAGCTATCACACACTGTAAACTTTGGACGCGAACATACCATTAATTATGGACTCAATGTACTCTTTATCATTAGTCTGGACCAAATACTATCGAAAGAACCTGAATGGAGTTCTAGGTTCCGGTTCGATGAGTGGGACTAGGACAGTAAGCTGTTTCAAGGCTTCCCCTATACTAAATAGTATCAATCTTTACTAAGAATCAAGCGATTGATGGGTTTAAGCTTTAAATGTAAAACTAGTTATTAAGTGTTCACTTTTTACGGAAACGCGATTCATTTTTTCGATTGGAAATTCAGTTTTGATTTGCCGGGTTTGATTTTTCGGGGTTTATTCAAGCTGGTAATAAATTTTCCCTTTTTGAGTACCAAAAAAATTTTCCGACATGGAATACCAAAACGTAGCAGTATCTTGTCTCCTTTCTTAAATCGTTCCTCTGGTACCGAAGCCAAGACGCGGTTAATTTTATCGACATATTCAACATTAACCAATTTCTCCAGAGAATCGAAATGCACCGCGTCATTCCTTGCACGCCTTAATCCATGCAGTTTTTCAAAAAATGGATACATAGAGCCTTCTTTGGGTAATAGGGGGTTCTCCACTCTCAACTCCAGGAATGAGATGAGTACAACTGTAATATCTCTGAAATAATCTTCGAACATTGAAGATGAGGAACTCTTAAAATTTGTTTCTTCATTTAAGTAGAATAAGTCTGGTCGATACACACCAAGTCAGGTATATATATGTTAGGAAGACGTATCAAAGGAATTGGTACCTTCCTGGATTTCGTAATTTAAAGGAAAGTGATGACGACATCTTTGTGCTTAATAACATTATAAAAGCATATTATTTAGAATTAGATACATTTAGACTTTTGAGTGAATCTGCTCAAGACAAGTTAGCAGGTGATGCTACCGACATATTCTTGCTAGTGATTTCTTTACAGTGATTGCACAATATTTGCTAATGTTCAAATAAACGGTGATGCGCGATCAACCGTCGGAAACACTGGTTGGTGATCTAATTTAATATCCGTGTTTCAAATATTATTGCAATAGAATATGAAAAATGATTTTATGTATCCAGGGAGTTCCTCCTTGCATTCATCCCACTGTATATTGGGGTTGGTCTTTTCGACGCACTTGGAGGAGTGACAGGCCTCTTCATAAATTTCAAATTTGACGGAGATCGACTCACTGATTTAAACAACTTCTTGTTCTCGATGTCATCAAAAGCAGTCCACCAGTCCTCGTTTATCACCGACGCATTCCTTCGCGGCGTTATCCATTTGACTTTCTTGGGAATACAAAAATAATCCACAATACGAGGTTCTTGTTTCTTTCTCAGTTTTTTGTCGCGAATATAAACTGGAGTCCATCGACTAGGGTAACGGGCTCCATGTGAAGAAATAGACGGGTCTAACTCATCAACTTCACTTTTCGAGTTATCCAAATGAGCTCGAACTAATCTACTCCAGGAGCTGCTCCATCGATGATCCTCCACCCATTCTTTTGGAACGCTGTCTATGCCAATCACGTATGCATGCAAATCCCCAGAAGAATCAATATGAAAACGAACGAAGCTCTTGAAATCTTCACAACGTAGAGAAGAAAAGGCTTCGTTCCAATGAAGGTTGAAGAAATTGACACATATGTATAGGTAGAATCCTAGGACCAAGGACACTACATCAGCTGCCAAAACATACAAGTACAGGAAGTTTCCAAGATAGTACAAACCATAATCCAGGCGACTAAGATCCGATACGTGTCCAGTGCAAATGGCCGTCCGCGTGGTTGCCATGTTTTCAGGCATGTCAAACAACCTCAAAGCCATCCTCATAATGGTCTCCGAAATCCCAGAAGTCCACCATGTTTCAGGCATAATTCTCCTTTCTAAGCCCTGAAACGAAGCAAAGAATGAGTGATAACTCTGTCCTGCCAATCCATCTTGAACAGCTACTTGGACATATATCTCCAGTACCAGAAACAACGCAATAGAACACACCACATGTGCAAACGTATGCGTGGCTCCGATGATTGTTTGATAGTATAACCCATGATGATAGTCTGCGAAACTAAATGTGACCAAAAGAGTGCCTACAATCATCAGCATCGATATCCAAGAATCAGTCCACACTTCTAAGAATATCGCTCCTATCTCATAAGAGAATGCCGATGCACCTTCAGCAAACGTGTCGCACTCGAGCAACGCCGAAAGATCGCATCTGGGGAAAAACGAGGACACAATAAGAAAGTACCACGTCGTTCCTATAATATCAAAACGCCAATTCTGTCTTCGAAATCCCTTGCCCAGATTTCGCATGCTCACTATTCGCGACTGGGTGTTGGAAGGGTAGTTGGACTTGAGATTGTACTGCGCTCCTGTCTCTTTGAAGGTCGAAGGAAAAGTATGTGTAGGATGCAAAAATGCGCCCCCGGCTCCGCTGACAACAAGAACTGGTGAAGCTGCAGCTCTTAATGCGCTTTGAGATAACGGTTGTTCAGCGTTATGACGCATGTAGTTGTGAATGTCTCCTGCAATACGCATGGCTACTTTACCTCTTAGATGTCGACGCATCAGCTGCTTTAAGTTGGTGGCTGAACGAACCAACGGCTTATCTTCCGGACATGAGCTATTAAGATATGCGTCCAACGACCAGGTAGGTTCATGTGTCATGATGATGACTTGGTCGTCCGGTCCAACATTACAAACTGCCACATGTGCAAAGTACTGATACTGCAATGCGTCGATGTCATCTTCCAGGGCGAGATCAAGCCCAAACAACCACCAACCATGTGGCAATTGTAGTGCAAAGTAGGATTTCGTTTGAGGCAGTCTCCATCCTCCGATCCAATCCCTCATACATATACATTGAATGAATGTGGCAAGACCATCGAACCAATCATGGTTCCCGGGTAAGGCGTACGCAATAGGTGGAACACAACTATCAACAGAATCTTCTTCTTCAACTTCTTTAACTGCATTGTCAGTTAAAGAATCAGTGGACCCTATCCGAAATGTAGGCGATGGCTTCAATTGTGCTCGCTTTGATTCTTCTGCTTGAAGGTTTTCTCCAGGAATTTGATGACGATCAATGTTTCTCGGTGAAGGTGCACCAGAAGAAAAGGAAACAGATCGTGACAACATATCTGTGCCATCGGGGTGTAGACTACCAACGAGGAAACTAATCCTCGAGCACATGGTATTTTCAGTCAATACACCATCACGCTTCATGGAGATATCGTGTCTATGATACGATGGTGGCGACTCCATTGCATATTCGAAAGGGACGAACAACCTCGAATCGTATTCTTCCAAGGTTGGTGTTGGATAAGCCAGATCCCCACCAAGAACCAAGAGATCTCCCCTAGGCAATGATTCCATAGCCGATGATTCCTGTTCCTTGCGAGGCCTTCGGAACATCAAGGATTTACTATTCTCGGTCTTAAACTCGGGGAGAATAAGAGTGGGCTGAGCTAGTGCTCTGGCAATCGCATAGGTAGGGTTGCCGCCATCACCAGTATCCGCCATCCAATCAAACCACATTTCATTCTGGGATGCGAACCTTGTATCGATGGATCCGTATCTAGTATTCGAAGTGGCCTTACCTGGTGTGGTGACATCGCTTTCATTATCTCTTTCCCATATCTTTGAGCTCGTGTCTTCTTCGTCTTCATATTCGGCGTTTCTCAGGGCTGCTTGCATCGTTCGCATGTCAAACCTACCAAGGAATAGTTTCATGGAGATTAATAATTGAAAGGCAGTGCGAGTAATGGTAAGCGAATACCACTCGGCCATTGGTTTGAAGTCAATGGGTGATTTGCGCTTATTAAGATCTAGTTCTGAAATGTCGTATTCGTCGTCGCTTGCTTCGTCCTCCGACTCTTTGGTTGAATCAGTTGAAGACAAGCTAGTATTCCGCCT
>Ga0105054_10009132_pt1 | contig 12949 bp, 8 predicted proteins | sample BON02_FD_78091 | JGI IMG/M metagenome (GOLD analysis project Ga0105054, IMG submission 78091) | Freshwater microbial communities from Lake Bonney liftoff mats and glacier meltwater in Antarctica - BON-02 (megahit assembly) | ecosystem: Environmental > Aquatic > Freshwater > Ice > Glacier... | reverse complement strand
CATCAGGCTCTTTTCTTTCAACAAGATACTCTTGTTTATTAAGAAATTAGCATTTGATGGCTTTTATCCAATACTAGTAGTTTTAAAAAATCGATTTTTGTTGTTGTTTAAAAAAAAAAAAAAATTATATAAAATTGCTTGAAAAAAGAAACGGTCATGAACTATCGAATGAGCTTGAATAGCTTCAGGACGTTCCGAAACAACGCTACATAGTTGATGCCAATCAGAAGTAGAAATGTTCAACATTTTGAATCATAAAGAAAATGATTCAGCCTCATTTACACCTCTCGGTTGTTTGTGCGTTGTAGCTTTGGTTAATTAATATGCGCCAAGAATTATAAATCTGATATCTTTATTTGTTGCTTTAATTTTTGGAATTTAGTTTTCCCATTGAAAGCCAAATTCAAAAACACTCGGTTGATTTTGGACGGAAGCAACTTTAAAATGCCTTAGACGGTAGTTACCTCCTGGACTTTCGATTGAATGTGAAACAGAGTCTCTAGTCTCATTATCTCCGAAGTGCGTGTATTCGCCGGGCGGCTGATCAATTCCACCGTAACCAATTGAGAACAGTCGGCATCCCCCACGATTTGCATGGGTCGATCCGGAAAACGACACTCGAATAATTTCCCCAAAGGAGCTCAAAGTCGTCCCGCATCGAAGATATTCTTTCCCTACCCAGTCAAATCCAATTTCAAAAGATTTGGAAACACCTGTGTCGAATATCACCCTAAAGCTTTGTATGAAATGGTCACCGTTATAGGTATCGTCATAGATGCAATATTTAAATCCAATCATTTTTCCACTTATTACTTGCGCGCCGGAGAAAGCAGACACCATTGAATCGGTAATGGCATTGTTGCTAAGGTGATAGTTGAAACCGGCACCGAAAAGCAAGGCGGGGCTCATTGGCCCAGTCCATAGTGTGTCCATCTTCGCAAACGCCTTGGGCTCAGACAGTTGATCTTCCGGATCGGCCATTGAAATGTTGAATATCGGGAAGTACAATTTTGATATCGTGATTATGGTTTCTTTTTGAAACCTATCTTTCACCATTGCAAGGGTATTCGCCATTGTCCATTTACCAAATGTGGACGCAGCACTGAATGAAACTTCCTTTTTAAACGCTTTGTGGGTGCAATAGCCTCTTGTTTTAACATACCTGGCCATGTAAGGTTGATTGGTGTCTTGATAACAATAGATACCCATCTTGTTATTTGAATCACCTGTCAAACTGTTGTACATATCAACTATTTTGTCAAATTCGGAAGTATACTCCTTCATCGTACTCTGAATTCGTGCGCGCGCATCTCTCGTGTCATTTTTTGAATAAGCCCATGCTCCTCGAAGTGATGTTACTTCAAGAACGGCTATTGGCACTAACCAAGAGATGATCCCTACATAAACTTCCTCGGTTCTTTCTTCCGTGATACGATTTCGTGCAAGCTTCGCTACTAAAGCGCCTTGCTCGAAACCAGACCGGCGGTTTTTACGCTTAAAACCTTCAGCAGCTGCAGTAAGACATTCTTTGATGGACTTCATATATCCGGAAAGAGAGCTTTTCAGATTAGTAAGACTTTGGTCCAAAATCCATTGCCTCACGAAAGGTTCCATGTCATCCACGATGTTGGTTTCCTTCTTGATATTCCAAAAGTTGCCAATGAAAATATTCAGAACACTCCCTACTGCCGGAATATGCCCAATGCCAAACATTATCAGGTCTTTCAAAGTACTTTCAACATCAACTGGAAGTTCGAATTCACCGATTGATACTCCTAGTTCACCAGATGAATTGCGGAGTACAACTGCTGATGTCGTAACTGGCAATGACAACGATCCTGGTTCTTTTTCCAAAGAACGACCATGTGTTGTGATAAGCGAGGCTACTGCAATGAACAACGCGGAAAGTTTCATTTCCAAGTTTTCGTTTTGAATTCGATTTAATTTTTGGAAAATTCAATTTCTGGTGTGTGAGATTATAATAAGTGAGTAAATTTGTTAACAGGCTACCACGGTAATGAATAAATAATCCAAATCAATTCATTAGTCAATTGTAGAAGAAAGGATAGAAGGCATCTATACCAAATTTCTTAGGGAATCGCGAATTTCTTTGAGAGTATACAAAATCCAAAATGTCAGGAATGCGTGATTCCCCAATTGACCCCAATTGTTCAGCTAGAGCACACGCCACTATGCTATGTGACTAGGACACTAGGCGAAGTAGTCGCAGCACAGAAAACATTTGTAGTCCCCCAACTAAAAAAATTCAGCAAAAGTCCCCCAACTAAAAAAATTCAGCAAGTTTCCGACGCTCGAGGTGCGGGGACCGCCCCGTGTATTCTTTAGTACACACGCGCTGTTTGCAAAATGGCGAAAACCTTGATTGCAATATTGCTCGTGCATGTGATATTGTTAGTAAATGAATTGTTGTTAGTGAATGGGACGGAGGATCGACAAGTTGATGTTAACTTTGTGATTGACAGAAGTTTTAGTTTATTAGAAAAGGATTCAACGTGTCTGAACTCATTTGGCAAGCCCTGCTGGGACGTCGTAGCAGACTATGTGGTGAACTTCACTCTCGGATTCTATAAAGAGAGTGGGAATAGATTTGGACCCGATGGACTTCGATTTGGTGTGACCACTTATTCTTGTAGGGAAGTCCAGCATATTCCCATCGCCACCAATATTACAGAAGGGAAATTAGTAGGAAGAGATGACTCCACACTTGATCTGATTGCAGCTGTCGTTTATGTTCTAAGAGATCTTCACTCGCCATACGGGGGAACTTGCCCGAGTAAAGCCCTTGGGTTTGCCCGATACATAATCGAGAAACGAAGGATCCGTTTTCCGGAACGAGAAATAGTGTTAGTGCTTATCACCGATGGGTTCATCAATCCAAAAGACATCCATGATACTCAAACAGAGGCTGATAGGATAGATTCTATATGCGCAGCTGATGGGTTATGTTTGACATATATTGCCCCCATTGCGGCGCCGGGTTGGGATGAAAGTATATTCACTGCGATATTTCCTACGGCCATAGTGCTTCCGACGACAGGATACTATGATGGGTTATTGCAGCGAAGCTTAGTACAAACATTGGCAAGAATACGATATAAAACAAGAGAATAACTGATGGGATTGTTGCAGCAACGAATTTCTGCAGGTTAAAATTGGTGTTCATTAATAATATTTTAGTCTAGAATTTTCTGCAGCATATCCCTTTGTCTCTTTTGGTATATTTTCACGTGTTTGGGAAGTTCTGTATCAATACTCCTGTTAAAAACCGTTAGTGAAGAAGCCAAAAATAAACAAGCTAGTACTTACGACTTGGTTGTTAGAATGAGTTTCTCGTGCCAGTCTTTTTGCCAACGAATTTCTGCGAGCTGAGTCCAACTACTGTGAAGTTTGACATCTTTTCCTAGATTTAATCCGGGCATTGGATCTCTGGCTCTTAGGTGTTCATGCCATTTTTGAACATGACTTGTAGCAGGTTCTGCAGTGTCTACGGATGCCCTCGCTCTTTCAAGAAGCTTTTTATGTGTTTTCCCCCTATCAAGAATATTTTTTATAGCTTCCTTGCCCAGTCTCCTGTCACAAATAGGTAGGTCTTTGAAATTTACTGCCACTTTGATGTCTTTTGTTTTCGTTTTGCAATTCGCTCGGTTCTTTTTATCTGGGCGCTTTTCGAAGCTTTGAATTGGAGTTCCAAAATCATTCTCACACACCCTAAGAGATTCTATAAACTCGTCATTGTTCTCCATGTAGCATTCACTATCATACACATAGTACACCATGATGAGGGTTCAAAACTTGTCGAGTTCCGCGCCTTGAATTATTTAAATATTCACTTCATTAATCATAACGGATCTCTCTGGCCGAACTACAATTCCTCGATGGGAAGTAAAATAGCACCTGAACGAAACGATCATGATAGTTCATGCTCTATACTAGACCCTGCTTTCGGTCCTGCAATTTTGAATTATGACCCCGAAGCTCAAGCGAAATCGGTGCGAGTCGGATATCCTAGTTTAAATGTCTTCGAATACGACACCCAAGACACGTTGGCCAAACATCTCTTCGGGCAGCGAACGAGCAATCTCATTTTCAACATATTCAAGAGATTTAATATCTTTTTGGGCCTTATTTCATCCTGTAGTGCGCTCATCGGGGGACTCCACGTGTCTGGACAAATAACAGTTGAACTTTCAGTAGCGATTGTTGTAGCCGTTATTTTTGTGTCTTTTTCTGCATTAAAAATGCTCCTATATTCGAAAAAGTTATATTATTCGCTGCTTGGGCGTTTTGAGATCCAACTTGTTTGGATTAATATATTTGGGTACGTTTATTTTTATTCGCAGGTGCAAACGGATAAATCCAAGATGTTGCTTCAAGTTGCATCTTGTGTCCCGTTCATTTGGGTAGCCATGATAGATGCGTCGCCCGGTCGGCAATCCGTAAGATATGCATTAGGACTCTATATGTTTTTTCTCGTGAGTGCTTTGATCGGCAGTTTTCCAGCCTACACAAAAACACATGTCCAGGTGGTCAACTCTGAAATCAATTTATTTGGAAAGCATAAAATGATATCCATTAATGGTCGTCTCAACACGTGCATATTTAACCTGATATTTCTTGGGTTCAAACAGTTTTTATGTGCTGCGCGAAATCCAAACCAGTTCGTGTCTCTAGGCAGCGCAGTAAACAGCACGAAGACATCCATGGCTGCGTATGCGTACATCTCTGCCTACTCCCCACACCAGCTGAAAACATTGCAGAAGCAACTGGACATTGGCGATACTTCAATGATTGATCCAAAACTCATGGTGACGTATCAAGCGTCGCTGAAATTGTCTCCAGATGTCACTGAAAAGAGGCGGTTTGTCCTCCATGTTAAAGAACCTTTTATTTCGATTAGTGGTTATACACTTGGACGAATGGCATTTGGAGATACAGTTGGCAATTTCTTTTTGGGCACAGGTGGGAAAATCCTCTCGGTGTATTATTTTTCGGTCGGCATTCCTTGTGCGCTTTATACCTGGTATGAAATGGGATTGGAAAGAGAGATGCAAACCGTTACATGGTTTGCTTCGTTGTCTGTGTTGTCCTTCGCTATGTTTTCAATCATCAACATCAACCCTCGAATGGTCAAACGAATCGCAACGAACTTTGAGGCCTTGTTTGTTATGCTGAATCTAGCTGGCGTTTTGACTTGCGCGTCCTTCCTTTTCCGCAATTCTTCCAAGGTCATAATTCCAATAGCATTCTTCCCGGCAGTCATTATTGGTACGTTCGCCGATGCACAACCTTCAAGAAAATTGTATCTACGGGTTTACAATTTACTAGTCATTAGCGGCCTTTCTTACTTTCTGCTCGGATTATTTTTAGAATTCTTTGACGTTGAAGACGTTGTTATAGATATGAAGCTTTTTCAAGTAAGCCTCTTGAATCGCTGTTATTCGTTCCTTGTGAATTTGATCCTGATATTTACGCGGCTTTTCTACCAGCAGGTTCGTTACCCATCTCAGTTCCTCTTTATTCGGGCACCAATGGAATCAGTCAAGTTGTCAACTCCCGTGTTAAGAATTGCGAAACAATTCACTCCTGCCAGCATTATTAGCTCCGATCACGTACACAGCAATCACAAAACAAACAAGTCATTAAAGTAACAAGACGTCATTCAAATTTCCAGGCAATTGAAATGAGTCTGCTGTATTCTAATCCAATAGTCAGTGATGTTTTGATCAGAGGAAATGAGCCATTTGCATTCTAATTTACCCTAGAGGTGCGGGGACCGTATCAGGGTATACGAAACAAAATGGGACGTGTGTTGGCGAAGAAGGTTAAACAGGAAGATGCCCAAACTGGATTTCAAAAGCAGTTTTTCATCGGCAATGTTATTATCTTCTTGTTGCATTTAGCTCTCGTAGCGCCATTGTTTGATGCGCCATCCCCGATGCAGATTATGATTGCGAAGACGGAGCTGAATCGTGAGAAAAGTGACTGGTACTACGATCAGGCGGCGAGATACATGGGAAGCAAAGGCGAAGGCAATCAAGGGTGGATTAATCTACTTGCTGCATACGATCATGATCCTACATCGGAGTTCGTCTTGAGCAATTTGGTACAGAATTACCGCGCTTCGAACTTTACGTATTTAGCGTTGGACGAACTTTTCTTTGTTTTGGAGGAATTTCCGAATCATAAGGGAGCACATGATCTTGTGCATCAAATTAGAACTGAAAGCCCAGAGGAGTGGACCCGCTATCAGCAACGTGTCAAAGTTGAAGTGGATCCAAGTGCAAAACAAAAGCTGGGAAATCCTCGATTCACGGCGCCATTCGTAACAAACTTTGTTCGATACGAAATACTGAACCAGTATCCTCAATATGGACAACTGAATTCTGATTTCTACAAAGCAACAATTAGCGTATACGAAAAGGTCAAAGCTGATTTGTTGACCCAGAACCCTCGAAAAACAGACACTGACATCAACCATGATTTCTTTAAATGGCAAATGAATATATTGCGATCTACTGGTGATTACTATTCAGGGTTTACTGATCTTTCTCTCTTCAGAGACTTGATAGAAACTATGAGAGAAGGTGCTGCTCAACTGCTGCAAGCGAATGGGATGAAACGCGAGCTTGCGGAGCAGAAAGTGAAACACGATATCATCTTCTGGGCCAGTGTTCATACTGAAAAATCGGTTCATGAACCCCATATGACTGAAGATTCTTTAATAGGAGGCGTTTATTATGTGACAGTACCGCCTCATTCTGGATCGCTTGGTATATTTGATCCGCGCCAAATAATGGTGCAAGGTCATCCTTCTCCTCCATTTCATCGAACTTACACCGTTGAACCAAAAGAAGGAATGTTATGCTTATTTCCTGGATGGCTTGTACACACAGTCTACCAATCGAAACATTTGAATGTTGCAAAAGATGGATATCGAGTGAGTATCAGCCTCAATCTCAAAGGCGAGTGGCAAGATACTGGCAAACTCGGACTCGATCATGTACCCCTTCTGTAATCCTTTTTTCGAGACTAATATAATTGTATCGGACGAAATGACAATTCCAAATATATTTTCTGTGAACAGACCATGTATTTCATTTATTATTACCCCATGCGTTTATCCAATAATTTTAGGCGTTTATTGGCCGGCTCCATTGTATTTTCAACACCGCAACCATTAGAAAGGGCGGAAAGAGCTTCCTCGTAAACCACAGCAAAATTTTGTAGATTTCGAATCTTGACAATAGTTGGAATGATAATTTCCTTGAGAATATCATGTTTGGACACTTTGCCCAGTACATGAGATTCCCATGTGATATCAAGTGCGTGAGTTATCTCTGCATCTCCTTCAAGCGCTGGTTTAAGAATCGATTCAATGAGGTCCTCGTCCTTGTTCCGCATCTTGTTGAGTTTCGAAAACGGTCCAAGAAACGAGTCACAAAAGGCAGTGAGTTTTGTTACATCATCCGATATTGTGCGCGTGTATTCCGCGACCCATATTTTGTATTCTTCAACAGATCCGATTACAAGAGACGACTGCATCAAAGACTCAAGATGGTTTCGTGATTGAGAATCGAGAATGCCAGTATCGCCTTCGAATTCGAACATCTCTTGAGCTCTAGTACTAACCGATGTTGAAGTAAGACCGGCTTGATTTCCAGCAGCTATTAATTGGTTCTGCAATTTATAGAGCATTCCATCATGTTTGCCAACTGCCAGTGTAGAATAATACTTGGACCTTCGAAATTCTCTAGGATCCGATACACGCGCCCATGCTTTCAACGAATCCGAATATGCAAACGCCGCACATTCCTCCCCAAAATTATAAGCTTGACGACTAGTGCCATCCCTGACAATTTGAACCATTGCTGTTCCATGTTGAGTAATACTCACGTTAGCCATTCTAATGTGCGTTTGCGTTTCCTCATCTTCATCACTGGTCGATCCTTCGAGACCTTGATGCATCGGACTTCCACTGAGGACACGTATTAATCCATCGGGTTTGTCAACAAATAGCGGATCTATGAAAGCATCAGATACTTCACAACGGAGAGCAGGAACGTTCCACACACGAATTCTACCATCGCAAAATACCACCAAGAGATACGGACTGCTATCTGGACTAGCAGCAACACATGCAACGGTGCCAGGAAGCTGAAGAGCAGGAACTAAAAGCTGACCTCCCATACCGAACAAATGCAACTGATGTGTTTTAGAGAGGGCTGCGCAGAAGGAGTTATTGCCTGCGATCGCAACGAGTTTACCGTTAATATAGCTTTTCCAGACGACCTTATCGTTATGAATGAGAGACACTTCGGTTTCTAGCGTGGTTTTTCGGCCTTTGGGTTCCTTACGTAGCACTTTGAAGATCTTCAAATCATTTTTATCGTTTGCGATACATTTACGAAATTTGCTTGGCATTCTTGTAGCATAAAAAACTTTGTCCTTGTTTTCAGCTGGTCTGCCTACCACCACGGTGGCTCTTGGAGCATTCGTTTGGGTTTCAACTATCTGAGGCTGATTAATCGATGATGCATCTGGCTGAGGAAGTTGCTGTTGCTGCACTGGTTTAGGAATTGGGTCACCTTTTCTTCTTGGTTGCAGTACGTTCACCTGAGGTGTCGGAGCGATACGTCGGGCCGATAACTGATTCACCACGATAGTCGAGGGAGCAAATGCTGAGTGTACTACAGATGCTTCTAAGCGAATGGCAGCTGGACCTTCAACTATCATTGGTTCGGACGCCCGTACATCGAGATCACCGAAACGCTCCGTCATGAGTCTCTGGACATCTTGTTTTGACATGGCAGTTCCGACTGAAGGATGGTCTCTGAAGTGGTCACACTTGATACAAACAACATTTCCGTCGATGGAGCAGAGAAACAATTTGGATCCATCAGGCGACCATTGGATATCACTGATTTGACTGGCAGCGAACAGTCCTTTACAAATAACCAGCGGTCGATTGCGCCCAGGAGACCATAACGATAACGTTCCTTTCTGACAAGCAATTGCGACGACAGTGGATCTTATATCCTGCTGGCGCTCGTATATCGCAGGACTGAAACTGACCAACGACACCGGTGCAGTGTGTCCAACCAGTCTTACTGCTGTTGCAGAGTCATTCCATTGGTTTCGCTCGATTACATATGCAACATGCTTGGGTGGTTCGTAGGCGTGACTCACACAGACGAAAGCTCCATCAGGAGACCAACTAATTTGCCTTCGACGGGGAGTGTTCTCTTTGGATTTCAAAAATGGCTCTTGTAATTTTGCCTCTTGCTTCCAATCAGCGCATCTCCATATGATCACGGATTTATCATCGGAAACACTCGCAAGATACCGTCCCACTGGATCCCATGAAACATCTTTAACCCAGCTTTCATGGCCGCCTTGGTTTGAATGTGGCTTCTTCTCTAAGATAACGTGCGGGGTAGTCTCGATAGTAGGTAGAGATATCGTGTGGTAATGTTCTGGTACTAGCCATACTCTAATAGAATTGTCAATACTGCACGATGCAATATAAGATGAGTCAGGGGACCACGCCAGTCCTGTTACGTCCATCGTATGACCCCGAAACGTAACGATGCATTTCCAATTCTCTGTATTGTTACTGTCATTATTAAAGGAACCATTGGAGTGCTCGGCTTCACGCATTCCCCATAGTCTTACCAGTGATCCGCTATCTCCAGTGGCAATGAAATCGCCGTCAGGAGACCAACGAACTACTTGGATCTCATTCTCATCATTACTCTTGCTAAAAAGAAGGCCTGTTGCATCGTCAAGAAGTGAGGCGATATTCCATACTTTCAATTTATGATCTGAACAATAATGAATATACATTGTGCATATTTTAACGAGGACTTACCTGCTCCACCTGATGCTATTCGGTTACCGTCTGGGCTGAGGGCGAGGGAGTGAATTCCTACTTTTTCTTAAGAGACAGAGTCAGCCTGGTGTGTTCATTTTGTTCATCAACTGACTTACCAGTGGTGCTTTTACCGGCCAAATGATCCAGCGTCGAAAGCGGCGAGACCAACAGCTTCATCACAACCTTGAAAATTTAAAAAAGAATTGATTTTGGTTTTAAAAAATGGACATGGTTCATAAAAATAATTGAATTTAAAAATCATCGCCCCGCGAAAGTACTTCCTTGCAAGTAGGGCGCAGCAGAATGGTATGCTCGTATTGCGCCACGTAACTTCCTTTCACATCAACAAGAGGAGGATAATTTTGAACTACCCCAACGTCAACTAAATTCTTCAAGGCACCTAGATATCGAGATTGTTTTCCGTTATTCTGGTTTGTAGCGAAGGATCCACCGTCATCTCTTTCCAACCATCTTCTGCAAAACGGTAGCGTTCCAAATGTTTTGTTTATGTGGTTAAGAAGTTTCTTGGATGCAGGCATGCGGAGTGGGATATGAGGACAGTCAAAATTCTTTGCAAAGTGGCTACACTCCATGTCTTCCATCACATATCCTCGTCCGGTACTTCCAAATGTCTCAATAGCATACACTTCACCTTCTTCCATCTTAGTTGTCTCGCCCCCCTTGACGATAGGAACACTTTTGCCTCCATGTATTTGATAAGGAGCAATTGAATGTCCTTGCAGATTTCTGCAGCATTTAACCGGGAAAACTGTTCCATCGATTTCAACTTCATAAGACTCCATGACCTCTTGGACAGCTTCCCCGATATCGCACAATCGAACATCGATTCCTGCCACCTTCACTCCTTCATTCGTAGCAGCTTTTGCCGCAGCAAGAAGCGGATCGAATTTAGGGTCAAACGCAACAGTCCAAGCGCAATCGATAATTCGACCATCAATTTGAGTTCCGAAATCTATCTTCATAACATTATTGTATTCCAGCCGGGTCTCGTCGCCGCTGTTGGGTGTGTAGTGAGCAGCAACGTGGTCAAGGGAGCATCCGGTTGGAAATCCAATACCAGCAATAAGACCAGCCTCGCCAACCAGCTCTCGGTTCTTGTTCTCAATCAGCTCGCACATGTCTGCCAGTTTAATACCTGGCTTGATCCAAGACTGGGCCCACTTTCGAACTTGCCGGTGGCATTCACTCGCAATTCGCAGCTTACGGTACAGGTCAGCATTCAATCGCTCATCAGCTCGTTTTTCTTCACTGGTAATTCGGTATCTGTTATGCTCCAATGGGTGCTCCATGATCTCCCCAATTGGGCCTGATTGACCAGGGGGATAAAAAGTCTCTACCGTCTTGGTAGGAGGCCAAGTTTGACCCATCTTGCAAAAGGAATCACACTGTACACCCTCTGCCAAGCCTCGATGAGTAGGCACCCGATTAGTAGTTGTCAGATCAATCCCAGAATCAGGATTAGTCTCTGGAATGAGCACAACCGCGGCCTTTTTCTTCTTCTTCTTTTTCTTCTTCTTTTTCACCTCCCCATCGATCACTTCATCATCACTGGCTGCCACTTCTTCTTCCTTCAATATCTTCTCCTCCTCTTCCTTTAAGTCAGCCATTTTCACTCAATTGATGGCGATGAACCAAAAGAATGGGGGGGCTTCCCTCGTTAAAGGCCGGTTACAAATGGAAGGATCGCCTGTTTATCAGGGTTTCCAAGATGATCTCGACCCTGAAACTATCAATGGAGACGACGTGCTGCCTCTGAGAACGAATCCTGATGATTGGAACACTCCTGAACTGACTTCACCTCTTCACGGTGGAGAAAAACCGTCGACGGCTGATTCCCTTGCAGGATCCGAGTTTTTTATTGACCAATCCATGTCCAAGAATGTTCCTGAGTGCACATCACCCTCACTGGAGAAGCCAAATACTCTGAGTCAAATTGGTCAGAGTCCAGAGTCTTCTTTCGGAAGTCCATTTCAAGATGCGACATTGTTTTTTGCAGACCCTCAAAGAAAGAGCAGCGAGGATCAAGGTTACCAGCGTCCCGTTAAAAGAAAACTTGACAGTTCTTTAAATGAAGATTCAGTAGACCCGATGACTCCACTTGGATCCCCAACTGACAAGAACCCCGTTTTTACACATGAAAACCAATGCATCACCCCTTCAACTCCTCATGATGGAAGCAAAACAGACGAGATTCAACTAACTACCCCGCTTGACCTTTTTCAGAACACTATTTATAATAACGGTGTAGAAAATGTATTTGATGCAACAAGCAATCACGTTCAACAAATAGAAATCCCCCGACAAGAACCTACATCGGCAGCAGATCTGTTTGATACTAAAGAGGCTTCTAAAAGTATCAGTTACCTGGATAATAATAGACACCAAGATCCTCTTGGCATGGATGGTTCTGATCAATTAGTATCTCCAGGTGTTGGTGTGAATTATATTGAATCATTCCAGAGCCATGTCCAATCTCCAGTTCGGGATGATGCTGGTCAGCTATTCTCTCAAGGTGCTGATACCAACGTATCGGAATCGTTTCAAAGTCAAGTGGACTCATCAGGTATGGATGATGCTGGTCAGCTATTCTCCCCAAGTGTTGATGTGAATTATACTGAATCATTCCAGAGTCATGCCCAATCTCCTGTTCAGGATGATGCTGGTCAATTATTCTCTCAAGTTGTTGATGTGAATTACACTGAATCATTCCAGATTCATGCCCAATCTCCAGTTCGGGATGATGCTGCTCAGCTATTCTCTTCAGATGTTGATGCTAATATTTCTGAATCACTTCAGAGTCATGTTGAATCATCTGTTATGGATGATGCTGGTCAACTATTCTCCCCAGCTTTTGATGCGAATGATACTGAGTCATTTCAGAGTCATGCGCAATCTCCTGTTCGGGATGATGCTGCTCATTTATTCTCACCAGGTGTTGATGCCAATGTATCTGAATCATGTCAGAATCATGTTGAATCATCTGTTATGGATGATGCTGGTCAATTATTCTCCCCAGCTGTTGATGCGAATAATACT
>Ga0105054_10009128_pt1 | contig 12954 bp, 10 predicted proteins | sample BON02_FD_78091 | JGI IMG/M metagenome (GOLD analysis project Ga0105054, IMG submission 78091) | Freshwater microbial communities from Lake Bonney liftoff mats and glacier meltwater in Antarctica - BON-02 (megahit assembly) | ecosystem: Environmental > Aquatic > Freshwater > Ice > Glacier... | reverse complement strand
TGATTAAAAAAAAGATATAGACATATTTATGTACATACATATATATATATATGTATACACATATATATATATATGCACACATACATGTACATATAAATGTATACTTATATATATACGCACATATATACATATATATGTATGTATAATTGTATTTATACACACATATATATATATGTACATAAATATTTATGTATATTTATAAAATGTGTATATATATACACTACATACATATATATGTACACAAGTATACATACATACGGAGACCTCAACAAAGGCGATTCGAACACGTTGCTCGCGCTGTTGGAGCCATGTACATATATATATATATACATATATACATACAGATATGAACATACATATACACAAACACAAAGACCTCAAGAATGCCGAGTTCTAGGCGCGTCTCGCGCTGCTGCAGCCGCAGTGCGTGCTGCTGCCCAGCTTGCTGACTCAACGCAAGCCGCTGCCACTCAGCATCTATTTCACACGCCACCATACCCACAGGTATAGCCACTGCCTCGCCCCCATGCGCTCCGTTTTCCCCAGTTGCCACTCTGTGAGAACAAGGCAAGAGGCGAGGAGACAGGAGAGCTGCTGTTGTCGGAGAAAATCGAGCGTTTCCTCCTCTCAGCTCACTCTGTGTTGGAGGGGAGTGCCATGCCATGTGTGGAGGCGTGGCGCTGGCATGATTCGCGTTGGAAGCGGAAGGGTGAGAGGCATCCAGGGAAGCGTGACCAAGACTCGCCTGCTGCCCCGGCGACGACGACGCAAGGCCCTGTTGCCAGGTCTGGAGGGTGTGATCGCATTGCGCGAGCATATCTTGACTTGCTGCCAGCGCGTCGCTCTTAGCCTGAAGCAGCTGTTCCTTGGAGCGCACGTCGGCCATAAGCACTTCATGCTTGGCGCTGAGGAATCAAGTATGCCAAATGTGTCAAAAGGTGGTATGAGGAGTGACACATGTGTCAAACGAGACCTGTGCACGGACGGAGGGAATGTGGATTTCAATTATTACGACTGCAGGATTTTCCTTTGAGTTTTGGTTCCAATCACTCATCTCCTGCGCGAATGGGACCAACAGATTCCATCAGAAATCCTGATGTCGCCAATCATGTGAATCAAGAGCTCATCCATGAGCGAGTACATCAAAAGAGACCTGCGTTATCAAGTGCGACAAATGTGTCGAAAGGGACATACATACACAGAGACCTGACCTGAGGTGCGCTGTGCGCAGTTGAGCTTGGCCCACCAACGTCTCTTGAGCCTCCACGCGCTTTTCGCGCTGGTGCAGCAGCTCTTGCTTTTGCTGCAGCGCCAGCACGTCGCGCTGCAGATCGCGTCTAGCGGTAGCGAGGTTATCCTCTTGCGCTGATAGTGCTTGCTGTTTGGTGCGAACACTGGTCCAGTTGTGCGCTAAGTCGGCATTGACTTGCTCGAGAGAGCGCTGCTGGTGGAGCATTTCCGATTGCTTCTCTTGCAGTGTGCTCTGCAGCAGTTTTTCGCGGGACGCAGTCTCCTGTTGCTGACTAGCATGCAATACCTCAAGATCGCGTCGTTGTTTGGCTAGCGCCTGCCGCTCAGCCGCGAACTCACTCTTGAGTGCGCCAGTCTCGGACTGATTGCGCAGAATGTCGTTTTCGATGGCGGCCTCGAGTGCGGTAATGCGGGACTGTAGGTGGTCTTCGCGCCGCCCGTGCTCGAGTTTTGCTTCAGACTCGCGGAGTCTAGACTCTTGCAGGGCGCTCTCGTGCTGCACCCTGCCCTGCTCCCGCTCCCTCTCCCACTCGTGCCGCTGCTCCTGCATCCGCTCGTCCCTTTCCCTCTTCCGCTGCTCGTCATCATGCGAGAGCGTGGCGACTTGGTGCCGCAGCTGCGCCGACAGCTCTCGGATTGCTTCATCACGGCTGGCGACCTGCTGCTGAAGCTGCACCAGCCTCTGCTCCCATTCCGCGTTCTTACTATGTAGGCGCTGCTGCTGCGTCCTGAGCATCTGCACAACATTTTGACATGAATCCTGAACATACTGGACACGTTGCACCCATGTGCCAGTCCTGGGGCCCTCTAATGAGACACTTGCACCAAACTCCGGCAAATTAGCCGACACAATTCGTCGTGACAAATTGGTGACACTTGTGAGGAGTCGCGGCGCAGGTGAGAGGGAGCGCGCCGACGACGTCATGCGGGCATGGCCCGGAGACTTTCGAGGAGATTGTGAGTGCCCTCCTCTCCGCTCTCGCTCTCGCGTCTTTTCTGGTTCTCGCGGTTCCTGCGGCGAAATGGAGCTGGAAAGTTGATGATGTGTGCAGACAATCGTCTCGAGCAGCGCGAGCACCTGCTCTATGTGGCTTGAAGTTTCCTGTGCCTGCTGATCGCGCGAACGTGTGTCAAGAACCAGCGTGCTCAACTCCGCGCGTAAATGCGAGGCCTCGCTATGTCGATGCAGCAGCTCGCTACGTGCGGTGTCAAGCTCATTGCTCGATATCGCTAGTTTGGCACGCACCAATGCCACGTCTGCCTCCTGCTCCATCAGCATCCTCTCGCGCTTTTGCAACCGTGCAGTCCACTCGTATGCGAACTCCGCATCATTTTCGTATGCACGCTCCTCCCCCCTGACATCTGAACTCGATATATTCCTTTTCCCTCCACTGCCCCCTGCTGTACTGCCGCCCCCACCGCCACCAGTAAGACTGCTGCTTACAAGAGCCAAGCCAGCATCGACACCAACAGCCGCCTCGAGCTGAAGCATACGGCGCGTGCGTCTGACAGTACCTATGGCACTGAGTTGCTTGCCTTCCAGCGCGACAAGCATATCTTCAAGCTCGTCCATCATGGCCTGGGCGCTGAGTCCCTTTGCCCGCGCCTTCGCCTCAGCGTCAGCAGCTTGGTCCATCTTATCTTTCACAAACACCTCGGCAGCAGCCAACTTTGTCACATTTTCTCGAAGCTCTGTCTCAAGGTGCTGTAGCTCCAAAGTCTTGCGGTGGAGCGTCTCTTCCGTTTTGGAGAGGCGGTGCTGCAGCTCGAGAACATCGTCTGACTTTGTTTTGAGTGTTTGCTGTTGGGTTTTGATGGCCTCTTCCGAAGTGCGCACGCGCTGCTCTAGCTGCGAGTCGAGCTGCTTTCGAAGAGCATGCCTGTGCTGCACGTGAACCTCGTGATCTGACTTGAGCTGCGTCAAATTGCCTTGCCTGGCCATCTGCGTAGCAACTTGCAGTTCGCGTGCATCGAGATCTTCTGATCTGAGACGCAGTTCTCCATGAAGAGTGTCCACCTGTTGCTGTCTGGCAAGCAGATCGGCTTCCAGTGTATAAATGCGTCGCTCGTGCGACTTGAGCATGCCCGGGCTGATTTTGTGCCAGGAAATACTGTTGCGGAAGTCGAGGTACTGCTGTATCATTTTGACTCGCGCTGCTACTTGAAATGCTTCAGAGTTGAAATGGGAATGCATTGCACGCACTTCGCGCGCTGACCCTGCCACTTCTGCCGCTGCTAGCTGCAGCATCTTGTGCACCGACTTGCCCATTGACTCTTCACGTGCCTTTTCAAACGTGTGCAAAAAGCTGTTTTCGCGTCCCTCTCCCGGCACCACGCCGGTTTCGACGCGCTTCTCTCGGATGTGCAGTAGATCTGAAAGGCCGTCCTCAACATCTTTTGTCAGTTCATCCAACACTGATGCATGTATCTGCATCTGTTGTTCCTGCTTCTGCGCCTGCAAACATGCCGCGCGCAAGCTGTGCTGCACTCTGCTACAAATCTCATTTAGTATTCGCCCAGCCTCTTCAGGCGTCAAAATTGCAGCACCACCGTCGCTCTTCTCACGTATACTTGCCATTTTCTTCGGCGAAGGCGAGCGAGGGGGCTGGCTGACTTTGGTTTCTATCTCCTGCAGCGTTTTCAAACTGATCCGCGGATTGCCCTGCTCAGCATTCACCAAGCATTTGTAAGGTGAAAGTAGGGTGTGATGGGCCTTAAAAAATGGTAGGAGTGGGGTGTGGTGGGGCTCCAAAAACTCTGTATGTAATGTGTATGGCTTTTCAAATAACTGGGTTGACAATTTTAGTTGGTGTTGCATGTTGGCGACCTTCTCGATAATGCGATGAAATAGAAAAAGGGGTTCTTGGAGAGGAAAAATGAGACAGGGTGTTCGGGGGAGGGGGACGCACACTCACTCCTTTATACTCACATACATGTGTTTTGTGACAACTGATTTTGAAATTATGTGCATACATATGCATACATACATAGACACATAGAATACACATGCATTGGTTGAGGCAAAGCGGTACAAATCCTGTACTCCATGGACGATACATTTTTGAAACAAGGGTGGCCGGGGACTATGGGTCCACCCGCCGCTATCGTCCTGTCAACGCCGCGCCTGAGAGTCGACTCTGACAGCACAAGACAAGGAAGATAGATGCCCTGGAGGTAACAGTCTTCGATGGGAGTAGCTAGACTATTGGTCGAGACGATAACCCCTTGGGAGAGAGGGATTTTCAGAACCCTAGTCAATAGACATTCTTTTTTCCAAAAAATCAAAATGCCCCCGCGGGGCGCTTGAAGGCGCCTACTACCGTGGGGATGATTTAGATCTTTTGGAGATTTTTTTTTCTGTTTTCTATGTTTTATCTTAGTTTGTTTTTTGAAGTGAGTCGTGTTCAGCTCAGCCTAGAAGAGAATTCGTTGGTAGAGGCAAACACAATCTGAAATTGTCCTTGGAAGGACGGAGGAGGTGAGAGATATACCATGAGATAGAGCCGCACGCACTGCAACACACTACAACACACTGCAACACACTGCAACACACTGCAACACACTGCAACACACTGCAACACACTGAGAGATATACCATGAGATAGAGCCTCACTGCGGGTAGTTGATTATGTGGACTCGAGTATGTGATACGTACCTCTATGAATATTTGAATCATCAGCTCTATCATAACAAATAGAGCAAACAATCCGTACTCCAAGCACAGCGAGGTGGGTAGCCTGAGTCCCACAAGATCTGATGCGACCGACAACATTGAGGGCTAACTCAGATGTTGTGCATCAAATTCAAAGATGTTGTGGGTTGAAATAGATTAAAGGGTGTTTTGTGTATTAAAGGATGTTATGTTCTACACAAAAGAGGTTTTTTATCACAAGATCATGTGTATTGAACACCTCATGGTATATCTCTCAGTGTGTTGCAGTCTTTTGCAGTGTTTTGTGTATTAAAGGATGTTATGTTCTACACAAAAGAGGTTTTTAATCACAAGATCATATGTATTGAACACCAGATGTTGCGTATCAAACGGAGTTATGTATTACAGTACAAGATGTTGTGTAGCTAAAAAGAGATGTTGTGTATTAAATTAAAAGATGATGTCTTTTAAATTAAAGTTTGTTGTTTATTATCAAACGAGTTCAATCCCAATTTTACAGAACAATCATTGGGTTCGACTGGCTGAATCGTATTTTTGTAATCTACAAAAATCAGATTCGGCCGGTAATTTTCGGATATTTCCACAGTAAGCAATATAAATTTGAATGAATTTTCAGACTGACGCATCGGGCGCCAGATCCGAATTAATCTTCAAATATGTACACATTACGCGAATTAATTTTTCAAATAATTTTCAGACTGACGGATCGGGTGCGGATCCGAATTAATTTTCATGAATTTGAACATTTCACAAATGAGTTTTCAATTGATTATCAGACTGAAGGATTGGGCGCCGGATCCGGATCAAGTTTCAGATATGTACACGTTTCGCGAATTAATTTGCAATTGATCTTCAGACTGACGGATCGGCAATAGGTCCGAATCAAGTTTCAAATATGTTCACATTACGCGATTTTCATAAATTTGAACATTACACGAATCGATTTGCAATTACTTTTTAGGTCCACGGATCGGGCGCCAGGTCCGAATCAATTTTCAGATATGTTCGTTCTACGCGAAGTAATTTTCAATTACTTTCCAGACCCACGGATCGGGCGCCATACCCGCATCATGTTTTAGATATTTTCACATCACACGAAAGATATTGTGTATTCGAATACAGATGTTGTGTATGAAATTACAAGACGTCATGTACCAACAAACAGATGTTGTGTATCCAATTACAATTAATGTGTGTCAACAGAAGTTGTGTATTACAAGATGTCTTTTGTTTAATAAATAACATCTTTTAATACACGACATCTTTGTTGTTAATACACAACATCTTTTTTTAATGCACAACATCTTTTTAAATACACAACATCTTTCAATATTGAGAGTCCTGAAGGATCTTCGGTGATGCATCCGTCACTATAGCTCAGTGGAGAAGAGCGCGGGACTTAACAAATTTGGGTTATCCGCAGGTCCCCGGTTCGATTCCTGTCGAAACCCCGTCAACTCAAATCAATTTGGAATTGAGCCGATAGACCCTCAAGCAAGGGTTCTAAACTACTGTTTCCAGTAATGAAAGCCATTAAAATCAGAAATCATCATCTTTTGATGTAATATGCAACATCCGCATTGCTCTGGTCCGATCCAGTGGGCGCGTGGCAACTGCGCGCTAAAGTGCTCCGTCGCCGCGCGCCCCGTTGGAACAATCGTAGATGCTGATTGTCCCATTCAATTAATGTTGACTGTCCCATCCAATTATTTGATATTTGCGAAAGTAAGTGCCGCCAATTTTTTGAGCCTTTCTATCGCGTTAAGCGGAGCAGCAGCGGGTGTGTTTTCTCAGGGACCTGCCCAAAAGTTGGGGGACCCAGAAAGCGTAAGCATTGGCTTCACGAACCTGCAGCTGAATAATGCGAATACTACCGCGGCCACGGTCGATCAGGGCAATCAGCTCAGCAGCACCTTCCTCTCCAATGTCGTTGTCGCGCAGATCCAGCTCTGCGAGCATTGACTTGCCCGGCAGAGCACCTGACAAAAATAAAGCCCCTCGGTCGCCCAGCTGATTGGACCGCAGCGAGATCGTGCGGATGTTGTGCGGCAGCCCAAGCAGCGCGAGAACGCCAGCGCCATGCTCGTCAAGGTGGTTGTTGTCAAGGAGGAGTGTCAGCAGACCCTGGGCAGAGCCAGAGGGCCCGTCCTTGCCGTCGCCCAACGTGAGGGCAATGAGGCAAGTTTTCACCCCGGCATCGCCGAGCTCGTTGAAGCTAAGGTCGAGAACCTGAAGCGTAGTATTGCCCTCGAGAGCGGCCATGACGCTCTCAACTTCTGCTTTTCGCATCTGCACACCCCGCATGACCAGGAGGCGAACTTTCCAGCATCGCGACAGGGCCGAGCAGAAGCGGCTGAGATCGCGGGGTTCGAGCGGCGTGGCAAGGACCACCGAGGACTCTGTGTTGCCCTCGAGCGCTGCAATTACCTGCTCCACCTGCTCCATGCTTGCGACCGAGTCGCGTGTGGTGAATTTTTGGAACTCGTTGTCAACCCTAACCTCTGTGGGTAGCCAGAGGAGTAGGCACACTGAATTCTCCACCAGCGCAATGAGAACTCATTGACAACCACAGCGTTGTCCTCATATGTGGAGATCCCCACATGAGGACAACGACTCTTCTCCAAGACACGATGTGCATATGAGCCGAATTTTAAAACGACATGTTGATTTCTAGAAGCGCTCCCGCCATTTTCTGGGATGCGCATCCCGGGACAACACCCATGTTCCAATTCTGTCACGGACTATCACCAAAAGTACAACGCACAGTGTTAGATCCGTGAGCACGAGAATGAAAATGCTTCATCTGCATATCAGAGGTCAGAATTCTCGCTTCACCATGCACCATGATGCGCCGTGGCAGCATGTCCTCAAAAGGACACAGGAGTTCTCTGCTGTGATGGCATGTTCCGTTTGCTCACCATGTATCTGTCCGTCTCTCCCTTTCTCTCGCGTGCTGTTTCTCTCAGGTTGTCGATCGAATACGGGAGACGGATTCCGAAAGCTCAGCAAGCCTGTGACGATTTTTTGCCCGAGCACACTGTGGGTGACAGTGCTTGTGCTGTCGCTCTTGAGAGGTGACTAGCTTTTCAAAAAAATCAAATGTCCACCATCTTGCAAGTTCAAGAAGGCATAGCACTACGAAACGCGTGCTGGTCAAGGTCCAGGCGTTGTACCTCAGGAATGGTGTCTGAAACACAAACCTAGACCCCCTGCAAGTGTTTGCCCTCCAATCCTGCCACGCAAACTGGAACTAGTTCCGGGGTCCAGTCCAGGTCCACGCTGCGGCCAGAGCAGCACATCCAGGCTTGGACAGAGATGAAACGTGGGCTTACGGTTACATTTGCGTGTGTATGTGTTGTATGTGTGTGCTTCTGCCAATGCTGGCAACCGTGGGCAGGCGGAAATGGACGCGCCGGCACGGCGCAGGCGGAGACGTGTCAGGATGTGCCCTTCGACGGCTGGTATGGAGTGGGGCGCAATTGGCAGGACCTCGGCCAGATCCCATGGGGCGCTCGCGGCGGGTTTGGTTTTGCTGCGATTGGCGGGCGGCTGGCAGTGTTTGGAGGCGAAGACAGCACGGGGAAACTGAAAAACGACGTGTTCTTCAACAGCAATGGAGGTGCGTGGACGGAAGATCGCAGCCAATTATGGGCGCCAAGGAGCAACTTCCTCCACGTGATGCATAATGACTACATGTATATCTTGTCTGGGCGCGGCTGCAAAACCTCCAGCGATGACTATTGCCGCGACGTTTGGCGGGCACCGGTACCGGCACCAACCGCACCGTTTGCATTACAATTTGAAAACGTTGGCCTCCTTCCCAGAGCTGGACGTGAGCGCGGGCTGGCCTTGTCATTCGAAGGGCGTCTCTACGACATTGGCGGCTGCAGCAGCAGCGGCTGCTTTGTGGACGTGACGATGCTGGATAGTAATGATGTGTGGCACACTGTGGCCATCAGAGAGCCGACGTGTTCTGAGGAAAATAGGGTATGCTTTTGGTCCATCAACTTCATTGGACAATGGCCGAGTACTTCCGAGTACAGATTGGTTGGCGTGGCTCACGAGGACTCAATTTGGATCTTTGGTGGCGTGGTCAGCACCGCTGTGCTGCAGCTCACGCCCTCAAATGAAGGCGCTGGTAAGTTTTTTTAGTCCCCCACACTTCCACATTCCACTCGTACAGACTACTGTTCAGGCGCTTAGACTTTCGAGGCGCAGACGGGGTGGAGGGTGGGTAATGCTACAGTATTTTGCAGGTTATTTCAGAGTGTTGCCGTGTGTCGTTGTCGCAATTCAGAGAAATTCCATGTCACATTTCAAAAATTCAAAAAAACATGTTGCAATTCACAAAGAAACACTGTCATTGAGCGACTAGATTCGAAAAAAACAAAACTTTCGAGGCGCAGCGGGGGTAGAGGGTGGTTCATGCAACAGTATTTTGCAGTGTATTTCAGAGTGTTGCAGTGTGTTGCAGTGTGTTGCAGTGTGTTGCAGTGTGTTGCAGTGTGTGACTGCAGCACGGTGGATTGCAGGAATGTGGGAGATGGTCCTGCGCAGAGTCAACACTGTAGGTAACGTAGGCGAGTTGAAGAGGGCGTATGCTTTGTCGTTTCTCTCCTCGCTGTGGCTTGCCACGGGAATGGAGGATAACGGGGGCGGCAACAGCAACTTGTTCTACATGCAAAACGTCGGCAGCGTGTGGTCACAGCAGACTGAGAACAATTTTTTCGACGGCCGATTGCACGGGGCGGTGGTGTTTTTGAATCGAATCTGCGTCTTTTTGGGCGACGGTATTGGCACAGCTTCGAGGTGATGCCTGCGTTGCCCTTGCTGATTGTGTCGAGGGACCGTAGAGAAGATGAAGATGCTCAGTAATGAGTCTTTTGTGATACTATGGGGTGGCTACGATTAGTAGGCTCCTTCAAATTATAAGTCTCTTTTGCAACAGAGCCCTATAAAAGTGACAATATTCTGCAAGAGGGACCTATCATTTCAAGGAGCCTACTAATCGTAGCCACCCCATAGTCAACTTTGCTGTCTACCCCCTTTGTGATGCTAGTCAGGTTTGCTCTCTACCCCCTCCACTGCTGGTCCTTGACCAAATGGCATGTGGTGTGCAGATGGAAGGTGTGGTGTTCTATCAAGCCACCTTTTCCGCTGGCGTCCATCGGCTACAGAAGTGAGAATGTCGAAAAACTTCCTGCTGTTACCTTGCGAGATCCAGCAGTCCTCGAGTTGAAACACGCGCGGATGCCGCCAGGCGTGCAGTACGCTGTCAAATATTATTCCGACGCGTATGATCCAGCATCTTTTGCTGGCCACTACGCGGACAACTTGAAAACGCTGTCTTCAGATGAAGGTTGCAGCCACACATGGCTGGTGTCGAAGAACAGACTTTTCCCGACAACCCTGCATATTCGAGTGATGCTCGAGTTTGACGCCAATCAAGCCTACACCACAACCTTTCAGTCTAAACTCTGGGCACTCAAAATGACGCTCACAGCACCCACAGGACTGCCTTTGACAACAATTCAGACGTCACAGGGCCAATCCACCACCTACCAGTATATTCAACTATCGTGCAGTCCCGCCGAATGCGGCGGCGATGGCACGCCCAACTGTGAGGTGTCGTACAGTTACTTGATGCAGGCGGTACCCGATCAGATTTTTGCGTGCCAAAAACCGTGCCAGGTGCTGATGCAAGATGCCGACCACGACTTTCCAGGCTTCGCGCGCGTGCTGCTCGATGTGCACGCTCGCTGCCTACACACACAGGTACCATACAGTAGAATCTACTGTATCTTAATCATCGTCTAAGACTTTTTGACACCAAACATAGTGTGGTATGTGCATTCTCACACCTTACACACCTGCACCCACGCAGGGGGGGTGGATCTCGAGCGGGTGGCAAGTCTTCGGCGCGCCCGTTATAACAACGCAAACACCCGCTGCCCTATCCACGCCACCACCGGGAGGCATTTCAACGCACTCAACAAGCAAAGGGTGGTCTCATACTGCTACCCCCCCGCCTCCGCCGAGACTACTCAGCATTACAGACTGGCGCATGTGTCGCAGGGAGACGTTTGATATTGCACTACTTCTCGTTGACATTGCCAAGTGCCTGTCTGACGCAGCGGGCCAGTCGGCGAGTTCCACGCACCCGACGCCGTTACTTGTGCGAGGAAAGGAGATGGATCTTGTGGAGACGGTGCACATTGGGCAGCAACTGTGCGCGTTGCACAGGTAGAGATCCTCAAAAGTCAGCTCGCTACGCAATGTACCATATTATATCAAATCAGTGTATAGATCCTCAAAAGTCAGCTCGCTACTCAATGTACCATGTGATATCAAATGAATGAGTGTAGAGCTCAATGTACCATACATCAAATAAGCGATGATTCCGTGTATCAAATAAGGGTAGAGCTGACTCTCAAGAATGTCTACTATGGGGTGGCTACAATTAGTAGACTCCTTAAAATTATAGGTCTCTTTTGCAGAATATCGTCTCTTGTATAGGTCTCTTTTGCAAAAGAGACCTATTATTTTAAGATGTCTACTAATCGTAGCCACCCCATAGCCGTTCGGACAAGCTTTACTCTTGCTGGGTGCCGGCAGGCCTGGGCATGGCGGACTTGGTAGTTCAATGGGCAGCCCCACCAGCGACAAAGGGCGGGGGAATTTGGAGGATGCCCAGGGCATTTTCGTATCCGACCCCCTGCGTTTTCGACATTGTTGCTGGTCTTTTGTCGACAAAAGGTGGGGATGCAGTGACAATGCGGGGCAGTGGACTGGGTGGAGGCGTCTTCGGGGGCATTTCGACCGTGCGGGAGGCGGGTGGGGTGGGGGGGGATTGGAGGGCGAGCGAGGTGCTGTACACTACCTGTATGCCCTAATACTCTGCTTGTATGCATTACCTTATTTTGCGTACACTGTTCTTTTTCACTAAATACACTACATTTACCCGTATACAGTACCGTGGAGCTGCGTGGATTGGCAGCACCAGTGCGGCTGGCGTGACGTGGCAATCCGATTCAACGCTTACACTCCGCACGCCGCCCGGGGTGGGCTTGAATCACATGGTCTTTCTGTGGTCTTTCTGTCTATGCCTGCATCGTTTCTGATATAGGGTGGCTACGATTAGTAGGCTCCTTAAAATTATAGGTCTCTTTTGCAAAAGAGCCCTATAAAACAGACGATATTGTGCAAAAGAGACCTATAATTTGAAGCTGCCAAATAATCGTAGCCACCCCATACAATCCGTGTTTGTAAATTACACATACTTTGATATTCCCTTAATCTCAAGGTCCTGTCTATCTGTACACAGCACGCACCTCAAGTACTCCCGCCAAATCTCTGGCAATCCGTTGGTGTAATCTGATATTCCCTCCAGTCACAGTCTTGGGGCCTATACACGGCAAGCCCTGTAATTTAATCTATTCCTGTTCTGTTTTCCTGACATTCTCTTGCTACAATCTGAAATTTCCTCCACCCATAAGATCTTGCTGCCAATACACAGCACACCCCTGGAGCCCTTGGCAACGCTGTAGTGGCGACGCTGTATTATACACGCACATATATATACATATTTACATATTCACATGTATACAGACACCCAAGTCCTTCCACACTACCCCCTGAGCTATCATCTCCACACACACACACACACACACACACACACACACAAACACACACTCACACAGGTTTTGCTGTCAATACATGGCACGCCCCTAGAGCCCTTGGCAACGCTGTCCTATCAGCCTCCAGTATTGACATCAGTAGCGCCCAGCATCGGCCCGCGTGAGGGTGGCATCCAAGTGACGTTTTTCGGGCAATCCTTCGGATATGCATATTCGCCCGACTTGCAGGCGCGCATCTGGGGGTCTGGGTGTGGCATCAGCACTATGGGGTCGGACTCTTCGCTCATTTGCGTAAGTTTATGTGTATATATATATATATATATATATATGTATATATATGTATATATATGTATATATATATATATATATATATATATATATACATATGTATAT
>Ga0105054_10009127_pt1 | contig 12955 bp, 12 predicted proteins | sample BON02_FD_78091 | JGI IMG/M metagenome (GOLD analysis project Ga0105054, IMG submission 78091) | Freshwater microbial communities from Lake Bonney liftoff mats and glacier meltwater in Antarctica - BON-02 (megahit assembly) | ecosystem: Environmental > Aquatic > Freshwater > Ice > Glacier... | reverse complement strand
TGTGTGTGTGTGTGTGTGTGTGTGTGTGTGTGTGTGTATGGGTGTGTGTGCGTGTGTGTGTGTGCGTATGAGAGTGTTTGTGTGTGTGTTTGAGCTTGTATGTGTGTGTGTGTGTGTGTGTGTTTGTACGTGTGTGTTTGTGTGTGTATACATGTGTGTGTGTATGTGTGCGTGTGCGAGTGCGCGCGAAAGACCTCGGAAGCATCAAAGTGAGAGGGCTTGCGTGACGTTTTGAAGTGGTTCAGGGTGATTTGTGCTTGTGAGCGCACTCGGTAGTCTGGATCGTCGATCATCTTTTGAAGAGACTGCTCACGTCACACGTGTGAGTATGTTGCAGTGTGTTGCAGTGTGTTGCAGTGTGTTGCAGTGTGTTGCAGTGTGTTGCAGTGCGTTACAGCGTGTTGTGCAGTGCGTCTCGGGAGTCTGGATCGTCGATCACCTTTTGCAGAGACTGCTCACGTTACACTTGTGAATATCTTGCAGCGTGTTGCAGCGTGTTACAGCGTGTTGCAGCATGTTGCAGAATGTTCCAGCATTTTGCTGTATGTTTCAGGATTTTGCAGGATTTTGCAGCATGTTGCAGTGAATTGCAGCATGTTGCAGCGAATTGCAGTGTGTTGCAGTTTGCAATCTCTGTAGTCTGGATCGTCGATCAAGTTTTGAAGGGACTGCTCATGTCACATGAATGTGTGTGTTGCAGTGTGTTGCAGTATGTTGCAGTGAGCTGCATCGAGTTGCAGTGACTTGCAGTGAGTTGCAGTGTGTTGCAGTGTGTTGCAGTGTGTTGCAGTGTGTTGCAGGACGTTGCAGTGTATTGCAGTGAGTTGCAGTGTGTTGCAGTGTGTTGAAGAATACTACTCAAAAAGGGCTCTTTCTCCATTCAACATGTCGTGTTTACAATGCTATAGAGAGTGACACACAGACACACAGACACACAGACACACAGACATGGGGCGGCAGCAATTTGAGAGCTCCCTGGATAATTATGTCTTGGTTGCAATGGAGCACTGTACAACGAGGGTTCGATTTCAAAGACAGACTAAAGATCCGGCGACGCAAAGGAACAAAGCACAGTCGTACGTGCCATTACGAATCACGATTCTTTTGTTGCTCGTGCAGAATCCCCTTTTTGGGCGTCTCTATACTTATAATACAGAGCTCTGCCACGACGCAAAGAGCTAAAGAGCGACAGCACGCACAATCAAGCAAGATCCCCCGAAAGCGAGAGAGTGAGCAAGAACGAGAGAGAGTTCGCACGAGCAAGCGCAAGGGCGAGTGCACGAGCATATGAGCCTGGGGGAAAGAGACACAGGGCAGACCTGAATGATGCGGTCATCACCGGAGGGGCATACAAGACATAGGCCTTCGAGCGCTGATGCACGCACAAACCATTGGTGGTGGTGGGTCTTATTGAGACAGGCATCTATAGCATATGAGTCGCCTACCGGTGCCACACACTGTAGCGCCCTCACTGCCGATGCTCGCACCTGTCCACCGACCCCCCTCCCCCCATACACAGGCAGCGAGACCAACAGACAGACAGACAGATAGACAGACAGACGGACAGACGGACGAATGAACGCACAGACAGACCGACCAAAAACATACCAAAAATGAACAGATTCAGCAACATTCCGAAAAACGAATCGAGGGCCTTGAGCATTCATGCAAAACGTGCTGCAACGGTGAGTGATGAAACACTTCAAGACGGCAAGACTGCAAACGTAAAGCTCCGAGTCAATAGCAATACAGATTTTTATCTATATGATACATATCCACCATACTGTATGATATTAGCATTCGAAGACGCTTCATCACTCACTGCAACACACTGCAACACACTGCAACACACTGCAACACACTGCAACATGCATTTCGACATGTATCCTGCTGTATGATACACATTGCCGTCTTGCCGTCTTGGAATGCTTCATCACTCACTGCAACATACTGCAACACACTGCAACGCACTGCAACAAGTATCGTATCCTTATTACATATGTATCCGTTGTGTTCTTGCACATGTCATGCTGCCACGCTGTGCCTTTTGGAGAAAACCCAGAATTCCGCAAGAACATGAAGAACTGATGTCATACACTATGATACATGTCGAAATGCATGTTGCAGTGTGATGCAGTGTGCTGCAGTGTGTTGCAGTTTGTTGCATTGTGCTGCAGAAGATTGCAACGTATACCATGCAGTACGATACGTGTCTGTCATGCACGACACCCCGAGTTCAAATACGTATTGCAGTGTGAGGCAGTGTCGATCACGCACGACACCTCAGGTTCAAACGCATGTTGCAGTGAATTGCGTGTTGCAGTGTGTTGCAGTTGCAGAAGACTACAACGTATCACACCTCGAGTTCAAACGCGTCACGTCACACATATGGATGCACCAGGCCACACACAAAAATACATCCAGTCATAGAAATGCAAAAAAGACGCACATCGAGTTGGGGGCATTCTAAGCGGCGGAGGACACCCCGCACTGCATCCGCGTTGCCAAAACCGATAAACGTCTCCACTGCTTGCACAGCAGCATTGCGAATATGCAAATTCGGACTCTCTAGGCGAGACAGAATCCCAGCGACAATGCGTTGCTCAACATTCGAGTGGCGCGTGCGCAGTGCAAAGGAGCCCCTCGACCCATAGCCATGGTGGCCGCTGAAGAGTTCGGCGCGTGTTAGAGCAACGGGTGAAGGCATATTGCTGCAAGCACCGGCAGGTAGTTTGCGGTTGCGCGTGCCCAGCTTCTCCTCGGGATCTATTAGAGTGTGTGCAGCTGCGAACCAAGTGCAATCCTCTTCCGACACTAGTGCATGGCTCAGGTGGAGCGGCTCACTTTCAGTTTTTGCCAGGGGAATAATAGTTGAGAGAATTGGCGGTGGCTGGGCTGCTTGGGCGATGCTTGTGCTCCAAGACGCGTGTCTTGTGTGTGTCTGTACCGCGAGTGGGAAGAGGTTGTGGGTGAGGCGGACTACCAGCAGCGCCTTGCAGCCGTCGACAATGTCGGTATCTATCTGAATGCGGCCATCACATGTCATCGAGGTATTGCGCGGCGCAGCATTGGTGGTTTGCGTGTCGTTGGTGGTTTGTGTGTGCCCATGGGTCTTGGTGCTTTGCGTGTGGCCATCAACCTTGATAGTTTGCGTGTGCGCATGGAGGAGGTGATGCGAGATGCAAGGTTGCGCGAAAGTGGCCAGCTCTTGGCGCACGCGGCCTTGAGTGCCGCGCAAAAAAACGCTATGCCACAAACCCTGCTTGTCACTTTCAAGGAAAAAGTATTTGTCGTACGCAAAGTCGGAGCCAAACACCTCTTCACCTGTCCAATCATGTCCAATCATCTTCAGTTGGCATGTATTTGGCGTGCATTTGGCGTGCATTTGGCGTGCTTTCGGCGCTGCAAGTCCTTTGGGGCGGCAGATTGTCAAGGTTGCTGCCTAACATCGGGTGCAGTAGTGCCTAACATCAGGTTGCTACTGCCTAACATCGGGTTGCTACTGCACACACACCGACACACTCCAAGAGGGCATCTTGGGCAATGTGGAGTGCGCAAATGTGGAAAAAGGCACCGAAACGACAGAGATGTACACACCAGTATCAGCATCAAAGTAGCAGTAACCGTTGCAGTACTGGCACTGTTTGCGGTACTCCCAGGCCCACGAACCAGAAGTCTGAAACAAGATGCGCCGCGCGCCAGCAGGCCACCAAAAGACAAGCCGACCATCACTTTCAATTTCACCCTCGATCACGGCCAAAGAATCCTCAAAGAAAGCTAGCAATTTCGACCTTCCATCTTCCACACAACCTGTTTCACTGGCTGTATCAATTTTTGTATAGTATGACTTGAATAACAAAACGTGCCAACAAGCGACAGAAGCAACACGACTTCTAAAAGAGGGCCAATGACAAGAGGCATGTGCAAGCGGGGCGAAGCAAAAGGTCAAAGGCATGTGCGAGCGGGGCAAGGTAAAACATCGAATGTTGCAAGGTAATGCATCAAATGTCACAAGGTAACACATCAAATGTCACAAGGACCTTTAGGCTCATACACGCGTCACCACACACACAAACACGTCAAGTGCCACAGAGGCCTATAGGTCCCACCTCGCAAGCGTGACTCAAAATCCTGTACCCCAAACAGTGTGATCCAGTGTTGTAAAGCTTGAACTGGGCCACTACTTCCTGCTAGAATGATTTCAGGTTCGACCGCTAGACTCAATAGCCACTCATGGCCGTCAGCAAGTGTCCCGTCAGCTTGTGTAGCAGTTGCTTGGATCCCAGTTGCTTGGTTTCCGGTAGGAATTGTGTCGTTGCAGGTGTCCTCGTGGGTCAGATCCTTGTATGTTACACGCGTTTTTGCAGCACGCGTTTTCGCAGAAAGAGCCGGAAGAGGCGGACAGTTCGAGCCGTGTGCTGTCTTGTCGCCGATGGGCTTGTGTGCTGTCTGGTCGCCAATGTGGGTGTGACGCATAATGTCGTGTTGCCTTACGGTATCTCCGAGCACCACCTCACCTACAATTATTTCCAGCAGGCAATTCTCACCCTCTTCTAGTTCGTGAACGTCTCCTAGCAGGATGAGTCCATCTATAGCAGCGGCATTGATAGTAGGGTTGCTGTCTTCCAAGGCCTGCAGTACCAACTCAATTGCTAGTTTGTCGCCTGCCAATCAGAACAAAAAGGCTTTAGATCACAGAAAGCGGTGGGTTGGGGGCGTTCAGTGGTGAGTATTTTGGCGCGCGGCGGCAAAGAGCTTGGGCGCGTGGCATATTTTTCCGTCAGGGGCGCGCGGCGGCGGAGGGCTTTAGCCCGAAGCCCTCCGCCGCCGCGCGCCCCAGGTGGATACACTACTCCAGATACACTGTACCCTGGCATGTGTTTTTGATAATTGGTCCATCCGGCTTTCTGTCGTTTCCTGGGTTTGGACTTGACTGCTATTAATCGACTTTGCGTCCCAATTTTGTATCATGATTTTCCCCCCTATTTGCGTCCCGATTTTTGAAATCTATACGGATTATCGACTCGAAGATTCGGCACGCAGCAGCTTCGGCACGATGCACCTCGTCACAGCGCGCCCAGACATTGCGCCTTGCACGCCCCATCCTTCGCCGCCGCGCGCCCTCACTGTCTTGCAGTGGAGCAAGCGCATCTGCAAGCGGGGGTAAAAGGGATAGACAACCGATTGGAGCCATGGCACCAAGCGCAAAGATAGCTGCCTCGCGCACATCGGGGTCGTCGTCGGTCAATCGTTCCATGACAGTTCGCACTGGCCGGGTCGTGCAGCGGTCTGTGCTGGTTTCGCGCGGTGTGATCAGGGCGAGCGTTGACAGTGCGCTGGCGCGCACATAGTCATCTTCGTCTTCAGTAGCCACAAGGAGCTCATCGATGACATCTTGGTCCCCGCCGACAGCCAAAGTGGCCAAGGCTTGCGCCATGGCTGTTCTGACCTTGACCTTTGGGTCGCGCATCTTTCCAAGAATCGTGGCAATCATTTCAGCATAACCACCCGACAGTGCGGCGCACATCGTGTTGCGCCCTAGAGCCTTGATGGCATAAATTGCAGCGACACTCAAAGCCATGTCCCTGGAGCTGCACATGGCTAACAGCTTCCACGGGTGAACTTCCTGCATGTCCGCCCCTTTGACAGCGTCCATGGAACGAGCCGTGGGCGAATATGCGATACCCAACACCGAGGTGGCCGTCACCGACTTTGAGTGTGTGCGCTGCGGGTGCGCGTTCCCACGGGTCCGGGACGAGATGCCAGGGCCTCTGTCCTGCTTGATACGCACCATAGTCGCACCGCTGCCTGCCGGCTTTTGGATGGGGCATGGCCGTGACTCAATGTACCGGTCTTGCCTCTTTTTTGCCAGCTCTTTTTTTTCTGTGCTCTGCCGCTCCAGCAGCTCCTGCCGCACCCACCAAGAAATATTTGTGAGTGACAAGTCTTCACAATGCCCAGCCCCTGCGGATTTCCAGCAGCGGACGTTTATAGCGCGCGGACGTTCTTAAGAAGCGGACGTTTTTAGCAATCGGACGTTGTCGAGTCTTCAGAATACCCACCCCCCTGCGGACGATTGTAGCAATCGGACGTTTTCACAAAGCTGACGTCTGTAGTGCGCGGACGCTGATAGGTATCATTACCTACGCTGATACCTACCCATAGGTATCAGCATAGGTAACTATCAGCATAGGTAATAGGTATCAGCGTAGGTAACTATCAGCATAGGTAGTAGGTATCAGCGTAGGTAACTATCATCATAGGTAATAGGTATCAGCGTAGGTAACTATCAGCATAGGTAACAGCGTCCGCGTGCTAAAGCCGTCCGCGCTGCAAAAACGTCCGATTACTACAAACGTCCGATTACTACAAACGTCCGATAGCCACAAACGTCCGATTGCTACAAACGTCCGATTCTTACAAACGTCTGATTCTCAAAAACGTCCGATTGCTATAAACGTCCGATTCTCACAAACGTCTGATTGATTAAAAAGTCCGATTCTCAAAAACGTCCGCGCTGTGAAAAACGTCCGCGCGCCATAAACGTCCAATTCTCAAAAACGTCCGACGTGTGTGTCAGTGTTTTTGTATGAGTGTATGTTTGTGTGTGTGTGTGCCTGTATGTGTGTGCGTGTGCGCGTGTGAATGGTGTGAGTGTAGGTGTGTATGCGTAAGTATATTGTGCGTCTGACCTGGACCTTCCCGCGTTTCGCCAACGTTTCTATTGCTCCCGTCCATCCCATTGACCCCAGCGGCAAATCTAGGTGGGCATACGTCTGAGAGTTCGTGCAATATGGCTCATTCAAATGGAAAGAAACATTTGTTTTAAACTCAGTACCAAAATTTCTAGTCAACTCCGGGCAGTTGACCAGTTTTCTGTACTAATCTCCTCCACTCCGGACCGATAGGGCTCTTCCCCAATCCTACCGGACAACTTTCTCAGGTCTCCAACCTTCGTCCTCCCGCTCTGCTGCTGGTTGTGCTGCAAGTCTGCCATATGTCGTTCATGTGATGCACGCGCATAATTGATTGTCCTGTCAATCTAAAAAATTTCTTCACGCTTTCCATGCAGTGCTTGACGCCCCGTTTCCTCTGTCGCGTGCAGGCGCTCCGCAGATGCGCTCCGCCTTCATGTGTCTATTCTATAGGCTGTGAAATCGCGCGGCCCCTCCACCTTGCTCTCTACGTTTGGCACAGTCAGTGACTCAGGGTTTGTTTTCTTGGACAGGAAACACTCGTCGAGGATCGTGCACTAGCAGAACCAAACCATGCCAGAAGCTTTGAAAAATGACATTGATACCCTCGGCCTTTTCTCGGCGCCTCCCTCCATCAACGTTGGGTACGATCGTACCTGCCGCCCAGCGGGGTGCAGTGGCTTTTTATTGCACAGTTTGTTGTGCGCTGCGAAGCAGCTTTTCACTGCAATGTATTTACAGGAAGGTATTGTGACGACCTCCTGTGTGCAGGAAATGGGAGCTGTTCAAAAGAACATTCTTCTCCTTGACTTCTTTCTGTCTTCGTTGCGCCTCACGCCGCGAATGCTTTAATCTGACACTCTGTACACTTTCTCTCTCTTCCTCCCTCCCTGGCCCTGCCGTCGTGTAATTTCTGTGTAATCGCAGCTGCGCATACAAGACAAACAAGGGACCAGACAACGGGGATCGCGTCAAGGGTATGCAATTCAAGACAAACCCTACCAAACGAGGCAAGACAGCAGATGTGACCTTCAGTCCATTCACCACCCTGTCAATTGGCTCACCCTATGTGGAGCTGGGCAAACTGCAACAGCATGATCGCAATGAAAATGCAAAAAAGCAAATTGTCCCAGCACCTTTCCGGCCCTCGCACCCCTCGCAGAAGCCGAATGGCTCCGGCGCATACTACGGAGCCTTCTCCAAAAACCCAAATGTGAAGACTACAAATGGTCTGAAACTCCTTCTCTTTCTTTATCTCCTCCCAGTTGCTCTCCTTTCAACTCTTCCCATTGCACGTGCGACAGCGAGGGGCTGTCACCCCGACGCTGACACGCGCCACTCGGATACCTTCGCGCCTGGACAACGTGGCGCGAAAGTACCCGTGTGGCGCGCGGCAGCGTCGGCGCGCCTCTTCGTCTTGCGCCCACGCACAGTAACTTTCCGAATCTCAAAATTGATACTCCATGCTGATTTCAGTTGCCCGGTTTTTTGTGCCGACTGGGTTTTTTGACCGGTCACGCCCGGTTTTTTACTTTCTTGTGAGATTCTGTATTTAAAATTGATTGCAATCAGTATCATGTATCGATTTTGAGATTCATGTGGTCGCTGCATGCCCAAACGGCAGTCTGCTGCCGATGCGCTCTCGGCCGTCGCGACGGACGCGCTGCTTTCTCCAAAGGCTGCAAGAATGCAAAAGGACTCTGTGACGATTTTGTGTGTGTCCATATTCGTAACGATTGCAATACGAACATACCCAGACTACGATAAACGACAATTGAAAAAAGGCGAAAACGTTGTGGCCCTCAAGAACATTCTTACTTCGCCTTCCAAGAGGGGCACATATGGGTTCGTGGGCACTAACATCGGCGGAAATCCAGAGGGAATCAATGGTGAATTCAAATACTCGTCCGAGCCGCCCAAGACGCGAGCACAGACGGCAGGCGAGAAACCTTCATTCGTGCCATTTGTGCCGTCATCACCAGCGAAAAAGGGCACGTATGGATACATGCAACTCAATATCAATGGCGCCAAAAACCCGGCGGGGGTAAATGGAGAATACACATACGCAACACAAGGGGTGTCAAGTGCGCGGAGGGAAAAAGTGGTTTCCGACCAGTTGAAACCCTTCTACCCTTCGCAGCCTCCTAAGAGGGGAGGAGGCTACTACGGTACGATGCGCTGGAAGGGGCAGGAGTATATTGACGATCCCGAGCAGATCAAATGTGACAAGATGATGGCCGAGCGAAAGGAAAACCGCGAAAAGTACGGCAACCTTGTGTTTCGACCAAGTGGTGTAGCCAAGTCACTCCGCACCTCCTCTGTCGCCAACCACCCTCGTAACCAAGACGGCGGACACCCTGCAGCGCAGAATGCCAAACTCTTCCTGTCTCGCCGCAACGGCGCTGGCGCTTGATTAGTTTTTTTGTTTTTCTTCGGTTCTCGAGGTGGCTAGAGGCAGCGTCCCTCGGCAAAGCGCACTGAGACAGTACGTGTGCCGAGGTGGGCAGTCCTCGCAGCTGTTTGGGCACCGTTTCAACCTGAACCGCCACCACTTACAAATGTACATACAAAAGTTTCTGTGGATACCATGTTGTCTGATGCGAGTAGAGTATCTGATACATGTTGGTCGATTCAAGCGGCACACATCTGGGGGAATCTATTCGTCTTACACGACGCTCAAGTCTGCCTCTCAACGTTTCTTCGCAAAAAATGAAACAAAAGCATCAAACTTTTCTTTTAGAACCTCACAGATTTTTAAAAGAAGTCGGAGAGTTTTGTTTTCGAGCTTGAGGCTGTGTTACAACAACCAGGCACCCGACGGCACTTGAAATGTGTTGGCTTGTTTCACTATCATACTCTATTTGTGTACATGCCACATGCACGCATAGAGGAAGAAGACCAGAAAACCGGCCCAGAAAAAATATATGATTTTGATTTAATAATGAAGACGCCGTGCTGACAGTAGGCGAAAAAAATTTCAGCGAAAACCAAATCTGCGTGGAGTGTGTTTGGTTCCACTAAAAGTGTCATCAGTAGGGTAGGGGGTTCTCGATTTCGAGATTCACTGCCAAACATGTACGTGACGTACATGTATATTATATGCATAAATACATGTATATATAAACACACACATATGCAAGTGTGCACACCCACATGTATGTACTCACGCAGAGAGAGAGGTAGAGAGAGGAGGAAAACGAGGGAGATTTCGTCCAAGTGCGGTGTAGTCGCAACGTGGATCTACTGAGTCGGAATTTTAGCCGACACTAGTTGATGCGCATACGATGCAGCCTCCTGTGTGTTGTCCGCATTACGTCAGCAACAAATGACAACGAGGGGAAACGAAAAGGAGGGTAAGATGATGGGTGATAAGGAGAATAGACGAAACGTATGAACACAGATGAAAGGTGTGTGGGAAGCGAGAGAGCGAAGAGAGAGGAAAGTATGTGGGACGCGAGAGAGCGAGGAGAGAGGAAAAAGAAAGAGGAAAGCCACAAGCCAGAACACAAGGGAAAAGAGAGAGGAGGAGAAAAAAAGGAGCCATGGGACAAGGGAAAGAGGATGAGGGAGGTGAGCAAGGAAAAAAGTGAGAAAGGAGAGAGGGTGAGGGAGGAAGGAGGGGGGCCAGGGCGAGGACGAACCTGGTTGCCAGAAATGGTAATGATGCGGAGTTGAGTGCCCGAAACATAGTCGCCCTTCTGAGAAACTTTGATCGAGGCACCACTTTGATCCATCATTTCCTTGATCACCTGGCCGCCGCGACCCAAGACTGCTGGCACCACACTGTCTGACACATGCAAAGTGTACTGCACAGTTCCCCCACCACCTCCAGCAGAAGCACCTGCAGAAGCGCCTCCTCCATACAAGTCACCACCATATGGCGCATTCGCTGGGGCCCCCCACCCTCCGCCACCGCCACCGCCACCGCCACCGCCACCGCCACTTGCCGCCCCCCCATGAGGACCTTGGTCTTGCCGAGCACCTTGTTCTTGCCCGCCCCTCCCTTGATCTTGACCTCCACCCCAGCCGCCGCCAGGAGGAGCTCCCCAACCCCCCCCCGACTGGGGAGGGCCTTGATTGGGAGGTGGCCCAGAAGGCGCTCCGTGATGAGGAGCCGGTGGGTAGACATTGTATCCTGCAGATGGTGGCGGAGGCCCACCCCATGAAACCCCCCCGCCCCCATAACCGCCTGGGCCTCCACCCCCACCACCAGGTGGGGGATACCCTCCACCGCCTCCCCCAGACCCGCTACCCCCTGCCCCTGCTCCTCCTCCACCACCATAACCGCCTGGGCCTCCTGATAAGTGTGCATATATGTGTACGTAAATATACATGCGTGTGTATGTATACATACATATATATGTATATGTATGTATGTAGACATATCAATACATGCACATGTATGCGGACACATGTATAAATTAACATATATATATATATTTGAATGTATAAATACATACATTTACGTATCGATACATATCTATATATACATATAGACGAGGCGCCGCCACACAGCTCTCAACCTAGTGAGATCATGATTTTTCCACGGCCTCCGGATGGTACAGGGTGGCGAAGACTGATAGGATCCCCTAAGTTGAGATCATTTTCCACAAAAGAGCCACTAAATATAGGTCACCTTTGCAGAAAATGTCCTATACAATAAGAGATCCTATGAGTCTTCGCCACCCTGTATATACATGTATATGTAGATACGTTTGCACGTATGTGTGCATATACCTCACTTGATCCTCTGCACAAGGCATCCAGCTTGTATTCTAGATTTGTGTATATATACATGAAAATGTATGTTAGATGCACGAAAATATATGTATATGTGTATGTATTCATTCTAGATTTGTCATCCAGCTTGTTTCTAGATTTGTGTATGTATACATGAAAATGTATGTTAGATGCATAAACATATATGTATATGTGTATGTATTCATTCTAGATTTGTGTATGTATACATGAAAATGTGTGTGAGATGTATACACATATATGTATATGTGTATGTATTTATACACGTGTACATATGTGTGTATGTACATCAGCCGCTGCTGTGCACAAGGCCCCCAGTTAGTAATATATTATTTGTGCATGTACATATCAACATGTTGGTCACACGTGTTGTATGTATTATTTGTAGATGTGTGTGAATGTGTGTGTGTATCACACACACATCCACACACACTCAGTCACAGCAACACTCACACACCCATGCGCTCCCACCAACACACACCCACACCCACGCCCACACCCATACCCACACCCTTCCGTGTCTCTACATCAGACTAAAACACACGAACATTTGCCAAGAATCTAGAGACACTCGACTAAAAGACACCAACACATACCAACAGTTACTGACAGACAACAGCAGGCGCTACAGGGTGGTGTAGAGTCATAGGATGCCTTACGTTGCAGGTCATTTATCGCAGAAGAGCCACACATTATGGGGCTCTTTTGCAGACAATAACCTGTTAAAATAAGGCACCCTTTGACTCTACACCACCCTGTAACAAGGGCTGGTGTGGAGCCACACGACGACAACACACGAGTAGACGCCCAACATCTGGACACATTCGTTAAGGGCTGCTGTCTGTTAGTGCGTGTCGATGTCTGTTGTAGAGACACGAGATGGCCACACACCAACAGACACCCAACATCTACAGACACTCGACTGTCAGACACCAACAGACACCTTCAATCTACAGACACTCGACTCTAAGACACCAACAAACACCCACAATCTAAAAACACACCAACAGACACCCAACATCTACAGACACTCGACTCAAACACAACAACAGACACCCAACATCTAGAGACACTCGACTACACAATACTAAAAGACACCAAACGGTATCGTGGAGTGCCTTTGGTTAGTAGGATCGATTGAATTGTAGGTCTCTTTTGCACAAGAGCCCTATACAAGAGACTATATTCTGCAAAAGAGACCGGATAGTAGGATCGATAATTTTTTTTCGACTACACGATACTAGAAGACACCAACTGGCACTAAAAAACAACAGCAGGCGCTGACGGGGGCCCGTGTATAGACACGAGACGACACCCCAGCAGACAACACCAAAAATCTAGAGGCGCTCGACTAAAGACACCTACAGACATCAACAGACACTAACAGGCAGCAGCCCTTAACTGACAACAGGCCCTAATCCGCAGTCACAGACATTCACGCGCGCTATCAGATAGACAGACAGGCAGGCAAAGGGAGAGGGAGAGAAAGAGAGAGAGAGAGA
>Ga0105054_10009125_pt1 | contig 12960 bp, 9 predicted proteins | sample BON02_FD_78091 | JGI IMG/M metagenome (GOLD analysis project Ga0105054, IMG submission 78091) | Freshwater microbial communities from Lake Bonney liftoff mats and glacier meltwater in Antarctica - BON-02 (megahit assembly) | ecosystem: Environmental > Aquatic > Freshwater > Ice > Glacier... | reverse complement strand
GGGGGGTTGGGAGGTGGGGGGTGAGAAGACGCGGCGTGGGGGGTTGGGGAGTGGGGACGGGGAGCGGCGACGCGCGAGGAGCGCGAGATACAGCAGCAGAAAAAGGGGCGTGTGTGTGGGAGGATGGGGGCGTCGGACGCCGGGATGAACGGAGGGGCAGGCCGGGGGGGGAGGTCGAAGAGACGCGGCGGCGGCGGCCCGACGCAAAGGGGGGGAGGGGGGGGCACGCGAGGGGTAACCCTCGCGTGCCAGGGGGGCCGGACGAAGCCGAAGGCCCGTCGTCCCGCCTGCCCTCCCCTTCCTACCCCTCGCCCATTCCGCTCAAACGTAGGCGATCGGCCCCTCGAGCGACCCCTCTGCAAACTGCCGCACGATGGGCTCGTCCGTCGTGTCAAACTCCTTTGTCGTCCCCTGCCACACCACGCGCCCCTGGTGCAGGAACACCAGGCGGTCGGCGGCGCGGCGGATGGTCGAGTGCTGGTGCGTCACGACGATGTAGGCGCTGATGCCCTGGCCGGCCGCCGCCGCCGCCGCCGACGCGCCGCCGCCGTTGCCGTTGGCGCCGCCGCCGTTGCCGTTGGCGTCGCCGCCCTCCGCGTCCTGCCGGTGGTTCTGCTGGTGCATGGAGCGGATGAGGTCCTCGACGACGGTCGAGGCGACCGGGTCGAGGCCCGCCGTCGGCTCGTCGTACATGAGCACCTGCTCCACCACGGGGACGCCGCCGCCGCCGCCGTTGCCCGCGCTGCCGCCGCCGGCGTCCGTCACAATCGCGCGCGCCAGCGCGACGCGCTTGCGCATGCCGCCCGACAGCTCGGACGGGTACAGGTCCTCGACCCCTTTCAGGCCCACGCGCCCGAGCGAGGTGGCCACCCGCCGCCGCACCTCGTCGCGCGGCAGGCGCGAGTGCTCGTACAGCAGGAAGCCGACGTTCTCGCCGACCGTCAGAGAGTCGAACAGCGCGGCGTTTTGGAACACCATCCCGACCCGCAGCGCCTCGCCGCCCGTGCCGTCGGCGTTCGGGGCGTTGTCCGACAGGAGGCCGACGCGCGGCCGGCCCTTGATGAGGATCTGGCCGCGGTCGGGCGCCAGCAGGCCCGCGGCCAGCCGCAGCGTGGTGGATTTTCCCGTGCCGCTGGCGCCGATGATCCCGACGGCCTCGCCGCGCCGCACGCGGAATGAGGCGCCACGGAGGATCTCGTTGTCGCCGAACGACTTCCAGACGTCGCGGAACTCGATGAGGGTTCCGTCGTCGTCGTCGGCGGCGCCGTTGTCGCCCTGCTGCATGTGGCTGGCGGGGAGGACGAGGAGGGCCGGGGCGGCGGCCGCCGGCTCGGCCGAGGCGGCGGCGGCGCGGGCGGCGCGTGCGGCGGCGCGGGCCGACGACGGCGACGAAGAGGCGCCGGCGCCGCCGCCGCGGAAAGGCCCTCCTGCTGATGCCGCTGCTGCCGCAACCAGGGCCGCGCGCCGCCGCGACGGAGGATGGCGGCGGGTGATCGGCCAGGACGCGGCCGTGGGCGAGGGCCTGGTGGCGGTGGCGGTGGAGGAGAAAGTAGAGCAGGGGATCCGTGTCGCGGTCGCCGACAACGACGACAATCGGCGCGAGCATCGGCCCGCCGCTGCCACCGAGGCGCGCGCAGCCGCCGGCGTCTGCGCCATGCAAGCGACGGTCGACATGTGGTCGCGCGCCTGAGGACGGCACGAGCGGGGAAGCGGGGAACAAACGAAAAAAAAGGGAGAAAAGGTGCGTGGGAAAGAGGGACGCCACAACACGAGAAGACAAGGAGGATCGTGTGCGATGCGACGGGTGTGTGTGTGTGTGTAAGGGTTGGATTGGGGGCACACGGCGCTCGGGGGACCGTGGACATCGAACAAAAAGACGTGGATCAAAAAGAAAAACGAGAAACGACGCGCGCGCTTTTCGCCGCCGCTCGTTGCCGCAGCCGACGGCGGCGCACGAAGAAACAAAATAAACTGAAGACAAAAACTCACCGACATTCGGCCGCCCGATGATGGCCACGGCCAGCGGCCTGGACTCCGCCTCGTCCTCCTCGGGGCCGCCCGGCATGGGCAGCGACCCCACCGCCGCGTCCAGCATCTCCCCCGTCCCCGCGCCGCTCAGCGCCGAGACCGCGTGCGGGACGCCCCCTCCCCCGCCCCCCGCCGCCCCGCCCTTTCCCCTCCCGCCGCCCGCCAGCGCCCAAAACTCGGCCGCCTGCAGCCCCGCTTTTGCCGGGGACTCGCACTTGTTCACCGCTAGGGTCACGGGCTTGGTCGGGTGGGCGCGCCGCAGCCAAGCCAGGATCTCCTCGTCCCCCGGCTGCGGCCCAGCCTGCCCGTCGACCACCAGCAGCACGGCGTCCGCCTCGGCGACGCCGGCCGCCGCCTGCGCCTCTATCGCCCGCGGCAGGCCCTCGGCCGAGATGGACGCCATGCCGGCCTCGCGCTGCGCGCCCGCGGGCAGGCGCGCGGCGTCCGACATCAGGCCGCCCGTGTCCACGAGCAAAAAGTCGCGGTCGCCCCAGAAGGCGCGCGCGTACAGGCGGTCGCGCGTGACCCCCGGGGTGTCGTAGACGACGGCCAGCGCTTTTCCGGCGAGGCGATTAAACATGGCCGACTTGCCGACGTTTGGGCGGCCGACGATGGCGAGCTTGGGCAGCAGGTCGTCGGGCACGCGGCGGCGGCGGCGCTGGCGGCGGGGGAGGACGCCGGCGAGGGCGAGGGGCGGGGCGGGCGCGTCGCCGCCCTCCTCCTCGTGCAGCGCGCGCGCCCGGGCGTCGGCGGCGTCGGCCTCCGCGGCCGCCTCGGCCAGCGCGAGGGCGTTGGCGAGGAAGGGGGCGCCCGCGCGCTTGGGAGGGGGGGGCGCGGGACGCGGCGCGGCGTCCGCGGCGGCGCGCGGGGCCGGGGCCGGGGGGGCGGAGCGGAGCAGCTCTGCGTCGCTCACGCCCGCAAGCGCGCCGGCCAGCGACGATGCCCCGTCGCCGCCGTCGGCGCCGCCGCCGTCCTCGCCGTCGAGGTCAAAGCCGCCCGTGTCGAGGTCGCCCATGGCCTCCATGCGCGCGACGAGTGCCGCGGCGACGCGCTCGAAGCGCTCGGCGTCGGCCGCCGAGGGAGGGGCCAGGGGGGCGTTACCGTCGCCGCCAGCGTCGCCCCCGCCGTCGTCGGCGGCGGCGTCGTCTCCGGCCTTGCCGACAAAGGGCGCCGGGGGCGCGCGCGGCGCCTTGTCCGCGGTCTGCCTAGAGGTCTTGGGTCCTCCTCCTCCTCCTGCAACGCGGCCACCCCTCCCGGCGCCGCGGCCGCCGCCTCCCCCGCGACCACCGCCGCCCCTTGCGCCGCTGCCGCCGCTTCCGCGCCCGGCGGCCGCGGCCACAGCGCCGCGGAGGGCGGCGGCGGGCGGCGGCGACGGACGCGAGGCGGCGGCGATGGCGGCGGCGAGCGACGGCGGCGGCGGCAGCGACTGCAAGGAGGCGGCGCGCCTGACGGCGCCCGCGCTGCTCGCGCCAATGGCCGAGCGCATCGTTTTGTGCGGATCGGGGTGGCTGATGTGACAGCTGCAGGTGCAATCGGGCGTGTCGAAGAAACGGGAGAGCCGCCTGACACGCAAGACGTTCCCCGTGGCGGCCAATGGGAGGCGCGCGCAATCGGGCTTGTCGTGCGGAGTGCTTTGTAGTGTGCAGGAGATTCGGGGTTTGTGGTTTCGAGCGGGTGTTTGTGCATGCGCGTGGGAGAGACGGGGCGGCGCGTTATCTTCCTGTGTCTTGGGAGGAGAGAGGGCCAAAAGTTGCCAAAAGTTGCCCTCCACACAGCACAGCAAGCATCGCCGACACGGAGCCGCAACCATCGAACACGTACCCGAGCAGAACCGCCACCATTCGCGACACGACCACCGCAGCAGTGCGCGCCCAACATCAACCCCAAACTGAACGCCAAAACCTGTATTTCCTCGGCGCGCCTCCCCCCTCCCGCGACCAATTGCCCCTGAGACGGGGTCCCTAGCTTGACCAAGCACGCAGCAGCGTCGCATCTCTCCTAGCCCCATCACCCATCTCGCGCTTGTGGCGTGGAGAAGCGAGCGAGACAGACACAGAGAGAGAGACTTGCAAGAGGCACAGCAGCCCTTCCTTCGCCCCCCCCGCCCTCCGTCTCTCACGCGCGCGCCGATCGCAAAGCGCTGCCCAGTAAGCAGGCATGGCGCCGGCGGAGGTGGTGGTGGACGCCGCCAAGGCAGAGGTCGACAAGATCAAGAACGACGCCAACACCAAGTTTCGCGGTACGTCGAGCGAGAGAGAGCGAGAGGCAGCGCGCGCACGCGCTCGTCCCCGTCCGCTGCCGCCGCCGATCGTCTGTCCCGCACTCCGCTTCAAACGCCCCGCCTCACGCGCGCCCCTCCCGCCTCGCCCTAACCCCCCTCCCCCATCCCCCAAAAACAACACCGCCCGACAGACAAGCACTACCAGGCGGCCATCGACGGCTACACCCGCGCCATCGAGCTCTCCTCCCCGGCCGCCTCGGAGGACGGCGCCGCCAGCCCGGCCAGCAGCGAAGGCGCCGGCGCCGACGACGCGGCCGCCCCCGCGTCCCCGCCCGCCGCCGCCGCCCCCCTGCTCGGCAACCGCGCCTTCGCCCACATCCGCCTCGAGGAGTACGGCTCCGCCATCGCCGACGCCACCGACGCCATCCGCGCCGACCCCACGTACGTGAAGGCCTACTACCGTCGCGGCGACGCGAACTTCGCGCTAGGCAAGTTCAAAGAGGCGCTGCGCGACCTGCGCGCGGCGGCGCGCGTGGCCCCGCGCGACCCGGACCTCCGGCGCAAGCTCCAGGAGTGCGAGCGCGCGGTCAAGCGCATCCGCTTCGAGGAGGCCCTGGCCGCGCCCGACGGCGAGGAGAGCCGCGCCTCGGACCGCGTGGACCTCTCGGCCATGGCCGTCGAGGAAAGTTACGACGGCCCGCGCATGGACGAGATTTCCGCCGAGGAGGCCCTCGCCACCCTGGGTGAGGCTGGGGCGGCGGCCGTGGCCACGGCGCAGCCCGCGGGCGCCGCGCCCCTGGCCCCGGGCAGCAAGGTGTGCGTCGTGACGCCGGCGTTCGTCGACGCCATGGTGGAGCGTTTCCGCGGCGGGGGGCTCGTGCACCGCAAGTATGCGCTCGCGCTCGTGCTGGCCGCGCGCCACCTGCTCAAGCAGCTCCCCAGCCTGGTGGACGTGGACGTCGACCCGGGCAACCACATCACCGTGTGCGGCGACGTGCACGGCCAGTTCTTCGACCTCCTGAACGTGTGGAGCCTCAACGGCCGGCCCTCGCCGGAGAATCCCTACCTGTTCAACGGGGACTTTGTCGACCGCGGCAGCTGGTCCGTCGAGGTCGCGCTCTCCCTATTCGCGTACAAGTGCCTCCACCCGGCCAGCATGCACCTGACGCGCGGCAACCACGAGGCCCACTCGATGAACAAGATCTACGGCTTCGACGGCGAGGTGCGCGCGAAGTACGGCGGGGGGCTTTTGCTGGATTGTTTTCGCGAGGCGTTCAACTGGCTGCCGCTCGGCTACGTGCTGGACAAGCGCGTGCTCGTGGTGCACGGGGGCCTCTTCTCCGAGGACGGCGTGACCCTGGACGACCTGCGGCGCGTGGACCGCAACCGCGAGCCGCCGGACGAAGGGCTCATGTGCGAGGCGCTGTGGAGCGACCCGGCGCCGGGCAAGGGGCGCATGCCGTCGAAGCGCGGCGTTGGACTCCAGTTCGGCGAGGACGTGACGGCCGCCTTCCTCGACGCCAACGGCCTCGACCTGGTCGTCCGGTCGCACGAGGTGAAAGAGGAGGGGTACGAGGTGGCGCACGGCGGGCGCCTGGTCACGGTGTTCTCCGCGCCAAACTACTGCGACGCCATGGGAAACAGCGGCGCGTTCATCCGGTTCGACGGCGGCGAGATGGTGCCCCACTTCACGACGTTCCGGGCGGTGCCGCACCCAGACGTCAAGCCGATGGCGTACGCGTCGTCATTTTTGTCGCAGGGGGGGTTTTAGTGTAGGGCAGGGGGGAGAGCGGCGTCGTCTTGGCGTGTGTCGGCCCGCCGGCGCTTGGTGCATCGGCGAATGTAAGGGCGCGTCAAAGCAATCCAAACTCCTGTGCGTCCCGGCGCTGAGACGGAAAGGACAAAAAGGGACGGCTCGCGCGCCTTCGATCGAGCGACTCGCGCTTTTCCAAACTTTTTTTTCATCATCGACGTGGTTTCAATCAAGGCGTCCTCGTCCGCTACAAGCAAAGAAAGGGCCGGGGAAGCATGGGTTCCATGCGGTGCGCCTAAGGGCAGGAAGGCAAGAAGGACTGGTGGTGTGTGAGAGGGGGGGAGAGAGGAGGGCGGTCGCGGGGGAGAAAGGGCGGGCGGGGACGCGGCGGCGTTTGGGGGCGCACAAAACAAAAAACCCGCCGCGGCCGAACCCGTGCCTTGTCTCTCTCGCGCGTTCTCACGCGCTCTCTCTCTCGAGATTATAGCGGGTTATAAGCGGCAGAGCAAAGTGGGAATATGATCTGTGGGAACATCAAGGAACGATTGGGGGCCAAGGGGGGGGGGGGGGGGGGGGAGGAGGAATCAGGAGCGATAACGGGCGCGCGCGCGAGGCGTTTTTTTCGTTGCTTTCCCGTCTGCGCCGGCGGCAGCGGGAGCGGGGCGGAGCACGCGACAAAACACAAACGTCTGTCTCTCGCTCTCTCTCCTCACGCCGACTTGGCGTCGCCGTTGTCGCCCAGCAACGCCTGCCCCGACTCCATCGCCTCCGACGACTGCTTCTCGAGCGACCCCGCCTCCGCGCGCGTCCCGCCGCCGCTGCCCTTGCCGCCCGACGCGCCGCCGTCGCTGCCCGCGCCTTTGCCGCCGCCCGCCGCGCCACCGCCGCCGCCGCCGGCCACCACCACCGACGCCGCCGAGGGGCTCATCTTGATGTGCGTGTACCACACGATCCCGGCCATCGCCACGCCCAGGCCCGCCAGCTTGCTCCCCGGCATCTGGTCCCCGAAGAGCAGGCACCCGCCCGTCAGGATGATCACCGTCTTCAGGTGACCCACCACGTTGTAGGTGAGCGAGCTGGTCGCGCCGATGACTAGGAACGTCGACAGCGACACGAGCAGGCCCAGGCCCGCGCTAAAGAGGATGGCGGCGACCGCCTGCGGCGTGTAGCGGTACCCGAGCAGCGTGCCGTCGCCAAACTCCCCGCCGCCGCCATGCAGGCCCTGTAGGTCGACCCCCTGGCCGTCAGCCCCGCCCGCGCCGCCAGCGCCGCGCCCGGCCAGCGCCAGGTGCGCCCAACCCACAGGCTCGACCAGGGGGATCAGCAGGGCCATGGCCGCCGTGGCGATCGGCGTGTACTGGTGCAGCAGCTGCATGGACGAGGCGCCCAGCTCGCGCTGCTTGGTGCCGACCCACAGCTGGTACAGGCCCGTGACGAGGGTGGCGGCCACGCCGACGATCGCGCCCTTGGCGTTGGCGGTCACCTGCTTGTCGGTCAGGGTTGCGATGGCGTTGCCGAGGCACACGACGCCGACCGAGGCGGCGACGCGCCGCTCGGGCCGCCGGCGGAAGGCGACGCTCTCCATCGCGAAGACCGTCGGAGCCACCGCGATCTTCATGACCTGGTAGAAACCCACCGTGTTGAGGTTGAGCGACAGGTTGCACAGGACGATGTAGCCCACGAACGCGAGCGCCAGGGGCAGCAGGCGCGCGGCCGGCAAGCTCTTGGCCTGGAACATGCCTCCCTTCAGCATCACATTGATTCCGACCCACGTGACGGCCGTGTGCACCCACGTGAGCGCGACGGTGAACTTGAAGCCAAAGTGGTCGAAGACCATCTTGTTGGCGAAGACGATACCGCTGGCCGAGGCGATGTTGAGGGCGGCGTAGGCCAGGGGCTTGACCCACAAGGCCTGCGGGGAGCCCATGGCGTCGGGCGGGGGCTTGGCGTCCGGGTCGGCGGCGGCGGCGGCCGAGGAGGAGGCGGGAGCGGCGGGGGCGGCGCGTTGGTCGTCGTTGCCGTTGCCGTTTACGAGGAGGGGTTTTTTGCCGTCGAGGTCGTCTCCGTCGCCCGCGAGCTTGCCGTAACCCATACTAGGTCGGCGTCACGCCGACACTTGTAGTTGGAAATGTGTTGTGGGGGCGTGGGGAGCGTGGCGGGGCGCGGGGTCGCGGCCTCTCGTTGGGCTCTCAGCCCGTTTTTCTTCGTCTTCTTCTCACGGCGGTGAGAGATTCCTGGTCTCGCGCGAGCGGTCTTGGGCGGCTAGCGAAAGCGGCTTGCGTCGAGGCGATAGCGCACAAGTGGAGGAAACGGCGGGGCGCGAGCTGCTACGCGTGGCGTGCGCGTGGGATGAGGGGGGGGGGGGACGCAAAAGGAGAAGAATTTTTTTTTGACTCCGCGAAGGCCTTGGTGCGTCGAGGCCAGGAGAGAGTGCAGTGTGCAAGGTGCGCTGGGCACGAGAGATCAGGAGCATGCGGCGTCCGTGAAGGGGCGGGCTGTGGAGGATGCTGCCATTGGCGCGGTGAGGCCTTTACAGACATCGTTCTTCTCGCCGGCTCGCCGCCGCCTCGCCCGTTCTTCTCAGCCGGTAACCCCCCGGCGGCCCCGCTCGTCATCATCGTCGTCAAGCACCAGCAAGCAGCAGCAGCAAGCCCCAGGCCTCGCCCCTTCCCACCCGCGCCGACATCATCATCCGCGCGGCGCGCCCGCGTCCACCGCGTCCAGCAGCTCGTGAAAATAGGCGTCGTCGTCCTCCTCCTCCTCTTCCTGCGACGCATCCCCCGCCACCGCCGCCGCCGCCGCGAGCGCGCCCGCCCGCGCGTCGCCCGGCAGCGGCAGCGCCGGCGAGCGCGCGCCGCGGCAGTCGGGGTCGTAGCACCGCATATACCAGCACCCGGCCTCGAGGTCGGCCACGGCGAACACGCCGTTGGACCGGTGGTGCCGCCCGACCTGGCCGCACCAGCGAAAGGGGGCGCGGAAGGGGACGAGCACGACGCGGGCGGAGGGGGCGTGCGCCCACCCGCGTGCGAGCGCGCGCACGGGCGGGGCGGCGGCGCCTGCGGCAGCCTGCGACGCGAGGCGCGTGGCGGCCTCCTCCAGAAAGGCAACGAGGGGGCCGTACGGCGAGGGACCCGTGCGCAGGTCGGCCAGGCTGTCGCCGCCGCCGCCGCTGCTGCCGCCGAGTTTCGAAAGGCCGGCGCGGGGCGGGCCGGCGTGGCCCCCGTCACCCGCGCGGGACCCGCTGCCTCGCGCCGCCGCCGCCGCCGCCGCCGCCCCGACGGCGCCGGGCACGCGCACGCGCGCAAAGGGCGTGCAGGCCGAGATGGCGGGGGTCAGGAGCAGGCGCGCCGCGGGCTCGGCCTCGTGCTCGGCGGCGGCCTCGAGCTCGCGCGCGCGGCGTGTCCATCCGCAGCAGGCGCAGCGGCGGGGGCGGGGCGGACGAGGCGCGGGGCCCCGCGGCCGCGCCGCCGCCGCTGCCGCCGTGGCCGCCGCCGCTGTCGCCGCCGTCGCCGCTGCTGCTGCCGCTCGCTCCGACACGCGTCACGAGCGCGTCAGAGAACAGCTCCCCGGGAGTGCGCACCGCTAGGCGCCCACCGTACCGGCGCGTGGGGACGAGCGTCGGCGGTGGTGGTGGTGGTGGTTGCGGCGCTGGATGTGGCGGCGGCGGCTGCGGGGGGGCGAGGGCGCCAGCAGCAGCGGCAGCGGCCGCAGCGAACGCCCCGTCTCCATGAGTGGCAGCGGCGGCGGCGGCGGGGGGCGCGGCCTTGGACGACAGGTACATGCGGAACGCGCGGTTGCGCGTGTAGACGCCCGTGTCGATGAAGAGCTGCAGGGATTGATGGTGGTGGTGGTGGTGGTGGTGGTGGTGCTGCTGCTGCTGCTGCTGCTGCTCCGGCTGCTGCTGCTGCTGCTGCTGCGGCTGCTGCGGCGCCTCTCGCGGCGCCACCAGAAACGCGGCGTGCTCGGCCGACCGCGAGGCCTTGGCCAGCAGGCGCGCGCACACGAGGCGCACGAACGCGCCCGCGTGCGCGTTGTCGGCAAAGGCGGCGCCGGGGACCCGCACGACCAGGTGCCGCGAAAACTTGCCGCCGCCGCCGCCGCCGCCGCTTTTGCCGCCGCTTTTGCCGCCGCCGCCGCCGTCGTCAAACGGGCCCGTCGCGCCCGCCCCGCGCGGCTGCTGCGGCGGCTTGGGCTGCTTCGTCGAGTCGAGCTCGATCACGTCGCGCTCGCGGTCGACGGGCGGGACGGGCGGGCCGGCTTCACCTCCCGCCTCGCCGCCGAACGCGTCGGCCAGCGCGGCCTCGACCTCGTCCAGCAGCAGCTCGACGAGCCGCGGGCCGTCGGCCGCCGCCGGGAGGGGGGCGGGCGCCGCCGCCGCCGCCGCCGCCGCCGCCGCCGCCGCCGCCGCCGCCGCCGCCGCCGCCGCCGCGCCGGCGGACGCAGACGGCGGCGGGCAGGCCGCGGAGAAGGCGCCGCCGCCACCGCCCCTGTTGTAGTAGTGCTCAAGGTCAAAGTACAGGTGGCAGGGCCTGCCCTCGCGGATGATCTCGTAGTGGTGCCGCCCCCTGGCCGGCAGCGCGCGGTACTCGCGCCACAGGCGCTCGTCGGTCGTGACGAGGAAGTGGCGGCTGCCGCGGCCGGCGGCGGCTGCTGCGGCGGCGGCGGCTGTGGCGGCGGCCGACGGCGGCGGCGGCGGCTGCTGCTGCTGCGGCGGCGGCTGCGGCGGCGGTCCCCTCTCCGCCGCGCTCGCGTCGGTGGCGCGCTCGACCGCGAAGCAGCGCAGGTGCGCGCGCAGCGGGTGCGCGTCCCAGAAGTCAAAGGCGCGCCGCTGCGTGGGGAAGGCGCTGTACGGGTGTCGCGAGGGGCTGCCGGGCGGAAGGGGGGCGGGCGGCGGCGGCGGCGGCGGCGGCGGCGGCGGCGGTAGAGAAAGGGGGCGGGGGCCGGCGTCGGCGGCGTCGGGCCGCGGATATGGGGCAGACGCCGCCGCCGCCACGGGGGCGGGCCCGTCCGGCGCCTGCAGCTCGAGCCCTCGGGGCGGCGCCGCGGCCAGGTAGCGCCGCGCGTCGGCCGCCGCGGCCGCGGCCTTGGCATCCGTGCGCACCAGCGGCGGCGGCGGCGGCGGCGGCGGCCGGGGCGACGCTCGCGGCCCGCCGCCCTGCCCCCCTTCTTGCTCGCTCTCGTGCGGCTGGCGCCAGCGCTGCTTCTTGGTCCAGCGACGCTGCTGGTCCCACGCGTGGTCACCGACCGTCCCCGCGCGCGCCGCCAGGGGCGCCGTGTGGAAGGCCAAGGCGGGCACGGGCGTGGGGTCGTCTACAAGGGCCAAGGGGCGGGCGCGGCCGCGGGCCGACGACGGCGGCGAGGACGACGGCGGCGGCGGCGCGTCGGCGCCGCCGCCGCTGCCGCTCGGCCCCCCCAGCTGTTGTTGCTGCTGCTGGCGCGCCGCCGCGAGCTGCTTGCGCAGGGCCAGGATGCTGGCCAGGAGGGAGGCGCCATGGTGGTCCTGTGGCTGCTGCTGCTGTTGCTGCTGACGAGGGCGCGCGGGTGGAGGAGGAGGAGGAGGAGGAGGAGGAGGCATCTCCATTTTTGATTTGAATGTGGATTGTGCGCTTTGTCTTTGAAGAGGAAAGCGGTGAGGGGCCAGCTGCGCGCTGACGATGTACATGGGTCGGTCACATCGTCAAGTGATGGGACGACCGGGGGCTGTCGTTTGCTTTCGACAAGAGCGAGGCTCTCGAGTGCTTGTCGGCGTCGGCGGCGCGCGCCGCCCGCTGCACGCCGGCCTCTCCGAGCGACGCGGTCAGCCACTGGTCCCGCCGCCGCCCCCCGCTCCTCACATACGGCTTTGGCCGCGACACCCCACCTTCTCGGGCGCACTGCCCCCCGCTCCACCTCGTGTCACACACAAAACTTCCAGGCGCGATCATCATCACTAGTCTCTCAATTCTTACCCTCGCTTCTCCGAGACCTCTCCCTCTCCCATCTCGAAACCCTTTTCGACGCGACGACAACACCAAATCCGCGACGATGATTTCCGCGACCTCGCGCGCGCCAGTCGCCTCCTCGCGCCCCGTCATCCGGGTGAGTCGGTTCCCGTCCCTCTCGCGACACCCGTCGCGTGCGGCGCTCCGAGTGCGCGCGAGCTGCTGTTGGCAAGCCACGACAAAGAGAGACGAAAGAACCCCGCTCGCCGTCGCTCACCCTCCGCCGTCGACCCCAAACCCAAAAACACAGGCCCGCGCGACCGCGGCCCCGGCCCGCCCCGCCGCCGCGAGCGCCGCCGCCCCGAGCCCCACCCTCGCCGCCGTCAACGCGGCCATCGGCGCCCACATCGCCAAGGCCGCCGCGGAGTCGCCCGCGCGCCGCACGCGGGCGCTGTCGACGACGCTCGGCTCGTTTGTGGCGCGGGTCGCCCGCGGCGAGCTGCCGCTGCGGCCCGCCGCCGCGGCCGCGCCGTCGCCCAAGAAGTGAGACGGGCGGAGATGCGAGGGCAAGGCAGGCAGGCGAGGCAAGGCAGGCCGATGGATCGGTAGTACAGAGCTCACACAACTATGAATAAAAAATGGGAGGGGAGCGGGCATCGGTGCTGCGCGCTCTCGCTCTCTCTCACTTCCCTCCGCTCGTCCTCACGCGCGCATCTAAAAATACAGCGCCGGCCTTTGCAGTGCATACGCCCGCATGTATTGTACGTCTCGCCCGTCTCATTTCTTTGCAAAAAAAACTGGCTCTTGTCTTTCTCTCTCTCTCTCTCTCGGCGCGCATGGCGTCGGCAAAAAAAAGGGGGGGGGGGCGGGGGCGGGCGGGGGGCAATCCCCAGGCAGCGGCGGCAGCGGCGGCGGCGGGAGCGGCAATGCTTTCTGTTTCGGGGCGTGTTTCGGGGATCGTGTTGAATCGTTGTTCTTCGTCTCTTCCGTCTCTCCTGCGTGGTACATGGTCGCGAAAAAGGGTTTGCGGGAGAGGC
>Ga0105054_10009120_pt1 | contig 12964 bp, 16 predicted proteins | sample BON02_FD_78091 | JGI IMG/M metagenome (GOLD analysis project Ga0105054, IMG submission 78091) | Freshwater microbial communities from Lake Bonney liftoff mats and glacier meltwater in Antarctica - BON-02 (megahit assembly) | ecosystem: Environmental > Aquatic > Freshwater > Ice > Glacier... | reverse complement strand
GACGGAGGTATAGAGAGACCTCGGTATGGAGAGACCTGTATACCTCTCAAGGCCAAGTGTATAGCTCGTTCTATAGCTCGGATACAGAGACCTCGCTATGGAGAGACGAGTCTCTACACTTGGCCTTGAGAGTCCTACCACCTACTACACCCTCCACACCTCACACAAACATGCAGGAGGTGTTAGCGGTAAGACAAGACAAAGGCCTCGGTGCGCTAACAGCTAGGTGTTTGTCTTAGCGCCTCGGTGCGCTACGACAAACACCTAGCTGCTCCTGCTGCTCCTGCTGCTCCTGCCTGCCGTCGCACACCGCGCTGCCAACCAAGAGAGTCTTGTGCGCGCAAGCAAGGTAGCGGCAAGCAAGAGAGTGTGGTGTGCGCAAGAGAGTGCGCAAGGTAGCAAGCGACGCGCAAGGTAGCAAGCAACGAGCTAGCAAGCAATAAGCCAGACGCAAGGCGGGAGGCGCGAGACAGACCTGTTGCTGAAGGATGTGTTGCAGTGTCGAGCCCTTCAGAGGCGCGAGACAGACCTGTTGCTCAAGGGCTCGACACTGCAACACACTGCAACAACGAGACAGACCTGTTGCTGAAGGGCTCGATTGCTCGCATCGACGATGCTGGAGCTGAAGCGCTCGAGGGCTGGGACATGTGTGAGATCCCACAACAAGACCCGCCCTGCAAGGCCCACAGGAACCTGGCAATCAAAGAATCAAAGACCTTGAGCAACCTGGCCAACCGATAAGTCCTAGGCCCTTACACAATAGGCCCTTACACAAGTGTCCTTTCATCACACTATCTTATGTATGTATGGTGTCGAAGCTGCATGTCATGGCGCATACAATATGTCGCACATTCCAATACATGGCACATTCACAGATGCCCACACTGCCTGAGCAACACATGCCTCTCTCTCTCGTGGTGCCTTCTCTCTCTCTCGTGGTGCCTTGCTTGACACACGTGTTGCTTGCCACACGTGTGAGACACACGTGTTGTTTGCCACAGGTGCTGGTTGCATGAGAGGGGTGTACTCTAGGGCATCAAGGAGAGGGGTGTACTCTAGGGCATCAAAGAGAGCGGCATGGCGGACAACCTCGGGGAGGAGCCTTAATTTATGATCCATGTTGCCTATGAAGGCGCCGAGGTCGTGCAAGAGCTCCGGCTTTTCCTCCTGCCATGTCACGTACCTCGTGTCACCCTCATGCGACACGAGCACCTGTCACCACACACCTTGAGCAGCTGTCACCACACACCTTTCGAGCTGTCACCCTCCACGCCCATACTTATCGCCTTGCAACTTGACTGCATTGCCCGAAAAGCTTCTTCTGTTTTGGGCGCATTAGGCCAACATTCTCTATGAGTGCCCAAGACGATGTTGCCCTACATGCGTATGAGTGCCCAAGGCGCATGTAGGGCAACATCCGCGCATGTAGGGCAACATCGGCGCATGTAGGACAACATTCTCTAGGAGTGCCCAAGACAAACTAATGGGCCCGTGACTATGTGTGACGAAACAATGCTAGACGATGGATGGCTGTGAGGTGCGGGTCGCGGGGCAGTTGAGGTGCGGGTCGCGGGGCATCTTATCCAACCGACATCTGTGCAACCCTCACCAACAATGCTAGATGCTGCATGGTGCATGGGTGTAGGTATTATGGTTGGGGAAGGGGACGGCAAGATACCTGTCGCTGGTCGATAACAAGTCCGGGAAGATACCGCAGCAGCCGCACTGCATGTGACCGCTGCCCACCATCATGCCACGTCACACACACATCATGACAGCACGTGAGACACACGGCACGCGGCACGCATCCATTCCGTTACCTTCACACTTATACACAATTTTCCCCCACATGGACGGAATACGGGTTGGAGGTTGGAGGCATGCAACAAGGGGATGTGCGGCAAGATGAGACTTGGAAGTTCCAGGTGCAATGTTGGCAAGATGAGAGTTGCTGGTTGTAGCCGTGCATCATCTAGCATCTGTGTGAGTTATGCATTCAAGCTGCACACATGATGTGTGGTGAGACATCATGGCTCGTGAGACATTATGCGCCGCGCGACACCCACGCGCGACACCCAGCCATTTACTTGCCTTGCCACAAATATAGAATTTGCCCCCACATGCACCGAATCTGGAAGAATCTTTATATATGGGGGAAGTTCTGTATGAGTGCCAAGGTAAGCGAATGCGCGGGTGCATCTAAGCGTTGGTATGCACTTGGAGTGTGCATGCAGGCATGCATCATGTAGCATTGGAGTGTGCATGCCTAGATGCATCATGTAGCATTGGAGTGTGCATGTAGGCATGCATGCTATGCACACATTCGTGTGTGCATCTAGGCATCCATCATCTAGGCATCCATCATCTACCATTCTGTCGTCATATCCAATACATTGTTGGGTCCCGTGGAAATAGCTCATGGCAAAAAGGAGCTTGGATAGATGGATGGACGGATACCATGGTGGTAGGTTGGCCAAGTCGCTGCAACTTGATCCACCCTATCTTATCGCCACCTGCTCAAGGCATTTAAAGTAAGTAGGCCGTTTGTTGCACAGCACCTCGCACCGCCCTGCTTGTTTGCTTGTGCAGTGCGAAAGGGCAGGTATCATCCAGTCTCAAAACCTCCGTCCTCCAACCTCCAAGTCCATAAGGCATTCCGTCTGAGGTGCACGTGAGGCAAAATTCTGTTTTTGTGCGAAGGTAACCAAATGGGCGGGTGCCGCGCGCCCAGACACATGTCGCAATGCTGCGATGTCTCCAAGTGTCGCAAGAGTGCGTTGTCTCACGACCTGACTGCTATCCAGTCTCAAGAGCTCCGTCATCTCATACCACCATTGCTCGTGTGACCATTGCTCGTGTGCTGCGACTTGCCGCGCGTCCAAAGTGGAGTGTTGCATCCGAGCAATGCGAAACCACACACGATGCACACCAGTGTCGCATGCAAGCAATGCGATACCACAAACGTCATCGCTTGCCGCGCGGCACGCGCGCATTCGGTTACCTTCGCACTCATACCGAATTTGTCCACGCAACTGACTGAAACTCAAAACATTGCAGACACACGGCAGTGCCCTGCTGGAATGCAGACGCACGACACCTTTGGCAACTTCTAATGCACGACACCTTTCGCAACCTGCGATCCACCAAACCTTTCACAAGGTGCGATGCCTTACAGCTTGAGCAATGTGCGATGCATCACACCTTTGCCAACCAAACGACAGGAGCCCACCTTGGCTGCCCACCCTACACCACCCACTGTAACGCCAGCCAAAGCACTTTAAGAGAGCACAAACAAAAGCGCTTCAAGAGGGGACGCAGTGCACGCCAAGCACGCGTGCATTGGGATACCATGGCACTAGTACATGATTTGGCACTAGTAGGCACTAGTACATGATTTGTCGCGCGCGGCACGCGTGCATTCGCTTACCTTGGCACACAGAATTTGACAAATTCTGTGTTAGTGCCAGGGTAACAGAATGCGCGCGATTCTCGAAAAGTTGGGTTTGCAGTATTAGATACAGTGGTTTGGCAAAGCAGTGTGCATCGCCTCGTCTTGGCATGCTAAGACCATGCCAACACCAGGCCAAGCACTGACAATACCAAAGACTTGGTGTACATGAGCCCGCTCGGCGGCTACCATACCAATGTGCATTCACCGCCTACCATACCAATTTGCACCAACCCCCCCTCTCACACACATACACGCCCTCTCTCTTGCGCTCTCTCGCACATTGTCTCTCTTGCTCGCTCTCGCTAGGGCTCGCTTTGGGGGAGAGGAGATAGGAGACACAGGGTATGGAGGAGAGAGCAGGGTATGGAGGAGAGAGCACACACACGGGCATGCCACGGGAGTGTAGATACCGTGTGTCTAAGGAGGCGACACAGGGCATGCAAGGAGGCACTCGATAGTCATGTAACGAGGCACTCGACAGTCGTTACAGGTAACGAGGCATGAGACAGTCGGAGTCGGTAACGAGGCATCAGACAGTCGGAGTCGGTAATGAGGCATCAGACAGTCGCCCACCGCCACATGCAGCGAGATACCACACTTGCAGCCACCACCACCTCCCTCCATCACACATCTGGCAGCGCCACATTGAGCACACACCTTGCTTCACGGCTAGAGGCTCTGGCACATTGACGCCCTCTTTGATGAGGTGGGAGAGGACAGCGTTGTGCGCCCCGATGAGGAGCGGCTGGTCTGATTCGACTCCATTGTGCACCTGTGCATGTGTTTTGAGCCTTGGGTGTGCTCGCGTTGGGTGTGCGCACGTTGCGTCTTTTAGCGTTGCCTACCTGCACCTTTTAGCCTTGCCCATACCGCGCCTCTCGCGTCTCACGTCACTTGCTGTGCTGTCGTTTAGACTTGCCCATACCGTGACCACCACCCACACCCACCTATCCCTGCCGCTAGGGTGTTGCGGGCGGTAGAGAGGGGTTTCGGGTGCAGGCGTGCTCAAGATGTCGGCAAGGCAAGTGGCCAAAGACAGCAACGTGTCTTTTGAGGCAAGCATCGCGTCACTAGCCGCGCGTCACCAGCAAATACCATTTTCAGGCATTCTATTGTGCTTCGCCTGCACTCTTCAAACATTCAAAAACGCCTCTGAAATGCATAGCTGGTGCAGGGTCGCACAAAGAGTAATACTATCTTGAGACAACACGTATTATCACGTTGTCGAAGAAAACTCAGGGCAACCCTTTTGTGAATTAAATCCAAATGCATCCGCAGTGGGGGTTGAGAAGAGCAACCTTGAAGATGACATCAAGTGTTTCTGTAACACAGGTTTCAGCATTCGTGTACGTGACGGCAGGTAGAAAGAAGTTCCTGTCATCATACGAGACGAACTCCTTGACCTGCACGCCTTTGGCGTCAGTGTGCCAATACACCGCTGAAGCCACCAATGATGATGCGCGGCCACTCCAGTTGGAAGGCAGCCACCTGTCAAAACGCGATGCACTGGTGCACCGGACAAATTGCAAACAAACTGCACTTGCGCACCTTAGTGATGTCAATTCCACTCAGCCCAAACACTTCACACGCAAACTGAGCCGCCACCTCCTACGTCATCATACACGAGGATGCGTCAGCACGTATGTCCACAATCGAGGCAGAGACACACAGTATGCACACGGTACCTTGGTGATAGGCCAGGGCTTATCATCCTTTCGAGCCTCCTCCTACTCATGACAAATTCAATTCAAAACAGGAGGGTGGCCAAACTCATGCGTGGGATTGCATCGTATCAATCTGCGTAAAATACTCCGCTGTACAGACAGCGTGCAAGTGCATGCGCAACGTGAGGGTGTTCCAAGCAAGAACCTCTTTTGTCGCCTTGTCTATCACATCCATTGTTCACGCCAACTGCTCGAGCAACAATTCGAGTCTAGGAGTACGTGACTGGCCGCAGGACCTATTAATTTCCTCGCCCCCCGTTTTCGTTTTTTCCCCGTGGGACCGCAACTGAGTGAGCATGAGTGATCTGACAGTGCCAGCAGTGTTGGCTCTATCCGTGGCGTGTGTCTGGATGGATTCGATGGAGACACTTGGATGTCAGATGTACAGCTGTGGACAAATAACTTTGGACCCTCCGATTTTGGAAGCAGCAGGAAACAACCTAAACCAATTTGGAAATAACCGGAAACAGCAAATATCCTCCAGAAACAGCTGATAGTTGACAAGTACATCCAGACAATAATTGGTTTTTGATGCTTTTTCATTTCAAAACTAAACTTTCTGCCTGCTTCAAAAATTATAGGGGTCCAAAGTTATTTGTCCACAGCAGTAGAAGGAGCGCACGACGACATTCAGGTAGGTGAGGCAGCGGGGGTCAACGACCCCGGTGACATTCCGTGGCGCACGACAACCTGGTGTGCTGGGGTACAGCAACAGTCAGCCAAAGTGGCCCAAAACGTGGTTATCCACTTTGGCGCAACAGGCACACTTGATCTGCAGGAAGTTGTGCATGGTGGAACTGATGCCAATGGGGAGCGGATTGGGGGGGGGGGTAACAAGGGTGGAGAAAACGTCCATAGAGTCAACTTGCCGCTAACTCCTGCTCAGAAGAAGGAGAAGAAACGACTTCAGATGAAAAATTATAGAAGCCGGAGTCACAGTGGTACGACAAACTCCTTTGGTACCAGCCACCATCATCGTGACCGCACCACACAGCAACTTGCGAAACTCTCAAAACTTTAAAGTTTCAACAAGTTTTTACAAAGCTCTCAGAGTATGTTTCCAGTGGTGTCCCACCCATAAAATATTTGATACCAGATGTGTTGGTCCGCTGATATTCCTCTCAAAGCCACCAACACGGCTCACGCCTAGTTGGAGTGCTGAGCGTGAATCACCAACCTTGGCGCTTTACCAATAATAGCCTCGGTCTCCCTCACGCACCTTCCGTATCCAAATGCCTGTTTCTATGAGTCTGTGTCGTGTGTGTATGCTGTCTTCTCTACCTGTCTTTCTACCTGTGTTGTGTGCGCTGCGTCTTTTGCGTTTTGTTCTATATTCCTGACCGCCTTTTTGTTTTCTTTTTTCCGGTCCTACAAAATTAATCGACACCTATATCACGGTGCCTATTCATGTACGCATAACCCTGCGAACATGCCTAAACTCTTTCTCCATCTGCATCTTCATTTCTCTAATTCCTGCATATGTGTGTCTAAACATGCATACGCATTTCCCCTCTCTTCCCTACTCATACACAATTATTGCCATATTCGTATGTATGTTATGTGTAGTGTTCTCTACCTATACCCTCTTTTTGTTTCCTTTCTTCTTCATCTACAAATTGAATAGACCCCCATGTCACGGTGCCTATTGATGTACGCATAACCCTGCTCACATGTGTATCCTCTTTTTCCATCTGCATCTACATTTCTTTAAGTCAATAATTCTAACATATACCTGTATGCACATACGTAAAACCAAATAAGAACAATGGGCTAAACTCAAATGATATCAGTTAAACATCATATAAAAAACGAATCAGGCACATAAAATAAACGACTACATGAAATCATATTAATTTTAATATGATCAATGAACAATGCAATATATTGAAAACCAATTCAACAAATACGTCAAAATAGAAAATCGATTGCTGTCCCGGGTGTGTAATGTCCACCCATTTTGCGTGTTTATGGATGCGTATTTTGTTCTATTTCTCTTTTGCCTGTTTACATGTGTGTGTGTATGCCAATAAGTTTAAGGTCCATTGCGGGAGTGCCTTCATCCAAACAAATAAACCTACTCATGACAAAGCATATGATCCATGACAAGATACTCCACATTCGTAAAATAAACAATGAAATTTCAAAATCAAACATTACATGTATTACCAGTCAAACTGAATCTGCGCATGTTCATGTTTGTTTTGTTCTGTTATCGTTTGTTTGTATATTTGCGTATGCGCATGTCTACTTCAAAACAATATGCGAATGTATAATCAAATCAATATTCATGGGTCCGAGGTCCATTGCGGAAGTGCCTTTGAGCCAGGCGGCTCCGGCCTACCTTATTACTGCACACCACCTGTGCGCGTTCCTGCTGTACTTTGCGCGCTAGCTGTGTGGCGGCTTTCAACAAAAAAAATTCCCGGGATCGAAGAATCAACTATGTTAAGGGTGGACCTGAACCCTCCAAAAAAATAATTCGAAAGGTTCTTTCTCCGGTAGGTCGGTTTCATTTTTGCATTATTCCAGTACCAAAACAAATCTGACCGTGTCATCCTACCTGGTACATTTCGTGAGCTGGATGAAGTGTGCAGAAGTGCCAGAAGATATCCGGGTGTTAAGAGTGCACCGTTTATGGTTCCCGACCTCCGATCGCCTCCAAACCTGGCTCATCTCCTCCGGAACGACCCGGGACAGACAATACCACGCGTCAATGATAGTCTGACGCAATCTGCCTCCATACCACTCTGGATGGGAGTAGAAACTCCTTAAAGAGAACATCCTCGGGACAGCTTTTGGGGCAGTACGGAGCGATACCTTACGCAGCCGCCCGCGCACCATCCGGTCTGAGTTTGCTGTTATGGATAAGTGATGCTATGAGCGAGGTGCTACAGACGCGACTGTATGCGTCTTCTTGCCGGGTTGCCCGTAGTTTCTATAACCCCTTTACAGGATTTGCTCTATTATTTTGAATTCTGGTACGGGTTGTGCGTCGGTGGTGCGTGAAAACCCTGAGCCTTCATTAGTACAGGACAAGTTCTAAATGTACCGAGCACAACTAAAAGTTTGTTTAGGTGTTTCTACTTCTGTGTGGAGTGCATACGATCGTTTTTTGTACTTTGTCTTGTCCTTTTTTTCTAAAAGAGCGTGACAAAGCGAAAGTAAGCATTTCAGAGGTGGTACGAGGGCAGGTTGCATCAGACCATGGTTGACTCGTGATATTTTTTAGACCGTATCGTTCCGGTGGGGATGAGCCAGGTTTGGAGGCGATCGGAGGTCGGGAACCATAAACGGTGCATTGTTTTAAGATGGACTCTTCTGTCAAAAGGGTATTTTGTGCACTTTTTGACACTATGTCTGTAATCAAAAAATTTCATTACTTCGAACATCGAAAAATCCCTCCAAACGATTCCTTGTGAAGGCGCCCTCTGTATCGTGGTACAATTTTCAAGAGTTGATTACAACTTTTGTCGGTATCGATTTCTGAGCTTCCAAACAAGTCCCCCTCATTTCGACTTCATCACAGCGCCAACAAAAAGCTATTACACGTATATGTTCCGCATTTTCTGTTTCGTTACGACCCCTGCGAAACACGTTTTGTTGGTACACATCAACCTGTCACTGGGGCAAGGATTGAAAAAAGATATATATCTACACACAAACAGTGACCATTTCAAATTGTGAACGTTGAACACCAGTAGCTTATTTGGCAGAGCGCTGGGCTGGGGAGAGTAAGTCTTGGGGTTCGAGTCTGGTCGACAAACCCACATCACATGTGCGTTTTGAATATTGACTCGTTTTGAAAATTGACTCAATTTTCAAAACGCATGTGCCATGATTTTAAAAGTGAAAACGAAAGACAAGTACAACATACTGGTCTGACAAATTTCCTGAATTACGGTACGTTTCGAACACAGCACTCTTACACAATAAGAGTAGTGCCTTGCTCACTCAGCCACCGATGTAATGACATGTAGTGTAATGTATATAGAATCCTTTGTATATATTACAGGCTTCATCGGGCGATTTGATTACAGTGGAAATGAATGCAATTGAACGAACACTCTTGATTGATGTTGTTTTTATTACTTCGCAAAAAATAGTCTAGTAGCTTTGCTGAAAGCTCTATGTGCTCGAATCTTTGTCTTTAGATTCGTGAATATATCGAAAAAACTCGTGTTGTCACAGCCTTGCCCGCAAAACAGATTTATAAAAACTTAAAAGTAAGTCTTCCAACTATTTCAATTCAGATTGAATTTTACTGCTGCCAAACCTCAGTTTGCTGAAATATTTCGATATGACATTACCGAGGCACAAATCATACAAACTCGAGGGTTCAAGTACACTCGTATAGTATAATACAGCTAACCGTAACAGAGCACCAACGAGTTCAAGAAACAGACCAATGAGAGGGCACCTTCATAAGTTCGCAGGTATGTTTCCTACCCCGGCGGTTGGATGTGATTTGTAACAGAGCGCATAGAGTTCGTGTGAAAGCCTTATTTTGCATACGATTGTCGTAGGAAGAGAGCATTTTTTTGTGTTAAAATACGTACAATACTACTGTACCGACCGACGACCCATGGTAAGTTCCTCTGTCTACATGCCATGTTTTTAAGTTTGTTTTCCAAACACGACCCTTGCATTGTTAGTTCGTAGAAAACTATAGCTACTGCGTGGGATAGTCACGCACTGGCTGTCGACTCGAACCTACGTGAAATCATCCACTTGAGGATTTAAATACTACGCACCTTCCCGGGAACAAGGGACCTATCGATGTAAAACAAAATCGGTTCAACAACAAGTGTTATGATTTTCACTTCATTGCGGGAATGCCGTTCGAATCGGTTGGGATTCTGCGGACTACCTAACAGCGACTGCGGACCATCCGTAAGTGTTCCTGCTGTACTGGAAGGGTAAACGTGTGTGGCGGTTATAATAAACAAAACAAAACCAAAGTCCCCTGTATCATCAAAGTGTCCTCCGAGTCTGCTAATTTAGGACCTGGTTCCAAGCAGTAGTATGTTCAATGTCCTGCGCAGGAATGCCGTTCGATTCGTGCCAGGCCGTTGGCACAGGCACTACAATGCCATGGGGGCTTGTCCGGGACATGTTGACATTTACGGCTTAGGAGGTGCGATGTGCGCGCGCCCACAGCATTCACGCACGACTGCTCCCGCCCGCTCGCCTGCTGCCGTTGCGGCGCCGCGTCGCCTGCGCACTTTGTCGCCTGCCTTGGCACTGTGGCGCCTTGGCGTGCTACCCATCTGGCGTGGGGAGCAGGGCGTGAGCCCCTGATTCAGGAGTTCAACCGAGTGTGGGTCGAGGCAAGGTAGGAGCATGTAAGCCTGTGGGCGCTACGCCTCGCCTGACCCTTACTTGCTACTCTGAGGGCTTCAAAGTTTATGCCGGGCTCGTGGGCCCTGAACACAACAATTACTCCGGCACCTCCGAAAACTTCTGGAAAACGAATTCTTGAGATTGCTGGTCGCAAACACCGTGCGGGACTCAGCTCTGTCCGCATTTTTCTTGCTATTGCTGCTGCAACCTCATTTGCATTGTGCTTGCAATCGAATTAGCATTTTGCTTGCGATCGCTGCTGCACCGCACGTGCATGCACATGCATGCACAATCAAACAGATAGAGAAAGAGAGAGAGAGAGAGGGAAAAAGAAAGAAAAAAAGAGAAAGAGTGAAAGAGAAAGAGAGGGTGAATGAAAAAGAAGGAAAGAGAGAGAGAGAGCGAAAGAGCGAGAGAGGGGGGGGGAGAGAGAGAGAGGGAGAGAGAGAGAGGGGGAGGGGGGGAGGAGAGAGAGGGACCGAGAACAAGCGAGAGAGAGGAGAGAGAAGAACACACACACACGTACATTCGCATACACATACATATAAACGCACTTGCGTTCACACACTAACTTGCGCGCACACACACACTCACACACACGCAACTCACATACACACATTTGCATACACATACACACACACACACACACACACACACACACACACACACACGCACACACGCACACACGCACACACGCACACACCCACACACCCACACACACCCACACACACTTAAACACATACACAGACACACACACACAGAAATACACACATATATACACACACACACATACACACACGCACACGCAAACGCACTCACTCACTGACTCGCATATACATGACCACTCTCAAGTCGTTCTCGCTCTCTCTCATACAGAAACAGAGAGAGGCGCACACGCACACAATCGCACACACACCACGAGAGAGAGAGAGAAAGCGAAAGAGATACACTCACGTGCACAATATCACAATCTTCATCTCTATCTCTGTCTCTCTCCATCTCTCTCTCTCTGTCTCGTTGTCTCCCTTTCTTTCTCTGTCTCTCTCTTTCTCTCTTTTCCTCACACACAATCTCTCTTTCTTTATGAGTTGCACACTTCCAGTCTGGACTCCGGGAGCATGAGTACTAAATTACGTGTGCCACCATTTTTGGCTATGTACATGCTATGAGTAGGGGTCAGTAATCAAGTCAGATCCTTTCTGCAGAGAAAATGTATGAACATGAAAGGTTATGAGCTCGTACTGGCGTGTTCTCTCACATACAACTTCACCACACCCAGGCTTTCTCTCGCTTTCTCTTTACAAGCTCTCTCTCTCTCTGTTTCAGTATTCATAGTGACGTGGGGTGCCTGTATGGTAAGTGTGGGTACGGGTGTGTTCATTTGAGCACGTAAACACAAACTTGCACACACATGCACACATGCATACACATGCATGTACCCATGCCTGTACGCAGACTCGGAGTGTTGCAATGCACGCAGGACAGATGTTTGCGCACGCCTGTAGGAACAGACTGTGCGCAGATTTGGGTGTCCCGAGGTGGAAAGAAATCCCCCCCCCTCGACGCAATGATCACCGAATGACTGAAATCTTATCGAGTCCACGGCCTCCTTACTGCCTCTCGAACCCCCCCCCCTACTTGTGTGAAGTATTCCAGTATGATGAATGAATCCTGTAATCTCAGGGTACGCGTGTGCATGCGTGTGTATGTACGTGTATGTGTGTGCACACGCGAGCGTGTGTGCAAGTGCGCATGTGTGTGCGCGCGCTTAGGGCCCAGTAGATGCGTGGGGTCATCAAGAATACTTTCGTTCTTTCTTTCTTTCGGTTCCTAGAGAGTCTCCACGCCACCACACCTGTGCGCCCAAAATTCAATATCTGTTGCCAAACATGTCATGACAGACATCAGGAGGAGTCACTACACGCATGTAAGTGAGTCATGTCACAAGAACATCATCCAAGAATGACCAAAACATATAACTCCGGATTTAGTTCTTCACGACTAGTCTAAACCCTGTGTGTTACTATTTTGACCCGACAGTGGGGAAGACTCGATGATCAAAAACGAGGCCTCAGTTGACCGGGAATCTCATTAGAATTCCCCACTTACCATGTCACGTTCAGTGGTCCGTGACTGTGCGATGCGAAGGGCGGTCATTTTCGTACCGAAATGCAGAATTTGCACAGAATGGTCTGTTTTGGGCACAAATTTCGAGTTTGTCAAAGGGTGAGGAGTAGCATGGCCCAGTGTCTGGGAAAAGATAGCATGCTGAGTGCATGGTTTTAATCACACTCGCAGCATCTACTTGCCTGTGAGGACGAGTCTGCGTCATTTTATTCACTAGGATATGTATCCATGCATCGACATGTATATATAAATATGCATGCTTATATATGCATATATATGAATACATATACATATACAACGCAAACAATGCCACTCATTGAAG
>Ga0105054_10009119_pt1 | contig 12964 bp, 12 predicted proteins | sample BON02_FD_78091 | JGI IMG/M metagenome (GOLD analysis project Ga0105054, IMG submission 78091) | Freshwater microbial communities from Lake Bonney liftoff mats and glacier meltwater in Antarctica - BON-02 (megahit assembly) | ecosystem: Environmental > Aquatic > Freshwater > Ice > Glacier... | reverse complement strand
CGTCCTGGGTGCAGCGTCCCTTGCGGTCGGACTGGCATTGCAGGGGACGCTTTCGAACGTCGCCGCCGGTGTGCTGCTGCTGGTTCTGAGGCCGTACAAGGTCGGCGATGTCATCGATATCGGCGGCATCGCAGGCTCCGTCCAGCGGCTGAACCTGTTCACTACCCAGATGTCGAATGCCAATAATCACAAAATCGTCGTGCCAAATGCCAGGGTCCTGGGCGATGTGATCCTGAACCTTTCTGGCCAGAAGACGCGCCGTGTCGAGATCAATTTCACGGTCGGCTATGGCGAGGACCTGAGCGCCGCCCGCGCCGTTCTGGCCGGGGTGGCGCAGGTGCACGAGAAGGTTCTTCAGGACCCGGCCCCCTGGACCGGCGTCACCGGACTTCTGGACAGCGCGGTTCAGATCACGCTGCATGCCTGGGTTCACTCCAGCGACTGGTGGCAGATCCAGGCCGACCTGATGCAGGCCGGGAAAGAGGCGCTGGACGCCGCTGATATCGAGATTCCGTTCCCGCACCAGGTCGAGGTACCGTCCAAGGGGGCCTCGTTCGCCCGCATCGTCGCCGTCCCGACGGTCGAAGCCGGAGGAGACTGACCGGTGCGCTATGATTTCGGCTCTGACAACACTGCGGGGATGGCTCCCGCCGCGCTTGAGGCCCTGATCGCGGCCAATGACGGCTATGCCCGGGCCTATGGCACTGATGATGTCACCGCCCGCGCCGCTGACCTGATCCGCGCAAAACTGGACGCCGATGCCGAGATCCGGTTTGTCTTTTCGGGCACGGCGGCCAATGCTATTGCCCTGTCGATGCTGGCCTGGCCGCATGAGGCGGTGTTGGCTCATCATGCCGCTCACATCTGCACTGACGAGACCGGTGCTCCGGGCTTCTTCGGCTCCGGGGTCGGTTTGATTGGCCTGCCCGGTCTGTCGGGCAAGATCGAGCCGGTCGCGCTCCGGGCCGTGCTCGATGAGCCCGAGGTCGGCCACCGCCAGCCCCCGGCGGCCCTGAGTCTGACCCAGTCCACTGAATACGGCACTGTCTATACCGAAGAAGAATTGCGCCATCTGATCGAGCCGGTGAAGCTGAAAGGCCATGGCGTACATATGGACGGTGCGCGACTGGCCAATGCGGCGGCAGCGGGGTTTGACCTGACGCAGATCGCGCGGTTGGGCGTCGATGTGCTGGTATTCGGCGGGGCCAAGGCCGGTGCCAACTGCACCGAGGCCATCGTCGTGTTCGATACGTCGCTGGCCCGACGGATCGACAACCGGCTGAAACAGGCCGGACAGACGGCGTCCAAGACCCGTTTTCTCGCTGCCCCTATACTCGGCCTGCTGGAGAGCGGCGACTGGGAGGCCGGTGCCGCCCACGCCAATCTGATGGCGCAGCAGCTGGCAGCGGGGATCGCCACCCGCTCGGCCTTCGTCCTGGCCCATCCGGTAGAGGCCAATGCCGTCTTCGTGCGGATGCCACCCCAGGCGCATCAGCGGCTAAACGCTGCGGGTTGGGCCTGTTACCGCTTCGACGACGGTTCGGTGCGTTTCGTCTGTTCCTGGGCAACCATGGCAGAGGCCGTTGAAGAAGTTGTGCAGGCCATCGCAACGCTTTGAGCGGGCGTTCATTGAACGGTCGCCATGCCCAACCTAGATATAAACAAGCATAGCCTTTCTCGTCTGACGGCGATTGGTCACGGGCCGGAAGGACAGACATGAACGCACCCTCGCGTATCGCCGATCAGACAGCGGACGGCCTCCTCGCCTACCAGAGTGTCCGCGCGGCCATGCCTCATCTGGCCCGGGGGCTCAGTCCCGAGGACCTGTCGGCCCAGTCCATGCCCGACTGTAGTCCGGGCAAGTGGCACCTGGCCCACACCAGCTGGTTCTTCGAGGCTATTATTTTGGGCGAGGAACCCGGCTACCGCCCGGTCGATCCACGCTTCCTGACCCTGTTCAACAGCTATTATGAGGCGTTGGGCCGCCGCGTCGAACGGAGCGAGCGGGGCCTGATGACCCGGCCCTCGCTCGATGAGGTGCTGGCCTATCGTCGCGAGATCGACCGTCGCATGACCGACTGGCTGGATGCGGAACCGACCGATCCGCGCCGGCTGTATCTTTTCACCCTCGGCCTGCACCACGACCAGCAGCATCAGGAGCTGTTCCTGATGGACCTGCTGAACCTGATGGCGCGGTCACCGCTGGATCCGGCGGCCTATCCGGTCGAGCCACGCGGACGTCCGGCTCAAACGGGTCTGGGCGGAACCAGCCGGTTCGATGGTGGTCTTGCCGAGATCGGTCATGGATGCACGGACTTCGCCTTTGACAATGAGGGGCCGGCCCATCGCGTCTGGCTCGAGCCCTTTGCGCTGGCCCAGGACCTGGTCTCCAACGCTGACTGGATCGATTTCATCGCGGACGGCGGTTACGCCCGTCCCGAGCTTTGGCTGTCCGACGGCTGGGCCAGCGTACAAACCGAGGGCTGGGTCGCCCCGCTCTATTGGCGAAGCGAGCCCGACGGCTGGACGACCATGGGCCTGACCGGCCGCAGCCCGCTCGACCCGACGGCACCCGTCCGTCACCTCAGCTTCTATGAGGCCGACGCCTATGCCCGCTGGGCCGGCAAACGCCTGCCTACCGAGGCAGAGTGGGAGCACGCCGTCCGCTGTCGCCCCGAGGCCTTCTCCAACGCCTTCGGCGAGGTCTGGCAATGGACCGCCAGCGCCTATGCCCCCTATCCGAGCTTCAGTCCGACCGAGGGCACGGCGTCCGAGTACAACGGGAAATTCATGGCCAACCAGATGGTGCTGCGAGGCTCCAGCTTCGCCACGCCCGAGGGCCATTCGCGGGTCAGTTACCGCAATTTCTTCTATCCGCACCAGCGCTGGGCCTTCACGGGATTACGGCTGGCCGAGGCTGCGCCCGAGCCGCGGGTCCGGGCGACCGACGGGGGTGAGACCGCCCGATTCTGCCGCGATCTGATCGCGGGCCTGTCACGCTCGCCCAAGGTCGCTTCGCCGAAATGGTTCTATGACGCGCAAGGCTCGGACCTGTTCGAGGCCATAACCCGCCTGCCTGAATACTATCCGACGCGGCAGGAGGCGGCCCTGCTGCGCCGCGTGGCCCCGCAATGGGCACCGCGCTTCGGCCCGGGTGCGGCCCTTGTCGAGTTCGGATCCGGGGCCAGTGAGAAGACCCGTATTGTGCTCGATGCCGCGTCTGACCTCGGGGCCTATGTCCCGATCGACATCAGCGCCGACGCCCTCGATGCTGCCGCCCGGCGCATCGCCGAGTCCTATCCGTCCTTGACGGTTATACCGCTGGTCGGTGACTTTCTGCATCTGGGCGCGCTGCCGGCCGGGATCGGACAGGGGCGGCGGGTCGGCTTTTTCCCCGGCTCGACCATCGGCAATCTTGAGCGGGACGAGGCCATCGCCTTCCTGACTGCGGCGCGCGGCCTGCTGGGTCTCGACTCCCTGTTCATCCTCGGTGTCGATCTGGTCAAGGCGACCAGGACGCTGATCGCCGCCTATGACGATTCTGCGGGCGTAACCGCCGCCTTCAACCGCAACCTGCTGGTCCGGGCCAACCGCGAACTGGGGGCCGGGTTCGACGTCGATGCCTTCGCCCACCGCGCTGTCTGGAACGCGAAGGGGTCGCGGATGGAGATGCATCTCGAAGCGACGCGCGACATGACGGTCATGCTGGACGACCGTCGTATCGCCTTTGCGCGCGGAGAGACCATCCATACGGAGAGTTCACGGAAATACACCGAGGCCTCGGTGCGCGAACTGGCCGCAGCGTCCGGCTGGAATGTAGCAGGCTTTGAGACCAGTCCGGACCCCGCCGTGGCCCTGGCGCTGTTGGGGGCCTGAACGAAAAAAGCGGCAACCTCGAGCGGTTGTCGCCTCCTGGTGGACTGGTCCCCCTGACTATTCGACGGCGGGCGGGGTCTCGCGGGCGCGTGTGCCGTGGGACGTTTCGCCGCCCTTGCGCCCCGCCTGGGCGGCGAGGCTGCGGTCCTGTGAGAAGCTGCGCTTTTCGCTGGGGACGCTGGCTCCGCCCTTGCGGGCGATCTCACGCTGTCGTTCCGGATCCATCGAGGCAAAGCCCCGCTTGGAGACGCCGGAGGCTCGTTTGGGCTGACCTTGAGTCATGGGAGGCTCCTTTGGGCGACGATAGCGGTTCTCGGGGCACTGCGTGGGTCAGTGCGGGGAATGAACCCTCGGCTCCGTGTCTGGTTCCAGCGTTGCGATCACACGATTACGAACGAATCAGTGAGTTTGGAGACGAGCCAGTCATTGACCGCCACAGGGCCGGGTGTCGCCGTCGTCACCGCCTTCGCCCGGGTTCTGCTGCGGCATTTCGTCGGGCGTAGCGGACGGATCAATGTCCGGCTCCGGCGTCTCGGGCGGCATGATTTCCGGCTGGCCGCCGGGGCTGTCGGGCTCGATGTGGGCCATGATCGTCTCCTGTTCTCAAACCAGAACGCAGCGATGGGCAGCACGGTTCAATCATGATCGAGGGGAAGACCGAGGGCGTGGACCGGTCGGACGAAAAGCTTCAGGACGGTCCCGTCGCCGGGCGTGCGATCGGGGTGGCGCGCATGGCCGCGTCAGACACAAAGGGATTGCTGCGCCGCTCGGCTCCAAAGGTGGACGCCGGGCCGTGACCCGGCACGAAGGTGACGTCGTCGCCCAGCGGCCACAACTTGGTGGTGATGGCGTGCAGCAGGCTGGCGTGATCGCTGCGGGGAAAGTCGGTGCGGCCGATCGAGCCCTGGAACAGAACGTCGCCGACCTGGGCGAAGCGGGCCTCGCGGTTGAAGAAGATGACATGGCCGGGGGTATGGCCGGGACAGTGCCAGACTTCCCAGGTCGTCTCTCCGAGGGTCAGCACATCGCCTTCGGCCAGCCAGCGGGTCGGGGTGAAGCTGCGCGCGTCGGGCAGGCCATACAACTGGCCCTGGGCCGGGATACCGTCGATCCAGAACTGGTCGTCCGGATGCGGGCCGATGATGTCCAGCCCGGTCTTCTCCTGCATCTCGGCCGCACCGCCTGCGTGGTCGAGGTGGCCGTGGGTGATCCAGATGGCGTCCAGCGTCAGTCCCTGTTTGCCCACGGCAGCCAGCAACAGGTCGACAGAGGCTCCGGGATCGATAATCGCCGCCTTCATCGTGCTGCGGCACCAGATGAGGGTGCAGTTCTGTTGCAGGGGCGTGACCGGAAAGACGGCGACACCGATGGGAGAGGGGGAGGGGTTCATACTGTCCAGATAGCGCGCCATCGCCGATCCCGAAACCGTCCCGTTCTGCCGCGTCTCACGTTGACCTTTCGGACGGTCCTCGACATAAGGGCGGGCTTCAAAGGTGCCGCCTCGCCGGAAACGGATCTGGGCGGCCTTTTTTGCTTTACCCACACCGTGCAGCGCCTGCCTGAAAGGCGCCGCCACAGAGCGTCAGAATCCCGGCCATGCAAGTTGTCGAAAAGTCCAACGAAGGTCTCAGCCGCGTGATCGCGGTGACCATCCCCGCCGCCGAGCTGAACCAGAAGCTGGATGCCAAGCTGAAGGAAGTCGCGCCGCAGATGAAGCTCAAAGGCTTCCGTCCCGGCAAGGTACCGGCCTCGCACGTCAAAAAGACCTTCGGCCGCGACTTCATGGGCGAGATCGTCAATGAGGCGCTGAACACCTCGAGCCAGAAGGCCCTCGACGACGCCAAGTTGCGTCCTGCGGCCCCGGCCGAGATGAAGCTGACCTCTGACATGGAAAAGGTCATCGCCGGTCAGGAAGACCTGGCCTACGAAATGGCGCTGGAAGTCATGCCTGACTTCAGCCCGACCGACATCACCAAGCTGAAGCTGGCACGCCCGACCTATGAGGCGACCGACGCCGATCTGGACGAGGCCCTCGCCGAACTGGCTGGTCAGGCCAAGTCGTATGAGGACAAGAAGGGCAAGACCGTGAAGGCTGCCGACGGCGACGAGGTCACCATCGACTTCCTCGGCAAGCTGGACGGCGAACCCTTCGAGGGCGGTGCCGCTGAAGACACCCAGCTGGTGATCGGTTCCAACCGCTTCATCCCCGGCTTCGAAGAACAGCTCAAGGGTGCCAAGATCGGCGACGAGCCGGTCCTGAACGTGACCTTCCCGGCGGACTATCAGGCCGCCCATCTGGCCGGCAAGGCCGTGACCTTCGACGTCAAGGTCAAGGCCATCAAGGCCGAGGCCCCCGCCGTGATCGACGAGGCCTTCGCCGCACGCATCGGCATCGAGTCGCTGGACAAGCTGAAGGAACTGCTGCGCACGAATCTGAACCAGCAGTACACCGGCGCCGCCCGTTTCAAGCTCAAGCGCGCCCTGCTGGATGCACTGGACAAGGCTCATGACTTCCCCCTGCCGCCCAAGATGGTCGAGGCCGAGTTCGAGGGTATCTGGGGTCAGGTCCAGGCCGACAAGGAAGCCGGCCGCCTGCCGCCCGAGGACGCCAAGAAGTCCGAGAAGAAGCTCAAGGAAGAGTACCGGAAGATCGCAGAGCGCCGCGTGCGCCTGGGTCTGGTGCTGGCCGAGATCGGCCGCGCCAACAATGTCCAGGTTACCGACCAGGAGCTGAACACCGCCATCATGAACGAAGCCCGCAACTATCCGGGTCAGGAGCGTGAGGTGCTGGACTTCTATCGCCAGAACCCCAATGCCGCCGCAGGCATGCGCGCGCCGATCTATGAGGAGAAGGTCTGTGACCTGATCTTCGACACCGCCAAGGTGACCGACACGCCGATCACCAAGGAAGACCTGCTCAAGGAAGAAGACGAGATCTGACGGGGCCGACGATTTCGCGGGCTTGAGAATACAGCCGGGGTATTTTTTCGCGGCACTCAAACGATAGCGCCCCGGTCTCGCCGTCTTGTCGACCTATCGCAGTTGTCTGATTGTCGCGGGGACTTCCATGTCGTTTTCTGCTCTTGCCCTGGCTGCGGGCCTTCTCTTGCAGGTTCCGGTGGCCACCCAGGTCCCCCCGCCGCCGGCGAGCAGCGAGCTTTCCGAGGTTGTCGTCGAGGCGCGCCGGCTGAGAACGGTCGTGCAGGATTTCGTCGGCGAGGTAGCCGCCCCGGCTACCGGGGGGCGCGGCGCGGCCCGTTGGAATAGCCCGATCTGTATCGGGGTGGTCAATCTGCGTGCCGAGGTGGCCCAGTTCATTGTTGATCGCGCGTCCGATGTTGCGCGGGAGTTGGGGCTGAGCGCCGGAGAACCGGGCTGTACCGCCAATGTCCTCATCATCGCCGCAGCCGATGGCCAGGCCGTTGCGGACGGGATCGTCGAGGAGCGCCGTCGCGCCTTCGTTCCCGGGGGGTCGGGCATGACCCGGTCGTTCCGGGCCCTGGAGGCCTTCAGGACGTCCGACGCACCGATCCGCTGGTGGCATGTCAGTGGTCCTGTCGATTCCGAAAGCGGCGTACTGGCGACGCGCCTGCCCGGGCGGGACGCCCCTCAGATCGCTGTGTCTCGCGCTTCAAGACTGCGGACGGACATTCGCGATGACATGTTCAAGGCCATTATCGTGGTCGATGTGACCAAGGCAGAGTCGCTCACCCTGACCCAGTTGGCGGACTACTGCACTCTGGTCGCTCTCGCCCAGGTCGATCCGGAGGCTGATGTTGCGGCTTTCGACACGGTATTGAATGCCTTCACTGACCCGAGCGTTCCTGGACTGACGTCGTGGGACATGGACTATCTGAATGCCCTTTACAGCATCGAGCAGAACCGATTGACCTCGGGCGGACGGGGTGCAGAGATCGTGGAACTGATGATGCGCAGTGTGCGGGCGAACCCCGAAGCGGACTGACGTCTCTCAATGGGTGCGCTCCGCTTGAGCTAAACAGGTGACCGTTGATTGCCGGATTGTTCAAGCTACGTGGTACAATCCCTGCGGGTTCGCCTTTGGAGACTCTCTGCCGTGTTCTCATTGATCTTCGCCACTGCCCTTCTGGCGGCACCCCAGTCCGCGCCAGTTGCCCAGACGCCTTTGGTTGCCCAGACGCCGTCGGCCTCGCAAGCGCCTGTTCGGCTCGAAGACGTCATGGTCGATGCCCGTAGGCTGGAAGACAGTACCGAGGCCTATGTCGATCTGGTCGCCGCACCGGCACGGCGGCGGGGTCTGGCCCGCTGGAAGGACGGCATGTGCGTCGGTGTCGCCAATCTGGAGGTCGAAACGGCCCAGTATCTGGCTGACCGGGTGTCCGACGTCGCCCGCAGTCTGGGCTTGCGTGCCCATGAGCCCGATTGTCACCCGAGCGTCCTGATCATCGCCACCAGCGACGGCCCCAGCTTTACCGAGGCCTTTGTGGCGATGCGTCCACGACTGTTCCGGGTTGGTGGAGCGGGGATGGACCGGGGATCAGCAGAGCTGCGCGATTTCATCCGCGAGGACCGACCGGTGCGCTGGTGGCATGTGAGCCTGCCCGTGAACAGTGAGACGGGGGAGACCGTGGTGCGGCTGCCGGGGTGGGTCTCCGCTTCCGGGGTCGCCGGAACCCTCGAAAGCACAGCGCAGGAATATGCGCCCAACACCGCCGTCTTCGCCGCCTCCCGGCTGACCACCCAATATGTGGACGTCCTAAAAAGGGTCTTCATTATTGTCGATGTTGATCGCCTGAACGGTGCCAGTCTTCAACAGCTTGGCGACTATGTGGCCATGGTGGCGATGGCCCAGGTCGACCCCGACGCTGACACCGACCGCTTCGACACCATCCTCAACCTGTTCGACGATCCTGCCGCGGCCCCCTCGGGCTTGACCGGCTGGGACCGGGCCTATCTGGAAGGCCTTTACGACAGTGGCTCGATAACCCGTCGCATCAACCAGCGCGCACAGGTCCAGGCGGTCGCGGCGGCCATCGCCAGCGCCTATCGCGGCGGCTCCGCCGAACCGGACGGTCTCGAACAGCCTTGATCTTGACTTAAGGTTGTATGGTTCGGCTTGACCCGTCAGCGTGGCGAGGTCAGGGTGATCGCGGCTTTTGGCCGGGGTTGTCATGTCGCCTTTGTCTGCTGTTCTGTCACTGGGCCTTGCGCTCTCTGCCGGCGTGGCAACGGCCTGCGCGCAGGACCGGCAACAGCCCCCCGTCCTGCCGACCGCCGAGCTGAACGAGGTGGTGGTCGAGGGGCGTCAGCTCGAGTCTCTGGTCCGCGAATTTGTGACCGAGGTTTCCGAGCCGGCTCATCGCCGGGGTCTGGCCCGGTGGAACCGTCCGATCTGCGTCGGTGTCGTCAATCTGCGCAACGAGGTCGGCCAGTATGTGATCGACCGCATCTCGGACCTCGCCCGCGAGTTGGAGGTCGAGGCTGGCGAGCCCGGCTGCCGGCCCAATATCCTGATCGTTGCCGCTGCCGACGGTGCCGACCTGGCCTCGGCCATCGTCGAGGACCGACCGCGTAATTTCGACCTGCGGCACGACGGCACCGATGCGGGGACGCGGGCATTTCGCAATTTCACGACCGTAGATCGCCCGGTGCGCTGGTGGCAGACCAGTATGCCGGTTGATTCGGACACGGGCCTGCGCGCTGTCCGCCTGCCGGGTGATGTCGATCCCGCATCCGGCCCGCCGACGGCGCCCAGAATCAATGTCTTCGCGGCTTCCCGTCTGCGAACCCAGATCCGCGACGATATGGTCCGGTCGATCATCATCGTGGACGTTGACCGGCTGGGTGGTGCCAATCTTGTCCAGTTGGCCGACTATCTGGCACTGGTGGCCTTGGCCCAGGTCGATGCGGAGGCTGAGACTTCGGCCTATCCGACGATCCTGAACCTGTTCGCCGACCCGGCCTCGGCACCTGCAGGCCTGACTGACTGGGATCGATCCTATCTGACGGCCCTGTACGAGCATGACCAGCTGCGTATCAACCGCAACAGCCAGGTCCGTGCGGTAGCCGAGGCCGTGATCCGCGACCGGCGCGAGGCGGCGGAGGCCGCGCCGGAGTGATCGGACTTTCCTGACGCCACCGCGCCTTGCGTCAACGGTTCGGCAACGCGATATCCTATCTAACAGGCATGCGGCCGGTGAGTCGCGTCCGAATACATCCCGAGAAGGCCCCTATATGCGCGATCCCATTGAACTGATGAACATGAACCTCGTCCCCATGGTGGTCGAGCAGTCCAGCCGGGGCGAGCGCGCCTTCGATATCTTCTCGCGGCTGCTGCGCGAGCGGATCATTTTCCTGACCGGCCCCTTCGAGGACGGCATGGCGTCGCTGATCTGCGCCCAGCTACTGTTCCTTGAATCGGAGAATCCGAAGAAGGAAATCAGCATGTATATCAATAGCCCGGGCGGTCAGGTGTCCTCGGCGCTGGCGATCTATGACACCATGCAATACATCCGCTCGCCGGTTTCGACGGTCTGTATGGGCATGGCCGCCTCGGCCGGTTCGCTGATCCTGACGGCCGGTGCTGCGGGCCAGCGCGTGGCCCTGCCGAACGCCCGTATCATGGTACACCAGCCCTCAGGCGGCTTCCGCGGCCAGGCCTCGGACATCGAACTGCACGCCGCCGATATCCGCTACACCAAGCGTCGCCTGAACGAGATCTATGTTCATCACACCGGCCAGCCGTATGAGGAGGTCGAGAAGACGCTCGACCGCGACCATTTCATGAGCGCCGAGGAAGCCAAGGCCTGGGGCCTCGTCGACCATGTCTACGACCGCCGCGAACAGGCCGAGGGCGATGGTGTGAAGACCGTCTGATTTCGCGGTCCTCCTCAATCGGGGGAGGTTGCGCGGCGCAGCTTTGCGGCGTGACGGATGGGGACTGATCCAAATTCTTTGTCTGGAGTCAGAGCCTCCGCCCCTTCGTGGTCCCCTCCTTCTTCGGGGGAGGAATAGTGCTATCAGGCCGCCATGCAACAAACGCGCGATACCAGCGGGACTGTCGAGGTCGATGGCGACGTCTATCACTGGGAACTCCGGCGACAGCCCCGGCCGACCACCGGCAGTCAGTGGGAAGGCTTGGCTGTGACCCTGAGGCTTAAGGACTTCAAGCGCGAAGCTGTGGTGCAGTTCCCGCCTCCGCTTCGCCCGAATGGCCGTCCGGACACCGAGAAGCAGTTCGTGAATCCGGACCATGTGCGCAACGCCGTGGCCGCCGTTATCGAGGCTGGATGGAACCCCACCTCGCGAGGCAAGGTCGTGTCCTTTGACGTGGACACCCAGGGTCACTGACGGTCGGCTCAGCCCTTGAACCGCCGGAATCCGGCCTCGTCGGCGATAGCCAGCATTTCAGTGTCACCCGAGGTGTCGCCATAGGCCGCTGCCAGCCGCAGGTCCTGCCCATAGGCGGCCTTCAGACGCCGCACCTTTTCCTCGGCCCGGCAGTTGGGACCGGCGAAGGTACCCGTCACCCGGTCGTCGGCGTCGAACACCAGCTGGGTGCCCAGCAGGGCATCGGCCTCCAGCCGCCGTGCGAACGGGGCCACGGTGGTCTCTGGGCTGGCGGTGACGATGACACGATATGCGCCTTTCCGGCCCCAGTCGTTCCAGCAGGCGAGGGCGTCATAGCGCATGAAGCCCGGCCAGACCTGGCCGGCGAAGGCCCCGGCGTCCGCATCAAGCTGGACCCGTGGCACACCCTTCAAAAATTCCCGCGCCGAGGCGGCCTTGAGCCGCCCCCGGTCCCGGTCACCGGCATAGGTCACCAGGTCGGGGGCCATCCGGGCCAGACCCATGAACCAGCCTTTCCCGCCAGATCGCCAGCGCAGGAATCGCGTAAAGCTGTCCCGTACCGTCAGTGTGCCGTCGAAATCGAAGGCGACAATCGGTTGATCCGACCGGCGCGGCTGGCCAAACGGTGCAGGGCTTCCCATGTCAGTCATTCGCCGCGATCTCCCTCAACAGTGAACCTTCCGCTTCGGACTCCAGCCACGCTTGGGCGGGGTTGTGGCGGGCGGCGGTATGGGTGATTGTCAATTTCTGAAGACCTTTGCACCCAATGTCCGGGAATCAACGCGGAGGATGCGCGCCAGCCCCATATCGGGGTGAACCGCGGGAGTGAGAAGACCCGATGACCAAAGCCGCCGGCACCGACGCTAAAAGCACGCTCTACTGCTCGTTCTGCGGCAAGAGCCAGCACGAGGTGCGCAAACTCATCGCCGGACCGACCGTGTTCATCTGCGATGAATGCGTCGAGCTGTGCATGGATATTATCCGTGAAGAGCATAAAATCTCGTTCTCCAAGGCCAAGGACGGCGTGCCGTCGCCCAAGGAGATCCGCGAGGTCCTCGACGACTATGTCATCGGCCAGTCCCACGCCAAGAAGGTGCTCGCGGTCGCGGTCCACAACCATTACAAGCGGCTGAACCACGCGACGAAGAATAACGACGTCGAACTGGCCAAGTCCAACATCATGCTGATCGGGCCGACCGGCTCGGGCAAGACGCTGCTGGCCCAGACGCTGGCGCGCATCATCGACGTGCCCTTCACCATGGCCGACGCCACGACCCTTACCGAAGCCGGTTATGTCGGTGAGGACGTCGAGAACATCATCCTCAAACTGCTTCAGGCGTCGGACTACAACGTCGAGCGGGCCCAGCGCGGCATCGTCTATATCGACGAGATCGACAAGATTTCGCGCAAGTCGGACAATCCCTCGATCACCCGGGACGTCTCGGGCGAGGGCGTGCAGCAGGCCCTGCTGAAGATCATGGAAGGCACTGTCGCCTCCGTGCCGCCGCAGGGCGGTCGCAAACATCCGCAGCAGGAGTTCCTTCAGGTCGACACCGCCAACATCCTGTTCATTGTCGGCGGGGCCTTCGCCGGCCTCGAAAAAGTCATCGCGGCGCGTGGCGACGGGGCCTCGATCGGCTTCGGAGCCCGGGTCAAGGAAGTCGACGAACGCCGGACCGGCGACATCCTCAAGGGGGTCGAGCCGGACGATCTGATGCGTTTCGGCCTTATCCCGGAATTCATCGGCCGCCTGCCCGTG
>Ga0105054_10009118_pt1 | contig 12965 bp, 8 predicted proteins | sample BON02_FD_78091 | JGI IMG/M metagenome (GOLD analysis project Ga0105054, IMG submission 78091) | Freshwater microbial communities from Lake Bonney liftoff mats and glacier meltwater in Antarctica - BON-02 (megahit assembly) | ecosystem: Environmental > Aquatic > Freshwater > Ice > Glacier... | reverse complement strand
GTCTCGCATTCGGGGTCATCGCGGTATTCGAGGCAGATCTGATCGCCCTCGACCGTCCACTCACCACGCCAGGTCGACTTCTCGGGATCGTCGAGCGGGCCGCCGACGCCGTTCAGCTTGCCGTCGGTCTCGTAGGTTTCGGCGAATGTTTCCCAGGCACCGTCGGTGTAGTAGCGGCCTTTGTGGACCATGCCGGCGTAAAGCTCGGTGAGTTCCTGGCCGGTCAGACTGCGCGCCTCATCGGGCAGGTTTTCCAGTTCGGGGTTGCCCGCGATCTCCATCCAGGCGGCGGGCCCCGCAATGATGAAGAGCGCGCCTCCGATGCCAACGGCAGGAACGGATAAGCCAATGGTCATATGCCACTGACCGTGAATGGCGCTACGTATCGCAAAGAACGCGGACACGAGCGCCGCTGCGGCAAAAGTGCACAGCACGAGAATACCAATCCACATGGAGGCAGAGTATCGCCTCCGGATTGCCTGTTCCGGCACGCTAGGCCGCCGAATCCGACTCTATTCACCAGTGGACCCGTAAAACAGGTTCGGCCGACGGTCGGATGGGCGCACCCGGGTCGTTCGATCCGCTCTACATCAACGAGATAGAGCAAATTCACACCTGCATACGCAATCGCGAAGCGATTCCGTATGCAGGTGATTTGCTCTAGGCTTTCCCGCGTCCTGCGGGCCGGATCCGTTGAACCCGGGAGGTCATCCTCGTGGAGAGAAGGCTTGCGGCCGTCCTGGCTGCCGATGTCGTGGGTTATTCGCGGCTGATGGGTCTGGACGAGACCGACACCGTGTTGCGCATCGCGACCTGGGATGCCCGGCTGGTCGAACCCGTCGTGGCCGAACACGGCGGGCGCATCGTCAAGCGCATGGGCGACGGCTTTCTGGTCGAGTTTGCCAGCGCGGTATCCGCCGTGTCCTGCGCTGCCGACTGGCAGGCCCGCATGGTCGCCTGGCGCAAAGCCGAGGACCACGACGAGCCGCTTCACATCCGCATCGGCGTCAACCTGGGTGAGATCGTCTTCCGCGACGACGACATCTTCGGCAACGGCGTCAACATCGCCGCGCGCCTCGAGGCCTCGGCCGATCCCGACGGGGTCCGCGTTTCCGACGATGTGCGGCGGCAAGCGGCGGGGCGTCGCGATCTGGTCTTCGAGGACATGGGGGAGCGGTCCTTCAAGAACATTGCCGAACCCATTCGCGTCTGGCGCCTGGTGCTCGATGGTCAGGTGCTTCCGGCGGTCGTGGCGCCCGCGGCGGTTCCGGCCGTGCGCACCCGTCGGCCGGTGCGCGTCGTGCTGGCGGCGGTGGCCGCAGCCGTGGTGGTTTTGCTTCTGGTCGTGGTCTGGCTGGCGATGCCCCGTGAGGCGCCGCGCCAGGAAGCGGAGGTTTCTGACGCGGCGACCGGGACCGCGCCGGATGCCGCTGATACCGACGCTTCGACGGAAGCGCCGGCTCCCGCGCGCAATCCGCGCCTGGCGCTGGCGGTCCTGCCGTTCAACGACATGAGCAAGGACCATGTGCTGGAGATGCATGCCGATGGCATGGTCGAGGACCTGACCACGGATCTCGCCCAGAACAGCGGGTTCCTGGTGGAATCGCGCAATGCCGCCTTTGTCTTCAAGGGCGACGCCATCGATGTCGTGGCCGTGGCCAAGAAGCTGGGCGTTCAGTATCTGATCGAAGGCAGCCTGCGTCCGGTGGGCGACAAGATCCGCATCAACGTCCAGTTCATCGAGGGCGTGGGCGGCGCCCATGCCTGGGCCCTGCGCGATGACGTCGCGCTTGCCGACATCGATGCCTTCCGCAACCGCATCGCCATGAAGGTGATCGCCTTCATGCTCTCCCAGAGCGGGAAGGCCAAACCCTGACGCGCCGCACTCAGCCGCTGACGTCGTAACCGAACTGTGCGCAATAGGCGGGCAGGGCCTCGGGCTCCTCATCGGCGGCATCGTCGCGGGCGCTGGTCGGGCGTTCGTTGCGGTTCTGCGCCACGGCGCAATCCTGCTCCTGGCGGATCAGCTCGTAAGGCACGGGATAGTCGGCAACCGCCTGCTTGCTCGGCTCGCGGAAGGCGACCGTCTGGGCATAGGACCCGCCATAAAGCTTGTTCATGGCGTCGATGGCAAAGAGGCGGGCGAGCTTCTGCTCCTCCTCGTAGGGGTCGGCCAGCAAGGGCAGGATGATCGCGGCGATCAGTCCTCCCTGGTTGGCCAGCACCCCCTGTGCCTTGAACGTGGTGTCGAGATTGCCGGTCTCGATGTCATAGATCTTGCCGGTGCCCACGACATAGGTCGTGCCGGTCAGCAGCACGGTACGCACCGGGTCGTAGAGGCGGATGCCGGTGACCGTGACCTCCAGGCGTTTTTCGCGCCCGATCTCCGAAAGGCGGTAGGCCTCGTTCTGGACGTTGACGCGCATCGCTTCGGGAAAGTTCGGGCTGCCCCCCTGCAGGCCCGATGGCACCGTGATCACCATTTCGGTGATCTGGAAGTCATCGGGCGGCATCAGGCGTTTGACGCAGCCGCTCACAAGGACGGCCAGCACGATCACGATCAGAAAACGCATGGGCGCTCTCCATGCTTGAGAAACCGGGCGAGGGATGAGTGGCACCGGTGGCGCGCCCCAGCGCGCATGCGATTTTTGCGTGTGGCGCCGCGGGAGGCAACCCCGCCGGGTGAACTTCTTCTCAGTCGGCCAGCGGAATGTCGAAAGCCTCGACCGGGGGCAGGTTGCCGGTGAACCGGGTGACCTCGACCAGGCAGGAATTGCACGACGGTCCCTGGGCCAGCGAGGAGGTTCCCGTATCGCGGGTCAGCGCGTTGGGGTTACCGTGGCGCTCCAGCGCGCCGGGATCGCCCGGCACCTCGGCATCGAACCACGAACCGGTCGCCATGGCGACGACCCCGGGCATGATGTCGTCGGTAATCACCGCGCCGCCCAGGCAGACGCCGCGGTCGTTGGCCACACGCACGATGTCGCCCTCGGCGATACCGCGCGCGGCGGCGTCACCCGGATGGATCAGCAGCGGCTCGCGCCCGCGCACCTTGGTCTTTGCACTGGCCTCTCCGGCGTCGAGCTGGCTGTGCAGGCGCCCGCGCGGCTGGTCCGACATCAGGTGCAGGGGATGGCGTGCCGTATCGGGCGCGCCCAGCCACTCCCTGGGCTCCAGCCAGGCGGGATGACCGGGGCAGTCGGCATAGCCGAATCCGGCCACGGTCTCGCTGTAGAGCTCGACCTTGCCCGAAGGCGTGCGCAGGGGATGGGCTTGCGGGTCCTCGCGCAGTCGGGCCAGGCGTTCGCTGCTCTGGTTGATCGCGGGCACATCGACCATGCCGCCCGACCAGAAGGCCTCGAACCCCGGCAGGTCGATCCCTGCGCGCTGTGCGTTGTCGCGCGTGATGCCCCACATGTGGCGAATCCAGGCCATCTCGTCGCGCCCTTCGGTGAAGGCCTCGGCCAGGTCGAAGCGCTGGGCCAGCGCGGCGAAGATGTCGTGGTCGTTGCGCGCCTCACCAAACGGCTCGGCCAGCTTGTGCATCGGCGTGGCATAGCCGCCATGGGCGCTGCCGGACCAGTCGTTGCGCTCCAGGAAGGTCGTGGCCGGCAGCACGATGTCGGCCATGCGGCAGGTCGGCTGGAAGAAGCTGTCGTTGACGATCACGGTGTCGGGCCGGCGCAGGGCGTGCACCAGGCGGTGCAGGTCCTGATGATGGTGGAAGGGGTTGCCGCCGGTCCACCAGACCAGGCCGATCTCGGGGAAGGTGATCGTGTCGCCGTTGAAGGGAATCGAGGTGCCCGGATGCAGCAGCATGTCGGCGACGCGCGCGACCGGGATGTAGCGGTCGAAGGGCGCGCGGCCCTGGGGGAAGGCGGCCCAGCGGAACCCGGCACGCCCGGCGCCGTAGTCGTTGAACGTGCCCATGCCATAGGCCAGCCCCTGGCCCGGCTTGCCCAGCCCGCCCAGCAGGGCGGCCAGAGCGGCGGCCATCCAGAAGGTCATCTCGCCATGGTCGGCCCGCTGCAGCGCCCAGGCCACGCCGATCAGCGTGCGCCGCCCGGCCATGCGCCGGGCCAGCGCCACGATCTCGGCGGCATCAAGGCCCGTGATGGCGGCGGCCCACTCAGGCGATTTCGCCACACCGTCGGCACTGCCGTCGATATATGCGATCAGCCGGTCGGCGCCGGTGCAGCAGCGCTCCAGGAATTCGCCGTCGACCGTGCCGTCGGTGATCAGCACATGGGCAAGCCCCAGCATCAACGCGACATCGGTGTTGGGCCGGGGCCGCAGCCACGACACGCCGGCGGTCTTTTCCGGCCCGTGGCGCATCGGCCCCACGGCGACCACCTCCAGACCCGCTTCCAGGCAGGCAGTCAGGCCGATCTGGTCGACATGCGGCCCGGTCGAACCGGCATCGATCTGCGCGTTCTTGAAGGGCAGGCCGCCGAAGGCGACCAGCAACTGCGTATGCTCGCGGATCACCGGCCAGGGATGGCCCGTGTTGATCATCTCGCCCGAGCCGAAGAAATGCGGCACCACCACTTCGGCCGCCGCCGAACTGTAGGTGTTGACCGCCCGCACGAAGCCGCCGTTGAGGTTCATGAAGCGCTTCATCTGGCTCTGCGCATGATGGAAGCGCCCTGCCGAGGCCCAGCCGTAGCTGCCGCCATAGACGCCATCGGGACCCAGCCGGTCCCGCGTCTCCTGCAGCGCGCGCGCCGCCAGATCGAGTGCGATGTCCCACGACACCGGCACGAACTTCTCCGTCCCGCGTGCCTCCCGGCTGGCCGGTCCATCGGCCAGATACCCCTCGCGCACCAGCGGCGTCGCGATGCGCGCCTTGCGACGGCCGACGTCTTTCAGGTCATCGGAGATCACGGCCGGCGCGGCATCGCCCCTCTGCGGCCGGATCGTCACCGCACCGGCGTCATCGCGCTCGGCTTCGTACATGCCCCAATGGGCCGCGGTTCTCAGATGTTCGGTCACGGTAGATCCTGGTTCTGGCTGGCGCGGGATCATGGTCAGGCTGGCGGCGGGGTGCAAGGCACCACTGGTCAGCCGTCAAACGCCATCGCCGCAATCGCCTCCAGCATGGCGATCATCGGCGGGTAGTAGTCGAGCGGGTAGGCGTCCTTGTCCTCGACGACGCTGTAGGCCACCGCGACCACGCCGCTCGTCAGGTCGGCCACCATGTACTGGCCGCCGTAGCCGCCGTGGCCGAGCCAGCGGCCGTTGGTGTTGGTCTGGTTGGAGTAACGCAGGTGGTCGCGCGGCGGGGCCAGCGACACGCCACTGCCGAGGCTCTCCTCGATGAACCCGGCGCTGCCGACGCGCTGGCCGTTCACACCCAGGCCGCGGCGCACGAAGAGCGCGCCGAAGCGGGCGAGGTCGCGCGCGGTGAGGCAGCCGCCGCCGGCGACGCTGGGGAAACCCTCGCGGTCGCAGGTGATGTGGAAGTGGTGCTTCAGCCCGGCGGCCTCGGTGATCTCGATCAGGAAGTCGCGCATGGAACGGCCGCTGACCTCCTCGGCGAGCCAGGCCAGAAGGTCGTTGTTGGAATCCTTGTACTGGGCGACGCCCGTGGTGTTGGCGGTGTTGTCGCTGGTCAGGGCGGCGATGAACGGTTTGACGGCAGGGGCCTCGCCACCGTCGGGGGGCAGGCGCCAGCCCATCGAGGCCTCATGGCGGTAGTAGGTCGCCTCCGGGTCGGTGAAGTCCTCGGAGTATTCGTTCACCACATCCATATCCAGAACCTGCTGGATGGTGGCCTCGGCGTAGCCGCTGCCGATTTCGGGCAGGTAATCCTTCACCTTGCGGTCGAGCGCGATCAGGCCGTCCTGCGCCAGGCGGCCGATCACCAGGTTCATCACCATCTTGCCGATCGACTGGATGGCGTGCGGCCGGTCGGGGCCGAAGTCGCCGGCATAGGCCTCGTGCAGGACATGCTGGCCGCGCACGACACAAAGCGCCGAAAACGCGGGGTGCGCCACGAAGCGGCGCACCGCCTCCATCTCCGCGATGCGCATGTCGAAACGGCGCGACAGGGCCATCACGCGGGGCGCGCGCAGGCTCATGGTCCAGCGCGCCATCAGGTGCATGTCGTGGAAGCCGCGCCGCCGGTGGTCGGGCAGGTTCCAGCGCGCCTTGTTGTCCTCTGTGACGGCAAGGTCGGGATTGGCGAACGTCGCGATCGTGGTCATGGGGGCCCCGTGTTTGGTCGGCGCCACTATGGCGCGACGGTGCCGGGCGAGGCCAGTGGTTCAGGACGGCGGATCGTCCAGCCCGTCGAAGGGCAGTGAGCGGTTGGGATGCATGGCCAGCACGCGGTAGCCAAACAGCGTGACCCGCTTGGCGTTCACGCGGCTGGCCAGGCGGGCCTGGATATGCTCGACCAGCGCCCGGGCAAAGGTCGCGTGATACGAGCGGTGGCACAGCAGCAGTTTGTTGTAGCCGGCCAGCAGGGGCACGAAGCGCGGACGGTCGTGGAGGTAGAGGCGGGCGAGCGCCTCGGTGACGCCGGGCCAGTCGGGCGCGAAGAAGTCATCGACCAGGATGATGCCCTGGGGCATCGCAAGCTCCATGGCCAGGCGAATGTCGCCCAGGGCGTATTCGACCTCGTGGCCGCCATCGACGCTGACAAGGGCAAAACCCTCGGGCGCGTCGCGGCGCAGGTCGGGCACATCGGCCGCTCCCAGCGCCAGGCTGTCGGCGCGCACGCAACGCAGGGCATCGGCGCCCAGGCCGCAGCGCGCCAGATTGGCCTGCAGCTTCTCCATGCTGCCTTCCCCGGAACCGTCGAGGTTGAACTGCTGCAGGTCGAAGGCGTCGATCGCCAGGTTGCCGGCGGCCTTGCCCTTGGTCTTCATCAGGCCGATCAGCAGCTTGCCGTGGTGTACGCCGATTTCGGCCACCGGCCCGCTGGCGCCGAGTGCCTCCTGGGCGTCATGGAGTGGCGCCAGGACCTGCCACAGAAAGGGGTCGCACCAGCCGTCGATCGTGTCGAAGGGGCCGTTGAGGTAGGCGTTGACGTCCTGCATCGTCACGAAAGGCCTGCTTGCTGTCGGTCTCCGGGCTGCCGCCGGTCGGCAGCAGCCGGCACGATCACCGTTCGGGAGGCATCAGGCAACCGCCACCGTCACCTCCACGCCATGCACGCTGGTGCTTTCGCCCATGTCGGTCTTCTGCGGAATGTGCAGCACGTTGACGTTGCCGCCGCCTTCCTTGCCTGGCCAGCGCGACTTGTCGGTGTGGAGGGCGCCCGCCGGAATGATGTCGGAGACGACGGCCTTCAGCGTCAGGCTGCCGGCATCGTTGGCCAGGGTGACGTCGCTGCCGTCGGTGATGTTGTGGCGGCGGGCGTCGTCGGGATGGATGGCGACGGTGGCCTGCCCCATCAGTTCCTGGATGCACGGGTCGTTGCCGTAGAGCGAGTTCATCAGCCACTTGCCCGCGGGCGAGAGCAGGCGCAGGTGGCCTTCCGAGGGCGGCGCGTCGGCCTTCGGCGTCGGCGTGCGCGGATGGCCGTCGGCCGCGGCGCGCTCGCTCGCCAGTTCGATTTTGCCTGAGGGCGTGGGGAACGTGCCGTCGCGCCACAGGATCAGCGGCTCCGGGGTGCCCCAGACCCAGCCCTTTTCCTTCAGTTCGGCAAAGCTCACGCCGGTGCCCGAACGCTTCATGATCTTCTCGAGCATCTCGGCGTCCTGGGCGTGCAGGTGTTCGTCGGTGAAGCCCATGGCGGTGGCCAGACGGCGGAAGATTTCCTGGTTGGGCAGGCTTTGCCCCATCGGTTCGGCGGCCTTGGCCTGTGCCCCGATGGTGAAGTGGAAGTAGCTTGTGGAGATATCGTCGAACTCCAGGAAACTCGCCGCCGGCAGCACGATGTCGGCATAGGCGGCGGTGTCGGTCGGGAAGCAGTCGATGACGACGGTGAAGAGGTCCTCGCGTTCCAGGCCCGAGCGCATCTTGGCCTGCGCCGGGTTCGACGCCAGCGGGTTGCAGTTCCACACGACGTAGCTGCGCACGCGCGAGGCGTCGTTGAGCAGGTCCGGCACGTCCATCTGGCTGACGCTGGGCGGGCCGCTCGGCAGGTCCTCGGGCGTTCCCTCGACCGGGGCTTCCCAGACGGGGGCTTGCCCCTTGCGTTCAACGATGCCCATGGCGTCGTTGAGGTAGTAGAAGCCCGCGCCGGGTTTGCCGATGTTGCCGCTGGCTGCGGGCAGCATGGCGCAGGCGCGGAAGATGTTGCCGCCGCTGGGCTGGCGCTGCAGTCCCTGGCCGAGCCAGAGCAGGCTGGGGCCCGTCGCGTAGAGCCGTGCGGCCTCCTCGATCTGGGCCACCGGAACGCCGGTCTGGCTCGCGGTCCATTCCGGTGTGGCCCCGGCGATGTCGGCCTGCAGGTCGTCCCAGCCCAGCACGTGGGCGTCGATATAAGCCTGGTCGATCAGGCCGTCGCGCTTCATCACATGGACCAGGCCGAAGGCCAGCGCGGCGTCGCTGCCGGGGCGCAACTGCAGGTGAAGGTCGGCTGCGGCGGCGGTCTCGTGGCGCACGGGGTCGATGACGATGACCCTGGCCGGGCTTTCCTTCAGCCAGTGCTTGTGGGCATGCGGCGCCGAATGGCTGGGGTTGGCGCCCCAGACCAGGATGCAGGCGCTGTCCCCGGCGGTGCGGGGGTCGAAGCCGATGTGGCTGTCGCCGAAGACGTAACCCCAGGCGACGTGGCCGGCATTGTTGCAGATGGTATCGGGTTCGGCCTCGGTGGCGCCGAGTTTGGCGAAGAAGCGGCCGGGAAAGCCGATCGCCAGCGACGAGCAGGTGCCGGTGTAATGGGTGTGCAGGATGCGGTCGAAGCCGCTCTCGCGCCCGATGCCGTGGAACCGCTCGGCAATGGTCGTTAGGGCCTCGTCCCACGAGATCGCGGTGAACTGGCCGCTGCCCTTGGGTCCGCTGCGCTTCATCGGGTGGAGCAGGCGGGCTTGGCTGTCGAGCCAGGCGCCGTTGTAGGCCACCGCGCACTTGCCGCAGAGCGCACCACGTGCCGTGGGGTGGTCGGGATCGCCCAGCACCTTGGAGATCTTGCCGTCGCGTTTGATCACCGCGATACCGCAGCCGTCGTAGCAGTCCCGCGGACAAGTCGTCTTGATGATCTCGCGTTCGCCCGCCATGGTTTCGGCTCCCCTGTGTCCGCGCCAGCTTAGGGCGGAACTGGTCAACCTGGCGAGCCGTTCACGCAAGAGCCAATTCGCCCGATGGAGGCAGTCCGCTCTCGGCGTTCGCCCGATTGGCGCCCGGCAACCGATCCCGTCGCGCGGCCGTTGGCGGCTCACCCCTGGGAGCTGCTCCGTTGCGCTCTGCCCCCAGGCAATGGCCATGTTACGTTGGCTGTGCGGCGGCGGTTTATCGCACCCCGTGCGACCAGATCGTCGCTCGGGCGTTGTCTGGCGTAACACCCACTGAACCGGAGAGTGGTGCCTATGCCTTGCTCGTTGTGCGAACTACCCGATGCCGACCCGGCCGACGGCTTCCTCTTCCTGTGGCCGCCACAGGCTCACACGTTGCACAAGCTGGCTTCCCGGCTGGCCGAGCAGGGCACTGCCTTCGACAATCTGGCGCGTGACAACTGCTTGCGTATTGCCACCTGCGACGCCCCCGGCCTGCTGCGTGCGGTCAGTGCGGCGCTCACGGACATGGAGCGGGCCGACACGCGCGTACTGCTGACGCCCAGGCGCGGACCCGATCTGTCCGACTACGGCAGGGTGTCGACCTTCGATCGCGCCGTCGAGATCGCCGACGGCGCCTGGGTGATGACCCTGCTGCGCGAGGGCCGCTACCGCAGCGTCGCCCAGCCGATCGTGTCGGCACGCCCTGACGCCGGGGTCCGGGGCCACGAATTCCTGCTGCGGGCCCATGGCGTGGACGGCGAGGCGATCATGCCGGACCGTCTGTTCCGGGCGGCGCGGGACCCGCAGACATTTTTCAATCTCGATCGCGCGGCGCGGCTTTGTGCGGTCGAAGCCTCGATCCGGATTGCCGGAGACCTCGACATCTTCATCAACTTCATGCCCGGCTCGGTCTACGATCCTGGTGTGTGCCTGCGCACCACGGTGGACAGGATCGTTGCTCTGGGTATCGATCCGGCGCGCGTCGTATTCGAGGTGGTCGAAAGCGACAGCATCCGCGATCTGGCGCATCTGGCCTCAATCGTCGACTTCTATCGCGAGGCCGGATTTCGTATCGCACTCGATGATTTCGGCACGGGCAGCAACAACCTCGCCGCGCTGATGGCGCTCAAGCCCAACCTGATCAAGCTCGACAAGTGTCTGATGCCAGACAATACCGGAGACCGCCGCCGCATGGGTCTGGTCGGCGCGGTCGTGCGTGACTGTCACGAAAACGGCATCGATGTTCTTGCCGAGGGTGTCGAAACCGAGGAGCAGGCCCGGCTGATGCGCGAAGCGGGCATCGACCTGATGCAGGGCTATCACTTCGGGGCGCCGCGCGAACTCGAGTGAATGGGTCAGACGCTTCGCCGGTGCATTGTAAACCAAATAAACAAGTTTTAGCGTTCCTTCCGAGGCGCCCCGCCTGACATGGGCGCAACAGGGGAGGAGAAATCCATGAGCAGTGCGTCATCCGTTTGTGGTTCCGGTCTGGGCCGCCGTCGCGCCATGCAGGCCATGGCCGCGGCCGGCATTGTGCCCGTCACCATCACCTGGCGCGGCACCGGGGCCGCCGCCGCCGCCGACCTGCTGGTCTTCGACTGGACCGGCTACGAGATCCCGGAACTGCACGAGCCCTATATCGAGAAATACGGCGCCTCGCCCGAGATTGCCGTCTATGCCGACGTCTACGAGGCCTTCAACAAGGTCCAGGCGGGTTTCAAGGTCGACACCGTGCATCCCAACATCTGGGACGTGCGCCAGTTCTACGATGCCGGCCTGCTGCAGCCCTGGGACACCTCGCGTCTGTCGAACTGGCCCGATGTCTATCCGGCCCTGGCCGACATGCCTGGCGCGCAGTTCGACGGCCAGCAGTACCTGATCCCGACCGACTGGGGCGTCAACGCCCTGATCGTGCGCTCCGACATCGTCGACATGAGCGATCCCTCCTGGGGCATCCTGTGGGATCCGGCCTATGCCGGGCGCATCTCGGTCAACACGGAGATGGAGGCGACGGTGCAGACCGCCGCGCTGATGCTGGGCATCACCGATCCGTTCCATGCCAGCGACGAGGACATCGCCGCGATCAAGGCCAAGCTGGAGGAACAGCGCGCCTTGCTGCGCTTCTACTGGTCGGACCCGACCGAGCTGGAGCAGGCGATCGCCTCGGGCGAGGTTGTCGCGGCCTGGGCCTGGCCGCAGGTCTATGGCGACCTGGTCCGCGAAGGCCAGCCGGTCGCCTACCTCAACCCCAAGGAAGGCGTCTATTCCTGGATGACGGGTTTCGTCCACATGGCCGATGCCCCGGGCCTCGACCAGAATGCCTACGACTACGTCGACGCCTGGCTTTCGCCCCAGACCGGCAAGTGGTTGATCGAGAACTACGGCTACGGCCACACCAACGCCAAGTCCTTCGACCTGGTCAGTGCGCAGGTGCTGGAGGAGAAGGGCCTGGGTTCGCCCGACGCGGTGCTCGGCGCGGCCCATGCCGTGCAGGAATACGACATCGAAGTACGCGAGAAACTGGTCAACATGTTCGAGGAAGTGAAGGCCGGATTCTGACATCCGGAACGTTGGGTCGTTGTCCTGCGGCTCCGCACCCGGAATGGGGCGGAGCCGCAAGTTTTCCGGTCGTTTCGCGGGCTTGTCGATGGACCTCACACACCCATCCGGTCCAGCATGCGCCGCGCAAGGAGAGTGATGCATGCCCAAGGTTTTTGACTACGTCATCGTCGGAAGCGGCTCGGCCGGATCGGTGCTGGCGACCCGCCTGAGCGAGGACCCACAGGTCTCGGTCCTGGTGCTCGAGGTCGGCACCGACAACAAGGATTTCCGCGTCTACATGCCCACGGCCAACGCCATGGCGCTGGGCAATCCCAAGTTCGACTGGAACTACTACACCGAGCCGCAGCCCAATCTGGCGGATCGCCGGGTCTACTGGCCGCGCGGCCGGGGCCTGGGCGGCTCCAGCGCGATCAACGGCATGATCTACATCCGCGGCAATGCGCGCGATTACGATGGCTGGCGCCAGCTCGGTCTGGAAGGCTGGGCCTACGGCGACGTGCTGCCCTATTTCAAGCGCGCCGAAAGCCGCCAGCAGGGTGGCGACAGCTATCGCGGCGATTCCGGGCCGCTGCTGACCGGCAGGGCGGGCAATGCCCAGCCGATCGACCACGCCTTTGTCGAGGCCTGCAAGCAGACCGGGCTGCCGGCCAATGAGGATTTCAACGGCAAGGGCCAGGTCGGCGCCGGCCTGCTCGACTTCACGATCCGCGACGGCAAACGCTCCTCGGTGGCGCGTTGTTATCTGGGCAAGGTCATGGACCGGCCCAACCTGGAAGTGCGCACCGGCTGTTTCGTCACCCGCATCCTGTTCGAGAACGGTCGCGCCGTCGGGGCTGCCTATCAGCGCGACGGCAAAACCGAGGAGGCCCGCGCCGGGCGCGAGGTCGTGGTCTGCCAGGGTGCCATCGGTTCGCCCCAGCTTCTGATGCTTTCGGGTGTCGGCCCGGCCGACCATCTGCGCGAACACGGCATCGGTGTCGTCGCCGACGTGCCGGGGGTCGGCCAGAACCTGCAGGATCACCTCAACGTCTCGGTCCAGTACGCCTGCAGCGACCCCAACGCGACCTTCGACAAATGGGCCAGGCCCCATCGCGCTCTGTTGCTGGGGGCGAGCTATTTCCTCTCGGGCGGCAAGCTGGGGCCGGGCGGCAACGCCTTCTGGTCGGCCGGCGCCTTCTCACAGGGCGAGCCGGGCGAGACCGATTTCCCCAAGTTCCAGGTTTTCTTCACGCCCAT
>Ga0105054_10009116_pt1 | contig 12966 bp, 9 predicted proteins | sample BON02_FD_78091 | JGI IMG/M metagenome (GOLD analysis project Ga0105054, IMG submission 78091) | Freshwater microbial communities from Lake Bonney liftoff mats and glacier meltwater in Antarctica - BON-02 (megahit assembly) | ecosystem: Environmental > Aquatic > Freshwater > Ice > Glacier... | reverse complement strand
CGAAATCGCAAGAAATACACTTTCATCAAGTATCAGTTACGGCAAGGTATTCGCAAATGGACTTTTTAACTTTTCTTCCAGTCTTTCACATTCACAAGATATAGAACAACAGACAGTATTTCTGGATCTTCCCCGCTTTAGCTTAAATATGACAACTTTGAATCCTTTCGATTCAAAGGATAGGGCAGGAGAGCAGAAATGGTATCAAAAGCTAAATGTCGGATACAGCATGCAGGGAAGCAATTCGATTAATACTAAAGAATATGACCTGTTTAAAAAAGAAACGTTAAAAGATTTTAGAAATGGAATACAACATGATATTCCGATCAACTTATCACTGAATATTTTGAAATACTTTCAATTCAATTCCGGAATGCAGTATAGTGAGAAATGGTATTTACAAACAATCAGGAAAAGACTTGATCCGGTAGCATCAGGCTTTTCACCGGTTACCGATACTATTCAGGGCTTTAGCAGAGTATATGATTATAATTTAAATACCGGTTTAGCTACTAAGTTATATGGCAAATTCAACTTTAAAAAGGGCAATTTAATGGCATTGAGGCATATTATGACTCCCTCTGTCAATTTTAACTACCGTCCGGATTTCGGTTCTGATCGCTTTGGTTATTTCCGAAATATTGAAGGAGATACTTCATTTGTAAGTAACAGGTATTCAATCTATGATAATGCCGTTTTTGGTTCTCCATCTGCAGGCAAAGTAGCTGGAATTGGATTTAGCTTCGATAATAATATAGAAGCTAAAGTCAGGTCTACAGCAGACTCATCCAAGAATTCTGTTAATATCCCTATTTTACAAAGCTTAACTTTTTCTGGTAATTATAATTTTGCTGCCGAAAACTTTAAACTTTCTACGATTGGTTTTTCGGGAAGAACAGCTTTTTTCAAGGAAAAGATAGGGATTAATTTCTACGGGACACTAGATCCATATCTAATTGATAAGGACGGAAACAGAATCGATGCATTCACTTTAAAATCAGGCAAAGTGGCCAGATTAACCAATTTTGGATTATCAACCGACTTTAGCTTTAACTCGAACGCTGCCAAGAACAGGAATGAAAATTTGAAGGAGATCGATAAGTCAAAACAAAATCTATCATCAAAGCAGCAAGATGAGTTGAATGCAATAAGCAGAGATCCTAATGCATTTGTTGATTTTAATATTCCTTGGAATGTCAGTGCGGCTTATAGTTTTAACTATTCAAAAAATGGACTCCAATCAAGTATCTCGAATACCCTGAATGTTTTCGGCGATTTCAATGTAACCCCTAAATGGAAGGTGCAATATACATCCGGTTACGATTTTCAGGCTAATAAACTTAGTTTAACCCAATTTTCTATTTATCGGGATCTCCATTGCTGGGACCTTTCATTTAGGTGGTCGCCAATTGGAACCTACAAATTCTACAGCGTTGATTTAAGAGTTAAAGCCTCAATCCTTCAGGATCTTAAACTCAGCAAACGCCGCGATTTCTATAACAATTTTTAATATGAGAGCAGAAATAATAACCATTGGAGATGAAATTCTGATTGGACAGATAGTTGATACAAACTCAGCATGGATGGCCCAAAAACTTAATCTTGCGGGTATTCAAGTTAAACAGATCTCTTCTGTTTCAGATGATCGTCAACATATTCTGGAGGCTTTGCATGAGTCTGAATGCAGAGCAGATCTTATCCTGATCACTGGTGGCCTGGGACCTACAAAAGACGATATCACCAAAAATACACTTGCAGAATATTTCAATACAGGGTTTCGCTTAGACCAAGAGGCCTTAGAAAACGTAAAGCGAATTTTCTCAAGGTATAAAGCTCCTTTACTTGAAACCAATATTAAGCAGGCAGAAGTTCTTGAAAATTGCACTACACTTCTTAATAAAAATGGCACTGCACCCGGAATGTGGATAGAGCATGAGGGTAAAATTTATGTGTCAATGCCAGGTGTTCCATACGAAATGATGTATATGATGGAAGAACAGGTGATTCCAAAAATCAAGGATTCATTCCATTTACCTGTAATTTCCCACCATACAATTCTAACGGCAGGGATCGGTGAATCTAGCCTCGCTGAGATTATTGCATCTGTTGAAGACTCGCTCCCTAAACATATTAAATTGGCTTATCTACCAAAACTTGGTACTGTTCGAATACGTTTAAGCGGCAGCGGTCAGGATGAAGTTCTCTTAAATAAAGAAATTACTGACTTTGCTAAAAGGATTATTGATCTGGTTTCTGAATTTGTTATGGCAGAAAGCGATACTCCGATAGAAAAAGTTATTTTGGATTATATGGAATCGAAAAATCTTACTTTATCAATTGCTGAAAGCTGCACAGGAGGTTATATTTCCCATCAATTAACACAACATCAAGGCAGTAGTAAAGTATTTTTAGGCGGGGCCGTTACCTATTCTAATTCTCTCAAAATGAGCATATTGGGTGTTTCAGAAAAAACACTAATAAATTATGGTGCAGTAAGTGAGGAAACTGTAAAAGCAATGGCTGAAGGTGCACATTCAGCTTTTCATTCAGATTATTCCATAGCCGTTAGCGGAATTGCAGGTCCGGACGGTGGAAGCGAAGAAAAACCTGTAGGGACGATCTGGATCGCAGTTACTGGAAAGACAAAGACTATTTCCGGCAAGTTCAATTTCGGTAATAAGAGGATCCAAAATATTGAAAGAACAGGAACCACAGCCCTCACATTACTATATAAATTGTTGAAAGAGGAACAGGTTTATTGAAAAAGTTTAATTTTGCATTAAAATAACCAATTCTCTAAAATACTCAATTATGGCTTTATACGAATTAGTACTTCCAAAAATGGGGGAGAGTGTTGCCGAAGCTACAATCATAAAATGGGTGAAAAAGCCTGGCGACCAGATTGAAATTGATGAATCCGTTTTGGAAATTGCTACTGATAAGGTCGATTCAGAAGTACCATCACCAGTTTCAGGAAAATTGCTGGAAATATTTTTTAAGGAAGATGAAGTTGTTCAGGTTGGTGCGGTTATCGCCACTATCGAAACAGAAGCTGAAGTACCACAGAAAGAAAACCCTCCTTTAGTGCAGCTTGCAACACCGAAATCGCCGGTTGAGGTCGAAGAACACGTTCAAAGAGATGGAATTCCAAATTTAGAAGATTCTGGTGAAGAGGAAAGTAGAAAACCCCTTGATTTTAGTAATTCAACTCGCTTTTATTCTCCTCTGGTAAAAAGCATGGCTGCAGAGGAAGGTATCAGTTCTGCCGAATTAGATAAGATTAAAGGTTCAGGTTCTGAAGGTCGGGTTACCAAAAAGGATATTATCGATTTTATAAGTTCAGGCAAAACTAATCAAAAGCCTGAAATTGATAAGAAATTACCCTTGCCTATTGCAGCAGCTGAACCGGAGCAGGAAAGAAGAACTTCTTCAGTTTCTGTTTCAGGCGGGGATGAAATCATAGAAATGGATCGTATGCGTAAGCTTATTGCGGATCATATGATAATGAGTACCCAGACTTCTGCACATGTTACTTCATTTATTGAGGCCGATGTCACTAATCTAGTCCAATGGCGAGATCGCGTAAAAAATTCATTTGAGAAACGAGAGGGAGAGAAGATCACATTTACTCCAATATTTATAGAAGCTGTAGCAAAAGCCATAAAAGACCTTCCGATGATCAATATTTCTGTTAGTGGTACACAGATCATTAAGAAACGAGATATCAATATTGGAATGGCTGCCGCACTTCCTAGTGGCAATTTGATTGTACCGGTCATAAAAAATGCAGATCAGCTTAATCTTTACGGCATAACTAAGGCAGTAAACGATCTTGCAAGCCGGGCCCGTCTTTCTAAATTAAAGCCGGATGAAACACAAGGTGGGACATTCACACTGACCAATTTGGGAACCTTTGGTAATATTATGGGAACACCAATTATTAACCAGCCACAAGTTGCGGTATTGGCAGTGGGAGCTATTAAAAAGAAACCTGCAGTAATTGAAACTGAATTTGGTGACGTGATTGCCATCAGGCATATGATGTTTCTTTCGCTTTCGTACGATCATCGTGTCGTTGATGGTTCATTAGGAGGCTCATTTGTCCGGAGGGTTGCTGATCACCTTGAATCATGGGATATTAATCGTGAGATATAGGAATTATGATGCGTTTTTGATTTAAATCAGAAGATTCTATATTATTTTATTTATCACAACCTATAGTCAAATGAAAAACAGCAAAATTTTGGTGCTTGCAATATTTTTAATATTGTCGAATTCATTTTATGCATCATCTCAACCAAAATTTCCGTTTCAAGCACAAATTGCATCTTTTCTAAAGCAGGATAGCTTAGAATTTCCTCCAAAAGATGCAATACTTTTCGTGGGCAGCTCGTCTTTTACAAACTGGAAAGATGTACAGGAATATTTCCCTGAGTACAAGATCATAAATCGTGGATTTGGTGGTTCCAGTTTACCTGATGTAATTCGTTATGCTCCCGACATCATTTTTCCTTATAAACCCTCCCAGATATTGATCTATTGTGGAGAGAATGACTTTCCATCAGGAACTAATACCACTGCAGATACTATTTTCAATCGTTTTACCCAATTGCACACTATGATTAGAACTGCGCTTCCAAAAACTGAAATAATTTATGTCTCGATGAAGCCAAGTATTTCAAGGCTAAAATATCTTCCTGAAATGCGCCGTGCGAATGAAATGATCAGAAAATTCCAAAAGAAACATAGAAAATCCGGATTTATAGATGTTTATTCAAAAATGATACTTGCCGATGGAAGCCCGATGCCCGATATTTTTCTCGAAGATCAACTGCATATGAATAAGAACGGCTATCTGATTTGGCAAAAGGCTATAAAACCATATCTTAAAAATTAAAAAAGATCCTCCGGTTAGGAAGGATCCTGTTTTAATTAATATTATCCATTAAGCTTTTTCAAGCTTTTGACGTTTCAGTTCCTCAAATTTCTCAGTTAATGCACCTGCCTGAGCCAAAAAAGCCCCGTCATTTAGTATATCCTGTTTCTTTGCTATTAATTCGCTAATTTTTACACCACCCAGAATATAGCTTAGTTCAATACTTTTATGCTGTTCAGCGATAAACTCAAAATGAATATTTTTTAATAGGTTCTCATGGTTGTAACGGATATAAACCGGGATGATATGATCATTTTGAAGTTTTAATTTCTTATCGTGATGATATTTCTTGTATTCATATCGGTAATCATATCGTAAGGCTGCTACATCTGATAGTACAGCAGATCCGGTTGGATGACCACCTGCACCTTTTCCGTAGAACAATTGCTGGTCTGCAAATGCAGCTTTAACTGATACCGCATTGTATTCATTCTCAACATTATATAGAAAATCACTTTTAGGGACAAGCTTAGGGATTACATATAATGCAAGTTCCTTATCGTCAAGTTTCTTAGCCGTTGGTACTAGTTTGATTTTTAACTGATGCTCCTGAGCAAAATGAAGATCTGCAACTGAAAAATTCTGTATTCCAATATTTAATACTTCCTCAGGTTTTACAAATACTCCATAAGCATGAGCAGCGGCAATAACAAGCTTGTATTTTGCATCATAACCTCCAACATCGAGTATCGGATCTTTTTCTGCAAAACCAAGTTCCTGAGCCTGTTTTAGAGCCTCTGCATATTCCAAACCTTCATTGGCAATCTTTGAAAGTATAAAGTTAGAAGATCCGTTAAAAATTCCACTGATAGAATGAAGCAATTCATTATCGTAATACTCTTCCAAATTTCTTATGATTGGAATACTTCCGCAAACAGCACCTTCATATAATAGCGAGGTATGATATTTCTCCTGAAGTTGTACCAATTCATCCAAATGCTCTGCAATCATCTTCTTATTTGCAGAAACTACATTTTTGCCACTCTTTAGTGCCCTAGTAACAATCTCATAAGCTGCATCAGCATCATTGATCAATTCTATTACAGTATTAATGTCTGAATCATTAAGAATATCATCCGGATTAGTTGTAAATAAATGTGACGGCAAAATTCTTTCCTTTTCAGGATTTTTTATTGCAATTTTTTTAATCTCAATATTTAGATCCTTAGTGCTTATAATATCATGTAAACCCTGGCCAACAACACCAAAGCCAAATAATCCTATGGTTAATCTTTTACTCATTTTTTAATTTATGCTATTTTATGCAGACTTATTACGCCATTATCAGAATCAGCAGATCTAAAAAAAAATCCAATTTCCTGTGTTAAAATTTCAGTTTCAACTAAAAATCCGTCATGACCGTAAAAGGAATTTAATTCAATAAAACGGGCATTTGGAATATGATCTACCAGAAATTGTTGTTCTTCTACTGGGAAAAGTACATCGTTCTTAATACCAATAACCAATGTTTTAGCCTGGATTAATTTTAATGCATCTTCAACAGAATTTCTTTTACGGCCAACATGATGACTGTCCATTGCCTTGGTAAGGTACCAGTAACTATAAGCATTGAAACGGTTCACCAGTTTTTCGCCCTGATAGCTCTGATATGAAGATGCCTTGAAATCATTTAACTTATCTGTGCTTTCATCCATTTGGGTTGAGGCATAAGTCTCATAAGTACGGTAAGATAATAAGGCGATACTGCGAGCAGCTTTCAATCCTTTTTTACCACCATCAGGTGAAAGGGAATAAAAGGTACGATCGGCAGTAATTGCCAAACGCTGACTTTCATTAAAGGCAATTCCCCAGGCTGAATGTAGTGCGTTTGTTGCGATTAACACGAGTTTCTTTATTCGTTTTGGCTCTAGAATTGCCCATTCCATGGCTTGCTGACCACCTAATGAGCCTCCGATTAATAAATTAATCTGCGGTAGGCCCAGATGGTCCGCCAATAGCTTATGAGCTGCTGCAAGATCACGTACTGTCAAATCCGGGAAGGAGAGAAAATAGGGAAGTCCGGTTGCATTATTTAGGCTCAAAGGACTGGTACTACCATAATGAGATCCGATCACATTCGCGCATACAATAAAGTGCTCCTGTGGATTAAAGAGACAATTATCTCCAAAAAGTCCTTTCCACCAGTCAAAAACGTCAGAATTTGCAGTCAGAGCATGACAAACCCAAATCACATTATCTCTTTTGGCATTTAAAGTACCAAAAGTGTGATAAGTGATCTCAAGATCCTTTAACTTTTGTCCACTTTCAAGCAGAAAAGGCATTTTGTGTTTATAAATAGCTTCTGTATTCATATTATTTTGACCTCCCCATACTGAAAAACAGATCGGGGAGGTCTTTTTATTCTTAATTAATATCCTGTTATTACTTTATCGTTGCAAAAGCCTGTTCAAGGTCTGCTTTGATATCATCAATATGTTCAATACCTACTGAAACCCTTAATGAGGATGGTTTAACTCCTGCTGCCAATTGCTCGGCATCGCTTAATTGTTGATGAGTGGTAGCACTTGGCTGAATTATAAGTGTTTTGGTATCTCCAACATTGGCCAAGTGACTAATCAGCTTAAGATTATCTACAAATTTAATAGCTGCTTCTTTTCCACCCTTAACTTCGAATGAAAGAACAGCACCAAAGCCGTTTTTTAAGTATTTCTTAGCTCTTTGATGCGTTGGGCTGCTTGCTAAACCAGGATATTCTACTTTATCAACCTGAGGATGACTTTCAAGCCATTTGGCCAGTTCCAGAGCGTTATCCACGTGGCGTTGAACACGAAGTGATAAAGTCTCCAGACCCTGAAGTAGCAGGAATGAGTTAAACGGCGACTGGGAAGGTCCAAAATCACGCAAACCTTCTACCCGGGCGCGTATAATGAACTGTATGTTTCCAAAAGGACCTCCAATACCAAATACACTGTTGAATACTAAACCATGATAGCCTTCTGATGGCTCAATAAACTGTGGGAACTTACCATTACCCCAATTATAATTACCTCCGTCTACTATTACCCCACCAATACTTGTTCCATGTCCGCCGATCCATTTTGTTGCCGATTGTACTACCACATTAGCACCATGTTCAAGTGGACGGAAAAGGTAACCCGCTGCACCGAAAGTATTGTCTACAATTAATGGAAGATCATGCTTTTTGGCAATCTCTGCAATCTTCTCAAAATCAGGTATGCTAAAACTTGGATTTCCTATTGTTTCAAGATAGATGGCCTTGGTTTTATCATTTATTAATGAATCAATACTTTGAGGATCATCCCCTTTGGCAAAGCGAGCTTCAATACCCAGGCGTTTAAAAGCAACTTTAAATTGATTATATGAACCACCATAAAGGAATGAAGAAGTTACGAAATTATCACCTGCCTGAAGAATATTGTTCAATGCAATAAATTGTGCAGCCTGACCAGAAGAAACAGCCAGTGCAGCAACACCTCCTTCAAGTGCAGCTACCCGTTTTTCGAATACATCTGTAGTTGGATTCATCAGACGGGTATAAATATTGCCAAATTCTTTCAGGGCGAACAGATTGGCACCATGTTCTGAACTGTTAAAAACGTAGGACGTGGTCTGATAAATTGGTACGGCACGCGATCCTGTTGTAGGATCAACTTCCTGACCTGCATGAATCTGTAAAGTTTCGAATTTTAAATTTTGTGCTGACATAATTATTAAATATTAGGTTTAATTATTAATTAAATAAAATGTTGTAAAAAGAAATCAAAATTGATGAAATGTTTGTTTTGCAATATATAAAGGTGAAAAACCTCCGGTATAGAACTAACAACAATGATTTACACGCAAACACATACAACAATAAGTTGATAATGCAGAATGATAAGGAATTGGAGATGATATTGTAAGTTCCACTTTTGGAAATACAGAAACTGTAATTTGTCCTTTTTTCATTTTCAATATGAATTTATAGTTTCCCTTTCGGGACAGGAATTGGCACCTTCCCCGAAACCGATCGGGGGGTTGTCAGCGGGTCATAGAGCCTGATCTCTCGCCACTTCTGTATAAATCAATAAAGTAATTTTATTGAAGACAGATTGGTATTGCTACCAAATATTATTTCAAATATAGGAGTATGAATATATCTAAACCAAATTAAATTTTTAATGCATTCTCAACTAACTGATTTTCAATTAATTAATTTATTTATTACCCTAATGCCTGATGCAGATCCTGAATCAAATCCTCATAATTCTCCAAACCTACAGAAATTCGTATAAGATTTTGAGGAGTTTTTGTATCAGGACCTTCAATGGATGCACGGTGTTCAATTAGACTTTCAACACCACCCAGACTGGTAGCCTGAGTAAAAATCTTCACTGAGTTAACAACTTTTCGGGCTTCAGCCGCCCCACCTTTAACCAGAAATGATATCATTCCTCCGTAAGCACTCATCTGATTTTTTGCAATTTCATGACCCGGATGATTCTTTAAACCCGGATAGAAGACCTTTTCAACCTGATTATGAGAATCTAAAAAATCAGCAATCAGTCCTGCATTGTGTGCATGTCCACGCATACGATAAGGCAGGGTTTTAATACCTCTTACAGTCAAATAGCAATCAAATGGGGAAGGAACCGCACCAGAGAGTACCTGTACATTCTTAATTTTCTTCCAGAGATCATCTATTTTATTGCAGGCTAATACGCCACCTATTACATCACTATGTCCCCCAAAATACTTAGTAGATGAATGCATAACCAAATCACAACCTAATTCCAGTGGTCTTTGGAAAATTGGGCTACTGAACGTATTATCACAAGCAACCATAATACCCATTGATTTGGCCAGTTTGGTTATTGCTCTGAGATCAGAGATTTTTAAAAGTGGATTGGAAGGAGTTTCAACCCATATCAAGCGAGTATTTTGTTTGATGGCATTTAGAATTGCATTAATATCGGCCAGATCAATAAAACTAACCTCAATAATTCCTTCAAAAACTTGTAATAATTGATTCCTTAGACCATGATACATATCATCAGGTGCAATTATGTGCGAGCCAGGACCTAGGGCCTGAAAAACTGCAGCACCTGCCGCATTTCCGGAAGAAAAAGCAGCAGCATCCTCGGCTCCCTCAAGTTTAGCGACAACATTCTCGAGTGATTTTCTGTTGGGATTATCTGCCCTCGAATAGATGAATCCTCCGGGATATCCGCCATCTTCAGCCCGTTCAAAAGTAGAAGATAGGGTAATAGGCTGAATAGCAGCCCCTGTATTCCCGTCTATTTTATTGCCGGCATGAATAGCTATAGTCTCTATTTTCATCTGATTATTTTTTGTTTTTTAGTGGTGATGAAGCCCGTCCGAACGGCTTGGCCGGGCAGGCTATCATGGTTTAATATTCATACCCCTGCGGATTTAGCAAAATCATGATGGTTTCATATTAAGTTCAATACCTGATAGTCTAAAGAAATTTTGTTCAAGTTAATTAAAGAATAAAAATTGGAGTGCATTTTTTGCATTAAATTACACAGCCATGTAATTTATTGATATCAGAACACTGATCATAATTTATTTCAAATGCTTTTACCTTGGAATGATAATGAATCTATACATTTCCGTATTTTTGTGGAAATAAAATAATGAATACCGAATTAAATTTAAACCTGCTTTTACAAGACAAGAACCTTTCTGTTGAATTAAAATCAATCGCAGAAAAAGTTAAGTTAAATGAGCGAATTTCCTTCGACGAAGGCATTATGCTTTATGAAAAAGGAGAACTAGGATATCTGGGTGTTCTTGCCAATTATATCCGCGAAAAGCGTCATGGCGATAAAACTTATTTTAACCGCAATTTTCACATTGAACCTACTAATCTTTGTGTCTACGACTGCAAATTCTGTTCCTATTCTGTTTTGATTAAAGAAAAATCGCAAGGTTGGGAATATACAATGGAGGAGATGATGCAAATTGTCAAGAAATACGATACTGAACCTGTTACTGAAGTCCACCTGGTTGGCGGTGTATTGCCTCAATATGATCTTAAATTTTACTCTGAGCTCTTTACAGCAATACATAAACATCGTCCCGGACTCCATGTGAAGGCTTTAACTCCCGTTGAATACCATTACATCTTTAAAAAAGCAAAGATCGATTATGCTACCGGAATGAAATTAATGAAAGAAGCCGGTTTGGATTCAATCCCAGGTGGAGGTGCTGAAATATTCCACCCGGAGATTAGAGAACAGATTGCAAAAGATAAATGTACAGGTGAACAGTGGTTGCAGATTCATGAAGAGTGGCATAAATTGGGGATGCGCTCCAACGCCACCATGCTTTACGGGCATATTGAAGAATTCAAGCATCGTGTTGACCATTTGGAGCAACTACGCTCATTACAGGACAGGACTGGCGGATTTCAAACCTTCATTCCTTTAAAATTCAGGAACCAGGATAATCAGATGTCTCATGTTCCTGAGGTTTCGGTTATTGAAGACCTTAGGAATTACGCGATCTCACGTATTTATCTTGATAATTTTGATCATATAAAAGCATATTGGGCAATGATCAGCCGTAGTACTGCCCAGTTATCCTTAAATTTCGGGGTTGACGATATTGATGGAACACTTGATGATACCACAAAGATTTATTCAATGGCAGGTGCTGAAGAGCAAAATCCGGCGATGAGCACACAGGAATTAGTCGAACTGATTAAACAGGTTGGCAGACACCCGCTTGAGCGGGATACCCTTTACAATGTGATAACTGATTATAAAGATTTACATTTTCAGGAAGAAGATAAGCCGAAATTTTATAAGTTACCCGTTCTGAATTGAAGAAAACTATCTACATTATCCGTCATGGCGAAACAGACCTGAACAAACTGGGAATAGTTCAGGGGAGGGGAATGGACTCTATTTTGAATGAAAAGGGATTAGAACAGTCTGAAGCCTTTTATCAAGCATATAAACATATACCATTTGATAAAATCTATACATCTTCTTTAAAAAGAACACACCAAACTGTTCAAAAATTTATAGCTGTGAATATTCCATGGATACAATATCCGGGTCTTGATGAACTGGGATGGGGCATTCACGAAGGACAGGAGAGTACCAAAGAATTAATCTCTCATTTTCATACATTGGTAAACCAATGGAGGGCGGGTGAACTTCATCATAAATTTGAAAGAGGCGAAAGCCCATTGGAGGTTAAAGAAAGACAATTAATAGTTCTTGAGCATCTGATCGAAGAAAATGATGATGAGAATATTTTGATTTGTATGCATGGACGTGCGATGCGTTTATTTCTTTGTCTTTTAACAAATCGTCCGCTTGCAGAAATGGATAATTTTCCACATTCCAATACCACCCTTTATAAATTAGGATACAATGGTAAGCAATTTCATATCCTGGATTTTAATAATACAGACCATTTAAACAAGACATATTAGTTTTGACTAAAATAAAAGTTTCTGCTGTTAGCTATACAAACTCTAAGCCATTTGTTTACGGAATAATGCATTCCGATATTTTAAATCAAATAGATTTAAGCTTAGATATTCCTTCAGTTTGTGCAAATAAACTAATTGAAAATCAAGTAGATATAGGTTTAGTTCCTGTTGCAGCTTTACACCATATCAAAAATTATCAGATCATTTCAAATTACTGTATTGGGGCTAATGGAAATGTCGATTCCGTTTTTATTTTCAGTAATAAACCTATTCAGGAGATAAAAAATTTACAGCTTGATGCTCAATCTCGCACTTCCAATCATTTAGCAAAAGTATTATTGAAATACCATTGGAAAATTAATCCTGAATTTGTCAATACTGAAATGGCTGATGCATTTGTTCAGATAGGCGACCGAACTTTCTCAAACAGGAATCATTATCCATATCAGTATGACCTGGCATCTGAATGGTATAGATTCACGGGCTTACCCTTTGTATTTGCTGTATGGGCATCTAATAAGCCTATTCCTGTTGAGTTTAAAATTGCATTTAACGCAGCTTTAAAATTTGGTCTGGATAATCGCTGGAAGGTGATTGCGGG
>Ga0105054_10009113_pt1 | contig 12970 bp, 11 predicted proteins | sample BON02_FD_78091 | JGI IMG/M metagenome (GOLD analysis project Ga0105054, IMG submission 78091) | Freshwater microbial communities from Lake Bonney liftoff mats and glacier meltwater in Antarctica - BON-02 (megahit assembly) | ecosystem: Environmental > Aquatic > Freshwater > Ice > Glacier... | reverse complement strand
GTAATTGTCCATCGAATGCATCGACGTCAGGTGCGACCCCGCCACGCGTCCTTGCAGACCAAAGCGCACGGTCTGCTGCGCGAGGGTTTCGATATGGCGCGACATCGGATCGTCGGATTCGTCGCAGTGCATGTCAACGGGCAGGCCCCGGTCGGCGGCGATGCGGCACAGCTGTTCCACCGAGGCAGCGCCGTCGGCCATGGTGCGTTCGAAATGCGGGATGCCGCCAACGATGTTCAGCCCCATGTCAAGGCTGCGGTTCAGCAGGTCAATCGCACCGGGACTGCGCAGGTATCCATCTTGCGGAAACGCCACCAGTTGCAGGTTTATGTAAGGTTTCACAAGGCGTTGCACCTCAAGCATCGCCTCGGCGGTGCGCAGGGTCGGGTCGGACACATCGACATGGCTACGGATGTGCAGCAGCCCCTTGGACACCGCCAGATCGCAATAGCGCAGGGCGCGTTCGACCATGGCATCGATGGTAAGTTGCGGCTTCAACTCGCCCCACAGTGCGATTCCCTCAAGCAGCGTGCCGCTCAGGTTCAGGCGCGGCAGGCCCAGGGACAGGGTGGCGTCCATGTGGAAATGCGCATCGACGAAGGGCGGCGAGACGAGGTATCCGGCACAGTCGATCTCGGATGAGGTTGCGCCCGCAAGACCATGTTCCAAAACGGTAATGTTTCCGCCTTGCACGCCGATGTCCAGGCCTGTGCGGCCGTCGGCGAGTGTCGCGTTGCGCAGGATCAGATCAAACATTCAGGCCGCCGGGGTGAATCACCATGGGTTTGACCATACAGGCAAATCCCGCGCGCGGGACTCTTCCCGCAGGTGGGGCGGCGGTTTTTCTGCTCAAACCGCGGGCAGTGCATCAAATTTGGGCGCCGCTCAATCGTGGGGAGCGGGGGCGCCGCCCTCGAACAGGTTTTCGCCCTGATAATCGCAGGGAGCCTCCTGCATCTGCAGGTGCAGGCCGGTGCCCGTATAGGGGTGCGCGCGGGCCAGCGCCTCGTCGACTTCGATGCCGAGGCCGGGGGCGGTGGGCGGGATGATGAAACCGTTCTGGACGGAAATACCGTTCTTTATCAGGGCACTGTGGAACGGAGTTTCGATGGTTTCACACATCAGCAGGTTCGGGATGCTGGCGGCCAGTTGGATGTTGGCGGCCCATTCCACCGGGCCGGCATAGAGGTGGGGGGCGATTTCGGCGGTGTAGGGTTCGGCCAGGATGGCGATCTTCTTTGCCTCCCAGATACCGCCCGCGCGGCCCAGAGCGGGTTGCAGGATCCTTACTCCCGCGCGCAGCAGGGCGGCGAATTCGACCTTGGTGGTGTGGCGTTCGCCGCTGGCGACGGGGATCCGGACGGCATCGGCAACTCTTTGAAATTCAGCGATATTGTCGGGCGGGATCGGTTCCTCGTACCACAGGGGGTCATAGGGTTCGATGGCGCGGCCAAGGCGGATGGCGCCGTGGCTGTTGAACTGGCCATGGGTGCCGAACAAAAGATCGGCGCGGGTGCCCACGGCAGCGCGAATGGCCCGGCAGAACGCAACGGAGCGGGCAATGTCACCGAGTGCGGGCTGGTGGCCGGGGCGAATGGTGTAGGGACCGGCGGGGTCGAATTTGACGGCCGTGTAGCCCCGGTTCACCAAATCGAGAGCGGCTTCGGCGGCCTGGTCGGGGTCGTTCCAGAAGGCGGGAAGCTTATGTTTTTCAAGGGGGTAGAGGTAGGTATAGGCGCGGATGCGGTCGTTGATGCGGCCCCCCAGAAGGGCATGCACCGGGCGGTCGCGGGCCTTGCCGAGGATGTCCCAGCAGGCGATTTCAAGGCCCGAAAAGGCGCCCATGACGGTCAGATCGGGGCGCTGGGTGAAGCCCGATGAAAACACGCGGCGGAACATGAGTTCAATGTTTTCAGGGTTTTCCCCGGCCATGTGCCGCGTGAAAACATCTCGGATCACATGTTGCATGGCACCCGGGCCGATGGTCGAGGCATAGCATTCGCCCCATCCGGTGATGCCTGTGTCGGTCGTCACCTTGACGAGGATCCAGTAGCGCCCGCCCCAGCCCGGCGCCGGGGGGGCGGTGACGATGATGTCGAGATCGGCGAGTTTCATCGGCGGGGATCCTTGGTAAACGGTATATTTCGTATAGTTTCGGGCCGAAACTTGAATTTTTCCACCTCAGGCCTTGAGAACGATCACATTGCGCCTGGCGGCGCCGGATTTGGTGTCGGCAATCGCTTCGTTGATCCGGCTCAGCGGCCAGCGGCCCGAGATCAGCTCATCCAGCTTCAGCCGCCCCTGGCGGTAGAGATCGACCATCCACGGAATGTCGCGGGCCAGCACCACGTCGCCCATTTTCGAGCCGATGGCGCCCTGGCCCCAGGCGGCCATGGTGCCCGGGTCGATCTCGACATTGTGCCCCGAGGGCGGCATGCCGACCATGACGATACGCCCGCCCCTGGCCAGGTAGTGGGCGGCACTGGCATAGGCCGATTTGACGCCGACGGTCACGATCACGGCATCGGCGCCGCGCCCGGTCAGGGTGCGCAGGGCGTCCCACGGCGCGGGGTCGGTGGCGAGGAGGCCGTCGGTGGCACCGAATTCGGCTGCCATGGCCAGTTTTTCGGCGCTCATGTCCACGGCGACGATGCGCCGCGCACCGGCGATCCGGGCGCCCTGGATCGCGTTCAGCCCGACGCCCCCAGCGCCGATGACCACGACATCCTGACCCGGGCGCAGGCGTGCGGTGTTGACGACTGCGCCGACGCCGGTGATCACGCCGCACGACAGCAGGCAGGCGGCGTCCATGGGCATGTCCTCGGGGATGGCGGCGATCTGGCTGATGTCGACCACGATCTTTTGCGCGAAGGCGCCGCAGGCCATCGCCTGGTGCAGCTTGCCACCTGCGAGGGTTTTCAGGGGGCCATGGTCGCCATCATAGCCGTCGGAACAGGCCACGGGAGCGCCCGTGGCGCAAGGCGCGCAGGTGCCGCAGGCGCGGATCAGGGTGGCGATGACCGGCTGGCCGATGGTGTAGCCGCTGGCAAGGGAGCCGAGCGCCGAGATGCGGCCCGCCGCCTCGTGGCCATAGACGGCGGGCAGCGAGCCGCCCCAGTGGCCCTCGGCATAGGTGATGTCGGAATGGCAGATGGCGACCGCCTCAAGCGTGATTTCGACCTCGCGCCCCACGGGCGCGCGCAGATCCACCGGCTCGATGGTGAGGGGGGCGCCGAAGCGGTGGCAGACTGCGGCTTGGATGGTGGGCATTCGGGGCTCCTGTGGGGCGAGGGGGAAGGGGTTTCGGGCGGTCAGGCGGGCACGGCGCGGCGGCCCCCGAGATAGACGGCGGTGCAGGCCACCATCAGTACCATGGACACAAGAAACGGTGCGCCGGGCATGAACACGGGGGCGGTGGGGGCAGTGAACAGGGCGAACACCTGGGTCATCAGCACGGGTGAGACGATCATCGCCAGGGCGCCGGCGCTGGCCAGCACGCCCTGAAGTTCGCCCTGGGCGTTGTCGGCGACGCTGCGCGACATCATGCCCTGCAGAGCCGGGGTGACGACGGCGCCCAGGGCGGTGATCGGCATCAGGATCAGCGCGGTGGTGGCATCGGTGACGAGCGCGAGGGCGAGGAAGGCGCAGAAGTTGAAGCACAGCCCATAGATCACGGTGCCCCGGTCGCCCAGCCAGCGCAGCACGAGGCGGATCAGCACGCCCTGCACGAAAGCCATGGCGATGCCGAAACTGGCCAGCGACACGCCGATCATGCCGGGCGACCAGCCAAAGCGCGCCTCGGTGTAGAACGCCCAGATCGCCGGATAGACGTTGAACGCCACCTGATACAGGAAAAACACCACCACAAGGCGGCGCACGCCGGGCAGGTTGCCCAACTGGCGGAAGGCGCCGAACGGGTTGGCGCGGCGCCACCGGAAGGCGCGGCGTGTCTTGTCGGTGACGGTTTCGGGCAGCACGAGGGCGCCGAAGATCAGGTTGGCGGCAGTCAGCGCGGCGGCGGCCCAGAACGGCGCGCGGGTGCCGTATTGCGCCAGCAGGCCACCGATGAGCGGGCCGAGCACGAAACCCATGCCAAAGGCGGCGCCGATCAGCCCGAAGCGGGCGGCGCGCTGTTCCTTCGTCGAAATATCCGCCATGAAGGCGGCGGCAGTGGCCTGGGTCGCGGCGGTGATGCCACCGACGATGCGCGCGGCGATCAGCAGCCAGATCGAACCGGCCATGGCCATGACCACATAATAACCCACCATCACGATGAGGGAGGAGAGCAGCAGGGGCCGGCGGCCGAACCTGTCGGACAGCGCGCCGATGGTGGGGCCGCACAGGAACTGCATCACCGCATAGCTGAACGACAGGATGCCACCCCAGATCGCCGCGCTGGCCAGGGTGCCGCCATCGATCTCGCGGATCAGCGAGGGCAGCACGGGCAGGATCAGGCCGATGCCCATGGCGTCGATCATCATCGTGATCAGGATGAAGGTCAGGGGCAGGCGGTCTTTCATCGGGCGCGCACGTTCGCGGCAAAGCTGTGCGCGTCTTGCGGTGCGGTCCCCCATTGCCCGGCGGGGGTGCACAGGGCGTGCCAGTCGGGGCCGGGGTGATCGCGTTGCAAGAGCGCGGGCAGGGCGGTGCCGGTCGCCGCGGTCTCCTGGCAGAGGCGTTTCAGGGTGGCCTGGGCCTCGGGGCGGGGCATCTGTCTGGCCAGCGCGAAGGACAGCGCTTCGGCGTAGATCAGGCCGGTGCCGGGGTCGATGTGTGCGAGCATGGCTTCGGGGTTGGGCTGCACGGTTTCGGCCAGGGATTGCGCCAGGGCGGTGGCGCGGCCCATGGCCATGCAGAGCGGTGGCAGGGCCAGCCATTCGGTGAACCAGGGCGCGCCGTCGCGCTGCTGGGCGTGGGTCTGGGCCAGGGTCAGGGTCTGGGCGAGGCCGGCGGCGTAGGTGGCGAGCGCGATCAGCAGTTCGGGGTGAACGGGGTTCTGTTTCTGCGGCATGGTCGAGCTGCCGCCGCTGGTGGCGAGGGTGATTTCGGCGCGCTCGGAGGCAGTCATCAGGGCAATGTCCCGGGCCATTTTCGACAGGCTGCCCATGGTCAGGGCGATCCAGTTGCCGAGTTCGCCGATGGTGTCGCGGCTGGAATGCCAACTGGCGCCGGGATCGTCGAGGTTGAGGGAGCGGGCCAGTTCGGCGCGCAGGGCGGCGGGGTCGGGGCCGAGGGCCGAGGCGGTGCCGGCGGCGCCCGACAGGGAGACGACCAGCAGCCGGGGGCGCAGGTCGTGCAGGCGATCGAGGTGGCGGATCAGGGGGGTGCCCCAGGCGGCGACGGCTGCGCCGAAGGTGGTGGGGCTGGCGATCTGGCCCCAGGTGCGCCCCGCCATGGGGGTTTCGGCGTGGGTTTCGGCAAGGTGGGCGAGGGCGCGCAGGGTGGCGTCGAGGCGGGTTTCCCAGATCGTCAGCATCTGGCGCAGGCGCAGGACCAGGCCAGTGTCGACGATGTCCTGCGAGGTGGCGCCGTGGTGCAGGAACTGCGCGTGCTCGGGCGCCTGCATGGCGCGGCGCAGGGCGGCGACGAGCGCGGGGACCGGCACGCCGCTGCGCCCGGTCTCATCGGACAGTCCCGCCGGGTCGATGGGCACCGACAGGGCGTCGCGGTGGATGGCGGCAGCGGCGGTTTCGGGGATCAGGCCGTGTCTGGCCTGGGCCTTTGCCAGCGCGCCCTCGACGACCAGCATGGCGCGCACCTCGGCGGTGTCGCTGAGCAGGCGGGCGGTTTCGGCGTCGTGCAGCAGATCGCGGTAGAGCGCGCTGTCAAACGGGCTGGCGGGCATGGCGGGCCGATCCTTTGGCGGTGGCGAGGCAGAGCGGTGGGGCGGTGCCGCGTCCCGGGCCGCGGGCGGGGCGCGGGTTGACAGGACGGGAGCCTCCGGCGGGGATATTTCGGGCAAGAAAGAACATCGGGTGGTTTAAGTGTGGCCGATGTCGGTCAGGAAATCGGCGAGGGTTTCGGCGAATTCCCCGGGCTTTTCGACGCAGGGCAGGTGGCCTGCACCCCGGATCAGGTGGAACCGGGCGCCGCGGACCAACTCGGCGGTTTCGCGCACGAGATCGGGCGGGGTCGAGCCGTCTTCCGATCCGGCGATGGCGAGGGTGGGCAGGGTAAGGGTGGCCGTGGTCGCCTTGAAATCGGTGCCCGAGATGGCATTGCTGCACCCGATATAGCCCTGAACGGGCGTGCGGGTCAGCATGTGGCGCCACTGGGCCAGGTCGGGGGTGGCGCGGAACGCCCTGGAGAACCAGCGCTCCATCACTGCGTCGGCAAGGGCCTCCAGGCCGCCCTGCTCCACGGCCTTGATCCGGTCGTCCCACATCTGCGGCGTGCCGATGCGCGCACCGGTGTTGGACAGCACCATGGCGCGGATCTGGTCGAGCCGTTTCACCGCAAGGCCCTGGGCGATCATGCCGCCGATGGACAGGCCGACGAACACGCAGTCGCGGATGTCGAGGTGATCGAGCAGGCGTTCGGCATCGCCCACCAGCGCGCCCATGGCATAAGGGGCGGGCGGCGCGTCGGACAACCCGTGGCCGCGTTTGTCGTAGCGGATGATTTTCAGGGATTTCGGCAGCAGCGGCAGCACCCCGTCCCACAGGCGCAAGTCGGTGCCCAGCGAATTCGCGAACACCACGGGCGGGCCGTCGGGGGCGCCGTCGATGCGGTAGTGGATGTTCAGATCGTTCAGGCGTGCGATGGTCATGGTGGCCCCTTTGTGGTGGTGCGCGACCTTGGCCGCAACGGGGGGCTGGATGCAAGGGGGTCAGGTGGCCGGATCGAGGCTGTGGGCGTGAACCGCGCCGCCACACGCTCCCGGGTGGGTGACAGCATTTCCGGGATGCCGGGTCTTGCCGGGATAGTGCGATCTCTTGCGCCGCTGACGGGTGTTCATGTCGGGGCGTGAGGGGTGCTGCGGGCAGGGGAAAACCCTACCCCGTGTCAGCCATGGCGCGACAGGGCCAGCGTGAAGACATCGGCATCGACGTTGCCGCCCGAGGCCATGGCGATCACTGTGTCGCCGCTGATCCGGTCGGGCAGGAACAGCGCGGCGGCCAGGGCGACGGCGCCGCCCGGTTCCAGCACCAGTTTCAGGCGCTGGAAGGCCAGGGCCATGGCGTGCAGCGCCTGGTCGTCGGTGACGGTGAGGGCGGGGCCGCAAAGGCGGGCCATGATCGGGAAGGTCAGGTTGCCCGGCTGGGGGGTGATGATCGCGTCGCAGAGCGAACCGGTGGTGGCGGCGTTGGCCTGTATGCTGCCTGCGAGGAGCGAGCGTTTCACGTCGTCGAAGCCTTCGGGCTCAACGGGGCGGGCGGTGAGGCCGGGGGCCCTGGCCTCCAGCGCCAAGGCGATGCCCGAGGTCAGGCCGCCGCCGCCGCAGCAGACGAGAACATCGGCCTCGGTGATGCCCAGGGCCTGGGCCTGTTCGGCGATTTCAAGGCCGGCGGTGCCCTGACCGGCGATGACCTGGGGGTCGTCATAGGGTTTGATCAGGGTCAGGCCGCGCATCGCGGCCATGCGGGCGCCGATTTCGCCGCGATCCTCGGTGGCGCGGTCATAGAGCACCACTTCGGCCCCGAGGGCACGGGTGTTGTCGATCTTGAGGCGAGGCGCGTCGGAGGGCATGATGATGACGGCGGTGGTGCCGTGTTCGCGGGCGGCATGGGCGACGCCCTGGGCGTGGTTGCCCGACGAGAACGCGATGACGCCGCGTGCGCGCTGTTCGGGGGGCAGGGCCGAGACGGCGGACCAGCCGCCGCGCGCCTTGAAGCTGCCGGTGTGTTGCAGGCATTCGGATTTGACGTACACGCGGCGCCCGGCGATGGCGTCGAGGAAGGGCGACGACAGCAGCGGCGTCTTGCGGATGTGGCCCTTGGCGCGGTCTGCGGCGGCGAGGATCAGGTCGATGTTCATAGAATCGCTGTCCATTGGGCGAGGGCGGCCAGCGCCTGGGGTTCGTCGAGATAGGGGACGTGGCCGCGACCCGGGATTTCGGCGAAGATCATGTCGGGGCGTCTGGCCTGCATTTCATGTGCCGTGGCGGCGCTCAGCAGATCGGAGTTGGCACCCCGGATCAGGGCCAGGGGCAGGCCCGCCATGGCGTCGAACAGCGGCCAGAGATCGGCGGCGGGCTGGTCGCTGGCGGCGTTGAACGCCTTGGCAAGGGCGGGGTCGTAATTGATGGTCAGGCCATGGGCGGTGGCGATGAAGTGTTTCGCCGCCTCTTCGGCCCAGCGGGTGGGGGGGACGTTGGCAAAGCCTGCCATGCGCCGGGCCATGAGGGCGGCGGCTTCGGCGTGGGTCCCGGCGGCGGGGTTGCGCCCGATGTAGTCGCGGATGGCGCCAAGGCCCGCGCTGGCGATGTCGGGGCCGATGTCGTTGAGCGCGACGCCGGTGAGGCGGTGCCTGGCGGTGGCGGCGAGGACCATGGCGATCAGGCCGCCCCGGGAGGTTCCGAGGATGGCGGTCTTCTCGAGCTTCAGATGGTCGAGCAGTTCCAGCGTGTCGCGCGCCTCGGTCGGGATGGTATAGGTTTCCCAGGGGGCCCACCCGGACAGTCCCCGCCCGCGATAATCCAGCCGGATGAGGCGGTTGTGGGACAGGTGCGGCAGCACATAGTCGAAATCGGTGGCGTTGCGGGTCAGGCCCGCAAGGCACAGGATGGGCGGACCTGCCCCGCGATCGTCAAAGTGCAGGGATATGCCGTCGGACGTGGTGAACTGCGGCATCAGACAAGGCCCGGGATCGTGGTCAGGTCGGACAGGATGTGGTGCGGCGTGGCGGGCAACCGATCCGGCGGATCGCCCGCGCGGTTGACCCAGGCCGTGGTGAAGCCATAGCCCGCCGCCGCCGCCGCATCCCAGCCGTTGGACGACACGAACAGCACTTCGTCGCGCTGGCAGTGAAAGCGCCGGGCGACAAGGTCGTAGACGCGGGCGTCGGGTTTGAAGATGCCGACGGATTCGACCGACAACGTGTCGTCGAGCAGGGCTTCCAGCCCCGCCGAGCGCACGGCGCCCGACAGCATGGCGGGCGAGCCGTTGGACAGGATCGCGGTGGCCTTTCCGGCGGCTTGCAGGGTGGCCAGCATGTCAGGCACCTCGGGGAAGGCGGCCAACTCCCAATAGAGGGCCAGAAGGCGTTCGCGCAAGGCCGGATCGGTCAGCTTTGCCGCCTCAAGCGCCCAGTCCAGGCCGTCCTGCGTCACCTGCCAGAAATCGCAGTGGTCGTGGGTGATCGCGCGCAGCCAGCTGTATTGCAACTGTTTGGCGCGCCAGTCGGCGGCGAGTTTCGGCCAGATGTCGCGCACGCGCTCATTGCCCGGCTCGGACGCGGCGGCGCGGGCGGCTGCCGTGACGTCGAACAGGGTGCCATAGGCGTCGAAGATGCAGGTGGTGATGGGCATGGAGGTGCCTTTTTTGCGGGTGACGCAATGTTGACACAGGTGCTGCGGAAGGGAAAGGCCGGGCGGAGGGGTTTACACCCGGGGCTCGGTTTGGCAGGCTGGAGGTGAAATTTGGCGCGCCGATCCCCCGGCGCGCCTGATGATCTTGACTGAAAGGAAACACCATGTCCGCAGCGAAGGCAGGCGATACGATCCAGATGCATTACACCGGATCCCTTGAGGATGGCACGGTGTTCGACAGCTCGCAGGGGCGCGATCCGCTGGAGTTCGAACTGGGCTCGGGGCAGATCATTCCGGGGCTGGATGCTGCGGTGCAGGGCATGGCGCCGGGCGAAGAAAAGACCGTGACCGTGCCCGCCGACGCGGCCTATGGCGTGCACCACCCCGACCGGGTGCAGGCGGTGCCGCGCGAACAGTTTCCCGACCACATTCCCGCCGAGGTCGGCACGCAGTTGCAGGTGCAGACGCCCGACGGGCAGACCCTGCCGGTGGTGATTGCCGATGTCAGCGACGAGGCGGTGACGCTGGATGCGAACCATCCGCTGGCGGGCAAGGATCTGACCTTTGCGGTTTCGATCATCGGGGTTTCGTAACGCGTCTTGCGGCTTGTTTGATGCCGCTTCTTTTGGTTCATCTCGAACGCAAGGTGCTTTGGGCGACAACCTCCACCCCGCGCGCGTCGTCATCCTCGGGCCTGACCCGAGGATCTTCCGGTGTCTGTGCCGCCCCGGCTCTGACTTTCCCGGTTCTGGCCGGGGAATGAGTATTTTTGCAAAGAAGAAACCCGAGGTCAGGTGGGCCGGGTGGCGGGCAGGATGACACCCGAGAACAGGGCGTGCAGGGTTTTCAGGTGGCCGGTGACGGTGGCGGGTCGGGCGGCGTTCGAGGTGATGCAGACGGTCAGACGGCGCTCGGGCACGACATAGATCATCTGGCCGCCGTACCCGCGGGTATAGTTGACGCGTATGCCGTCGATCTCCCACAGAAACCACGACAGGCCATAGCGGTGCCCGGGCACGTCCGACATCGTGCGCGGTTCCCAGCAGCGGGCGATCCAGTCGGGGGTGGCAATGGGTTGGCCGTTCCAGGTGCCGCCGGTGCGATACGCCTCGCCAAAGCGGAACATCGCCATGGGCGACAGGCGCATGTCGTTGCCGCCCAGATAGTTGCCCTGGGGGTCGCGCGTCCAGCCGGTGAACGACGTGTCAAGCGGCGCGCCGATACGCTCGTTCGCGAGGTCGAGCAGGGATTTGCCGGCAGCGCGGGCCAGTGCGACGCCGAGGATGTGGGAATTGGCGGTGGAGTAGAGGCGCGTGGTCTCGGGGTCGGCGATCATCGGAGCGTCAAAGGCTTGAAATATCCAGTGTTTGCCGGACACCCAGCCGCCATAGGTGTTGCCGGCGAACGGAGTCAGGCCGGATTGCATGGCCAGCAGATGTTCAAACGTGATGGTCCTGACCCGCCGGTCGGCGCGGCGCGGGATCATGCGTTTGAGGTACGGGGCGACGGGCGTATCGAGGCTGGGGATTTCGCCGCGCGCCAGCGCCGCGCCGGTGAGGGTGGAGAGCAGCGTCTTGCTGACCGATTTGACGTTCACGGGCGTGTCGATGTCGGGGCCGCGAAAGGCGCGGGCGTCAGTGATGCGGCCATCCACGGCGATGAGCAGGCAGTGCAGCTGTTCGATCTCGCGCGCCAGGGTGAAGGCATCGTCCAGGCTGGCGCGGGCCGGGTTGGGCAGGGCCAGGCCTGCAGCAAGCATGGCAAGGGTGGTGCGGCGGGTGGGCCGCATCGCCTTACAGATATTCGGGCTGGGGCATGCCAAGAACGTGATAGCCGCCGTCGACGCGCACGATTTCGCCGGTGGTGCAGGCGCCCGCGTCCGAGGCGAGATAGACTGCCGTTCCGCCCACCGCCTCAAGCGTTGCATTGCTGCGCAGGGGGGCGTTTGCCTCGGTCTGGCGGAAGGTTTTGCGCGCGCCCCCGATGGCCGCCCCGGCCAGGGTTTTCATCGGGCCGGGGGATATGGCATTGACGCGGATGTTGTCGGGGCCAAGGTCGTTGGCGAGGTAGCGCACCGAGGATTCAAGCGCCGCCTTGGCCACGCCCATGACGTTGTAGAACGGGGTGACGCGGTTGGAGCCCTGATAGGTGAGGGTCAAGAGGGTGCCACCCTGCGGCATCAGTTCGGCGGCGCGGCGGGCGACGTCGATGAAGCTGAAGCAACTTATGGCGAGGGAGTTCTTGAAGTTTTCACGGCTGGTGTTGATGAACCGGCCGGTCAGTTCGTTCTTGTCGGAAAACGCAATGGCGTGGACCAGAAAATCAATCGTGCCCCATTCCGATTTCAACCGCGCGAAGGCGGCGTCGAGCGAGGCATCGTTGCCGACATCGACATCGACCAGAAAGTTGCTGTTCAGGGATGCGGCCAGCGGTTCGACGCGTTTGCCGAACGCCTCGCCCTGATAGGAAAACGCGAGGTCGGCGCCCGCGCCCGCCATGGCGCGCGCGATGCCCCAGGCGATCGAGCGTTCGTTGGCCACGCCCATGATCAGGCCGCGTTTGCCGGTAAGGTCGAACATGGGGTTATCCTTGAAGTTTGCTCAGCAGCATCGAACCATTCGTGCCGCCAAAGCCAAAGCTGTTGGTCATGACCGTATCGAGGCCAGCGTTTTCCACCGTTTCGGTGGCGATTTCATCGGGCGACAGCGCCGGGTCCAGGGTTTGCACATTGATCGACGGGGCGATGAAATCGTGCTCGAGCATCAGCAGGCAGAAAATGGATTCCAGGGCACCCGCCGCGCCCTGAGCGTGGCCGGTCATCGATTTCGTCGACGACACCGGGGGCGTGGTTCCGGTGCCGAACACGCGGCGCACCGCTTCAATCTCGCCCACGTCGCCCACCGGGGTGCTGGTGCCGTGGGCGTTGATATAGCTGACTTTGCGCCCTTGGGGCAGGGTGCGCAGGGCGCCGCGCATGGCACGCTCGCCGCCCTCGCCACTGGGCGCCACCATATCGGCGCCGTCGGATGTGGCCGCAAATCCGGTGACTTCGGCGTAGATGTGGGCGCCCCGGGCCCGTGCGCTGTCGAGCGCCTCAAGCACCACGATGCCGCCGCCGCCAGATATGACGAATCCGTCGCGGTTGACGTCAAAAGCGCGCGAGGCGGTTTGCGGCGTGTCGTTGTATTTGCTGCTCATCGCGCCCATGGCGTCGAACAGGCAGGACAACGTCCAGTCCAACTCCTCGCCGCCGCCCGCGAACATGATGTCCTGAGTGCCCAATGCCACCTGCTGCGCCGCCATGCCGATGCAGTGCAGTGAGGTGGAACAGGCGGATGTTATTGAAAAGTTCATGCCCTTGATGCGGTAGGCCGTCGCCAGATTGGCGCTGATCGTCGACGACATGGTTTTCGGCACCGCAAACGGCCCGATGCGTTTGGTGGCACCCGTGGCCAGAACCGACTGGTGGGCAGCGAACATCGCGCTGGTGCTGGGCCCGCC
>Ga0105054_10009111_pt1 | contig 12974 bp, 7 predicted proteins | sample BON02_FD_78091 | JGI IMG/M metagenome (GOLD analysis project Ga0105054, IMG submission 78091) | Freshwater microbial communities from Lake Bonney liftoff mats and glacier meltwater in Antarctica - BON-02 (megahit assembly) | ecosystem: Environmental > Aquatic > Freshwater > Ice > Glacier... | reverse complement strand
TCGAGGCCATGGGCGTGGGCGCGGTCCCCGATCGCGGCCGCTGCGGTCTCTGCGGCCCGGGCATTCAGATCGGCAAGCACGACGCAGGCTCCGGCCGCGGCCAGGTGCTGCGCGGCGTCACGGCCGATGCCGGAGCCGGCGCCGGTGACCAGGGCAATGCGTCCGTCGAGTTCGCCCATGATCATGCCGCCGTGTAGCCGCCGTCGGCGGTGAAGACCGCGCCGGTGGCAAAGCTGCTGCCATCGCCGATGAGGAACAGGACGAGTTCGGCGATCTCCCCGGCGGTGCCGAAACGGCCCAGCGGATGCCTGGCCTCCATCTGCGCGCGGCGCGCAACGGCGTCGGGCGTGTCGCCGGAAAAGGCGGCGTTCATCGGCGTCTCGATGTAGCCGGGGCTGACGGCGTTGCAGCGGATGCCGTAGCCCCTGGTGCCGCAATGGAGGGCGACGCTGCGGGTCAACTGGATGACGCCGCCCTTGCTGGCGCAATAGGCCGGAAGGCCGCCGTCTGCGGTTTCGCCCAGGATCGAGGCGAGGTTGACGATGGTGCCGCCATGGCCGCGCATGGCCAGGACCGCGTGTTTGCAGCCAAGAAAGGTGCCTTCGAGATTGACCGTCAGCACCCGGCGCCAGGTGGCGGTGTCGAGGTCTTCGACCGGCCCGCGGCGGTGGCTGATGCCCGCGGCGTTCACCATGGCGTCGAGGCGGCCCCAGCGGTCGACGACCTGCGCCATGGCGGTGGGCCAGGCGGTTTCGTCCCCAACGTCGAGCAGCAGCGCGATCTGGTCGCCCCCGACGGCGCCGATCGCGGCGGCGGCATCGTCGAGTCCGGCGCGATCGGTGTCGGCCAGGGCCACGGCGGCTCCGGCGTGGGCCAGGGCCATGGCGGTCGCACGACCGATGCCCGAGGCAGCCCCGGTCACCATCGCCACACGCCCCGCCAGCTCATGTTGCGCCATTGTTCTGCCGTATCGCCGTCATAAACATGACAAGGCTACACCAGGGCATGATGCAGGATGTACCGCCGCGTGCGGTCGGCCAGGAGAATTGGTTTTGATCTATGCCGAGTTCATCGACTGGGACCGCCGGGTGCCCGTGGAGATGTTTCGTCATCTCAGCCACCAGAACAACTAGGGTGAAGGCGAGGACGTCAAGGTCATCAATATCGGCCGCCACAAGGGCATCGGGCCGCGGCCGTCCTATCTGTGCTGCTGGCGCATCACCGACATGGCCCGGCTCGATGCCTGGGAGGGCCTGTTCAAGAGCCCGGCGGGCAGGCGCGACGTCGGCGAGCATGCCACGGCGCTGGCGCTCGATTTCCGCAGTTGCGGGCTCTACGACGAACTGGTGAGCGGCACGCTCCCCGACGAAAACCTGCATTACATGGAACGCTTCGATGGCGGCGCCGAAGCCAGCGACGAGGATATCCGGGCGCATTTCGCGGCGCGGGCGCGTGGCAACACCGACGCCGATCTGGCGTTTGTCCTGCGACGGGTCGGCCTGTTGGGGCCGGAACGGAGTGATCTTGCGATCTGGACCTGCAGGAACTTCGCGGCCAGCGAGGGACTGATCCGGGAACGCCACGGCAAGACGCGGTTTGCACCGTGGGCGGCCGGATTTTATCGCAATACCGGTCAGGAACTGATCTAGGCACGTGGTTATCGGGCGCAATAGCGGTACAAGCCTTGCCGGTTTCTGGCTAAGAAAGAGCGGTATGACCGCATCGACGTTCATTGCCTGGGTGGAACTCGCCAGGGGCGCCCTGGCGGCCTCCCTGTTCGTTGTCGTGGGCGGTGGTGCATGGGCCGCCGGCGATCGCGACACGACCAGGCCAACGGAGGAAACGACGCAGGAGGATGCTGCCGAGACTCCCGCGCCCGCCGTTGCCAGCTACACGGTGACGATCAACGTTCCCGACGAGAACGGGCTCAAAAGCGATATCTTTGCCGCCTCGCGCCTGGTGACCCTCGAAGCTTCACCGCCGCCGACCCTGGCCGCGCTCAAGCGCCGGGCCGAGGACGATGCGGCGCGCTTCGACGAAGTCATGCGATCGAGCGCCTATTTCGATTCCGACATCCGCTACGAGGTGACCGGCGAGACGGCGCCCTATGTGGTTTCGGTCTCGATCGCGCCGGGCAAGCGATACACGCTGGAAGCGTTCGACATCGTCTTTGTCGGTGGTCCGCCCGAAAACCCGGCGGCGGCCGCGACGGCTGCCGATGTCGGAGCCGGGATCGGTGGGCCCGCGGTGGCCAACGACGTGATCGCCGCGCAAGCCCGGCTGGTACGCTGGCTCAGGGATCACGGTTACCCCTATGCCGCCGTCGTCGACCGCCTGTCCCCAGCCAATCGCCCCGACAAGAACCTCTGGGTCCAGATCACCGTCGACACCGGCCCGCTGATCCGCTTCGGCCCTTTGGCGATCGACGGCCTGGAGCGCACCGATCCGGAGCTTGTCGAGCGTAATGCCGACTGGAAGGTCGGCGATATCTATGACCAGCGCCTGGTCGATGCCATGCGCAACCGGCTGATCGATACCGGGGTGTTCGCCAGTGTCGTCATCGTGCCGCAAGGCGATGACGCGGGGGCCGACGGCGAACGCGAGATCGACGTCTCTGTCAAGGAAGGTCCGCCGCGGTCGATCAGTGCCGGCATCAGCTACGAGACCAACCAGGGTCCCGAAGTGCGCTTTGGCTGGGAGCACCGCAACCTGTGGGGCGAAGGGGAGGTGCTGTCGCTGCGCACCACCCTTGGCCTGTTGCGCCAGCGGCTCGACACCGGATTGCGCAAGCCCGATTTCCTGCAGCGCAACCAGGACCTGATCATCGCCAACAACCTGATCAACGAGCAGACGGATGCCTACAACGAGACCGGTATCGAGAGTTCGGCGCTGATCGAGCGGCCGCTGGCACGCAACCTGCGCGGTTCGGCGGGCGTGGCGACCGACTTCTTCTCGATCACCAACAACGACGGCCCGGCGCGCTCGATCCTTTTCGGATTGCCGGTCAGCCTGTTCTTCGACAACAGCAGCGATCTGCTCAACCCGACCAACGGCGTCCGCCTGACCGGCAATGTCACGCCATGGATGGGACAGGCCGATACGCCGGTGCAGTTCCTGGCCACCGAACTGACGGGTACGACCTATCTGCCGCTCGACGAGGGGCGCCGTGTGGTCGTGGCGCTGCGCGGGCAGATCGGCACGATCTGGGGCGCATCGATCAGCGACGTACCGGCCAACCGCCGTTTCTATGCCGGCGGCGGCGGCTCGGTGCGCGGCTACGCCTATCAGGACGTCGGTCCCCTCAACAACGACAACGACCCGGTGGGCGGCAAGTCGCTGTTTGTGTTCAGCACCGAGGTCCGCCTGATGGTGACGGAGGACATCGGCATCGTGCCGTTCTTCGATGCGGGCAATGTCTATGACAGCACACGGCCGGACTTCAACGAGCCGTTGTTCAAGGGTGCCGGCCTGGGCATTCGTTACCTGACGCCGGTCGGACCGGTGCGTTTCGATTTCGCCGTGCCGCTCGACCGGCGCGACAACATCGACGATCCCTATCAGTTCTACATCAGCCTTGGGCAGGCCTTCTGATGCGCTGGCGCTGGCGCATCCTGATCGCACTTGCCGTGCTGCCCCTGGTCGCCGCGGTCGCGCTGGTCGTGGCGATCGACAGCGCGCTGGTGCGTGCCTGGCTTGCAACGACCCTTGCCGACGCGGTTTCGACCCCGGGCGAGATGGAGATCGTGATCGACGATCTCGGCCCCGGGCTTCCCGGGCAGCTCCATATCGCCGCGGTCACGATCGCCGACCGGGAGGGGGTCTGGCTGCGCCTGGAGGATCTGGTGCTCGACTGGAACCCGTGGGCGCTGATCGGCGGTACGATCGAGGTCGCTGACCTGTCAGTGGCATCGATCAACCTGCTACGCGAGCCGTTGCCGAGCCTCACTCCAGACACAACGGCGAACGCCGACGATGCGGCGTTCGCCTTGCCGCAAGCGCCGGGCATTGCCATCGACGTGGCGCGCCTGGACGTGCCCTCCATCACGATCGATGCATCGGTGATGGGAACGGCGGCCACCTATGCCCTTACCGGCAATGCCGATCTCGATGCGGGCGGCGCGGGCCGGCTTGCGCTCGACCTCGAACGTCTCGACGGCGCCAGGGGCGCGTTTGTCCTGCGCTTCGACGTCGATCTGGCGAGCAACGACCTGATGATCGATGCCGAGTTCAACGAGGGCAGGGACGGCCTGCTGGTGCACCTGCTCGACATTGCTCCCTATCCGGCCCTGTCGGCGACACTCCAGGCCAGGGGTTCGACAAGCGACTGGGACGGCAGTTTCTCGCTGGTGCTCGACGAGACGGCTGACGCCGACGCGACCTTCCGGATCGAACAGGACGCAGACGGCCTTGCCGTGGTCGCCTCGGGCACGGCCCATCCCGGTGGACTGCTCGATACGCAGACGGCGGAACTGATCGGCGATGCGGTGACCTGGAATGCCGACGTGCGGCTGCAGGAGGACCGACTTTTCATCACCGCCGCATCGGTCACCATCGCGCCGGCCACGCTGGAGACGAGCGGCACGGTCGATCTCGACACGATGGCGCTGGACCTGGCACTCGATGCCCGTGGCAGCCAAACCCCCGCGATTGCCGAGCTGGCCGCGCCGCTGCGCTTTTCCGGCTGGGTGCTGGGCGGCCAGGTCACCGGCACCACCGAGGCGCCGGCCCTGACCGCTACCCTGACGCTGGAGCAACCGTCGGCAGAAGGCATGGGCGCACAACAGGCCAGGGTCGATGTGAGCGCCGCCACGGTCCTGCCCGATGGCGATTGGACGGTTGACGCCACCCTTGCCCTGACCCGCCCGGATGTCGGCGAGGCGCTGGCCAATGCGCAGTTGGGCGAAGCTCCCGAACTGCACCTGCGCGGAACGATCGGGGCGGCCTTCGAGACGATCGATCTGGCGCTGCTCGATCTCACCTTGGCGGCCGGCAACCTGACCACGGCCCTGGCGCTCGACACACGCGACGGCACCGTCGCGATCAAGGGCTTGCGCGGCGATGTGCCGCTGGCGCCGCTTTCGGAACTGGCCGGCCTTGACCTGACCGGTCAGCTCGTCGTTGCCGGCGATGTGACGGTCACCGCCTGGGGCGAGAGCGCCGACGGCAGCCTGCAGCTTGATACCACCGGTCTGACGACCGGACAGGAGGCCCTGGACGCCATCCTGGGCGAGGCGCCGGGTATCACGCTCGATATCTCGGGCGGACCCGACCGGGTCATCGTGAGTGCGGCGACCGTCGCCCTGCCGATCTGGGACGCCAAGGGCAATTTCGACATCGACGTCGCCGCGGGCACCATCAAGGGACGTCTGAGCGGACCCTTCCGCACGACACCGGCCCTTGCGGCGCAGGTCGATCCCGCGCTGGCGATGACCGGCACCCTGGGCGTCGTCGCCGGGGGCACGTTCGACGCGCCGATCATGGACGTGCGCCTGGAGGTCGCGAAGGGCGCCTATGACAGCCTGGCGCTCGATGGCGCTGTCGTCGACCTGCGCGAGATCGACATCAGCGACGGACTGACCATGGCGCTGCGCGCGAGCGTGCCGGCCGGCGAGAGCGAACTGGCTGCGCAAACGACCCTGGTCATGGACCCCGGGTTCACCAGCCTGGCCGTGAACGATCTGCAACTGGCCGGGCCGGGCATGGCCGCCGGCGGCAGTCTTACGCTCGACCTTGCCACCATCCTCATGAACGGCCGTGTCGCCGGCAAGCTGACCAGCCTGACCAAACTCGCCGATGCCCTTGAGCTCGGCACGTTCACCGGAACGGGCGTGTTCGAGACGACCCTGACGGCGCAAGAAGGCGGACGCCAGAGCATCGAGGCCAAGACCTGGATCGAGGGGCTGGTTGCCGACGGCGTGGGCATCAGCGAACTGGCTCTGGCCGCGACCGTCAGTGATGCCCTGGGCACGCCCGAACTGGACGTGCGCGGCTCCTTTGCCGGTATCGACCTGGCGGGCATGACGACGGCCGAGAAGGCCCTGCTGCGCGCCCGGGGCGGACTGGATGCGCTGGAGGTGACGCTGGAAGCGCGCGGTACCGACGGTCCCGGCTGGACATTCGATACCTCTGCACGTGTCAGCCTGGGTGATGCCGGAACGACGGTGACGCTGGCCAAGCTTGAGCTGGTCACCGGCGAGCACAACATCGCCACGAGCCAGGTTCACAATGTCACGATCGACCAGAACGGCATCACGACGGACAAGCTCGTCGTGTCGATCGACGGCGGTACCCTGAGCTTCAATGTCAGCCAGGGCGACGAACACCTCAAGGGCGCACTCAAGATCGAGGGCGTGCCGCTTTCGGTGATCGAGATCATCGACCCGTCCATGGTGATGGCCGGCCAGATCGACGGCAGCGCCGATTTCGCGTTCGACAGCACCAGCGGCGAGGCCACGGCTTTGTTCGTCGGATCGGGCCTGAAACTGCCCGATGCCGCCGGCGACGAGGAAGCCAAACTCACGCTCGATGCGACCTGGCGTGCGGAGCGACTGGCACTGACGCTCGATGTCGCCGGAATCGAGGGGCTTTCAGCCGATCTCAAAGCGGAATGGCCGCTCACCTTCGATCCGCGCAGCGGCGCCATCGATGTGCCGCTGCAGCAGCAGGTTTCGGCAAACCTCGACCTGAAGGGCAATATCTCGAAGCTGTGGCAGCATCTGCCGATCAGCGACCAGCTTCTTTCGGGCGACATCGACATGGCACTCAGCGTGTCCGGCGTGGCCGCCGACCCGGTTGTGGCGGGCACGGTGCGGCTCGACAACGGGCGCTACGAAAACCTGGAATGGGGCACCATCGTCGACGACATCGTGATCGAGGCATCCTCGACGCAGGACGGCGCTCTGCAGCTTTCGATCAACGCCAACGACGGCGGCAGCGGCAAGATCACCATGAACGGACGTGCCGACGTCAGTCAGCACGGCCGCCTGCTGCTCGACGCCAAGCTGACGCTCGATGATGCCCAGCTTGTGCGGCGCGATGATGCCAAGGTGATCGCCCGGGGCGATCTGACCTTCAAGGGAACGCTGGCCGGGGGCGATATCACGGGCCGCTTCCAGACCGTGGAAGTCGACCTCAATGTCGCCCAGTCGCTGCCCAGCAGCGTGACCGTGCTCAATGCCCAGGACGTCTTTTACGGCGACGACCACGAACACAGCGCCGGACCGATCAAGCCGTGGCAGGCCAAGCTGGATATCGAGATCGATATGCCCAACAAGGTACGTGTCCATGGTCGCGGCCTCGACAGCGAGTGGGCCGGCAAGATCACCGTCGCGGGCACGCTCGACAAACCCCTGGTCAGCGCCAAGCTGAACCTGGTGCGCGGCAATCTCGATGTCATCGGCAGGCGTTTCACCCTGACCACCGGCGAGGTCTCGCTTGTGCCGGCAGACGAAGGCGATCCGCGCTTCGATGTCGTCGCCGCGATCGATTCCGGCGATGTCAGCGGCCAGCTCGAGGTTTCCGGACGACTCTCGGCGCCGGAGCTGAAGGTCACCACGGTGCCGTCGCTGCCCGAGGACGAGGCGCTGGCCCGGCTGATGTTCGGCAAGGGGGCGGGCAACCTCAGCGGTCTCGAGGCGCTCCAGCTTGCCGGCGCGATCTCGGAAATCACCGGGACCACCGGTGGCGGCAGCGGCATCCTCGATCGTTTCCGGGATGGCCTGGGGGTCGATGTGCTGGAGGTCGGCACCGATGAGAACGGCAACATGACGGTGGGGGCGGGGCGTTATCTGTCGGACGGAATCTACGTTGGCGTGCAGCAGGGCGCATCGGCAACGTCCAGCGGCGTGGTCGTCAATATCGAGCTGACCGACAACATCAGCCTGGAGACCGAGGCCGGTGCCGATGCCAGTGGCAGGGTCGGTGTTGACTGGAGCTGGGATTATTGAATCCGGGTTGGCACGCCTTCCGATGTGCGTGGCGCAAACTGTCCGAAATTGAAACAGAATGTCCGTTGCATGCTTGCGACAGCGATGCCGCCATCGCTGCTGCGGAATGTTCGCTTCTTGGACAAAGTGGCTGAAATTTCGTACGATTTCGGTAACTGGCAGCCCCCATGCGGCCCAAAACTGGAATGCACGGCATCACGGGCGCGTTGGTCTGTGTGCGCGCATGACCCGAGTGAGGCGGCATATGGCTTGCTATTGGTAACTGCGAGCGCAGCTATGGTCCGAATTCGCCAGCCGGATGCTGCGCCTGTGTATCGGCAAGTGGGGGACCAATGGCCAAAATGCTGAAGGTGTCAGTTGTTGTCGGGACGAGGCCCGAGGCGATCAAACTTGCGCCCGTCATCCTGGCGATGCGCCGCTCGCCGCAGGATTTCCAGGCCACGGTCGTCAGCACCGGCCAGCATCGCGCCATGCTCGACCGGGCCCTGAGCGATTTCGACATTACGCCCGATATCGACCTCAAGGTGATGCGGGACCGCCAGAGCCTTGCCGAACTGTCCTCACGCGTGATGCTGGGCGTCAGCGACTTTCTGTTGCAGGAGCGTCCTGACGTCATGATGGTCCAGGGCGATACCTCGACGGCATTCATCGCTGCGCTGGCGGCCTTCTATCAGCAGATACCCGTGGTCCACATCGAGGCGGGCCTGCGCAGCGGCAATCCGCTCAATCCCTTTCCCGAGGAAATGAACCGCCGCCTGCTCGGCAGTGTCGCCGCGCTGCATTGCGCCCCCACGCCGCGGGCCTGCGCGTCGCTGGTTGCCGAGGGCATCGCACGCGAAGCGATCGCAGTGACCGGCAATACGGTGATCGACGCGCTGCACACCATCGTGGATGCCGGAAAGGCGACCATCGATGTCGAGGGCCTGCCCGCCGACCATGGCCGCCTCGTGCTGGTCACCCTGCACCGCCGCGAATCCTGGGGCGACGAGATGTCGTCGGTGTGCCGCGCGCTGCGCCGTATCGTTGATCGCCACGAGGAGATCACCATGGTCGCTCCGGTGCATCTCAACCCCAATGTCCGCGATGTCGTGATGCCGATCCTGGGTGGCCATCCCCGCATCGTCCTGACCGAACCCGTGCCCTATCCCACGCTGGTCGGCCTGATCCGCGCCGCCGATCTGGTGATCACCGATTCCGGCGGCATCCAGGAGGAGGCGCCGGCCTTCGGCAAACCTGTGCTGGTGGCACGCAAGACGACCGAGCGTCCCGAAGCGGTCGATGCCGGCTGCGCCAAGCTGGTGGGCACCGACGAGGAAGTCCTGTTCGCCGCCGCCGACCTGCTGCTCAGCGACCAGGACGCCTACCAGGCGATGGTGCGGCCCTACAGCCCGTTCGGCGACGGGCGCGGCGCGGAACGTTCGCTGGAGGCGATGCGGCGCTGGTTCGACGGCCAGCGGCCCGCATTACCCGCCAACGAGGAATTCGCCGGCCTCGCCTAGGCCGGTTGAGTCGGGTTCATGACACTTACCGATCTCTTTGCCGGTTACCTGGTCTGGACGAAGGCCATGTTGTACATGGCTGCCTTCCTGATCATCATTTCCTCCATCGATGACGCCTTCATCGATGTCTATTACTGGTGCCGGCGCGTCTATCGTGAGTTCAAGGTCTATCGCCGCTTCGGACATCTGACGGTCGAGCAGCTCCGCGAAAAACCCGAGCAGCCGCTGGCGATCATGGTGCCGGCCTGGCAGGAATCGCCGGTCATCGCCAAGATGATCGACAACGCCGTCTCGACCTTCGAATACACCAATTACGTGATCTTCGTGGGGACCTATCCCAACGATCCCGACACGGGACGCGAAGTGGAGATGGTGCGCGAGCGCTACCCGAACGTGCACCGCGTCGTGACGCCCCATGATGGCCCGACCAGCAAGGCCGACTGCCTGAACTGGGTGATCCAGGCGATCCGCCTCTATGAGGAGGACCACGACATCCGTTTTGCCGGCGTCATCATGCATGACGCCGAGGATGTCGTGCATCCGCTCGAGATCAAGCTGTTCAACTGGCTGATCGACCGCTTCGACTTCATCCAGCTTCCGGTCTATCCACTGGAGACGCGCTGGTGGCAGATGACCGCCGGCCACTACATGGACGAGTTCGCCGAAAACCACGGCAAGGACCTGGTGGTGCGCGAGAGTCTGGCGGGCCACGTGCCCTGTGCCGGGGTCGCGGCCTGTTTCAGCCGCCATACGATCGACACGGTCGCGGCCGCCAGTGACAACATCGTCTTCGACACCGGCAGCGTGACCGAGGACTACCAGTTCAGCTTCCGCATGCAACAGCTTGGTCTGCACCGCCAGATTTTCGTGCGCTTCGGCATCGAGCGCACGGTCAAGCGCAAGCCACTGCCGTTCATGAAGCCGCGCGACACCCGCGTGCTCGAATACGTCGCCACGCGCGAACTGTTCCCGACCAAGATGGGCGACGCGGTCAAGCAGAAGGGCCGCTGGATCGTCGGCATCGTCTTCCAGGGATGGGAAAACATCGGCTGGCGCGGTTCGTTCGTCGACAAGTACATCCTCATGCGCGACCGCAAGTCGATCGTGACCTCAACGGTGACGATTCTTGGCTACTTCATTGCGATGAACATCGCGGTGATGTGGTTCGTCGAGACGCTGTTTCCCTGGATCATGCAGTTTCCGGCGCTGGTGGAGAAGGGCAGTGCGCTGGAGTACATGCTCTGGCTCAACGGCTTCTTCCTGATGAACCGGCTGGTCCAGCGCATCCTGTTCGTGAACTCGGTTTACGGCCCGTTCCAGGCCGCGATGACCTTCCCGCGCCAGATGTGGGGCAACATCATCAACTTCTTCGCGGTCTGGCGCGCGATCCGGCTGTTTATCCGCTATCTGATCACCGGCAAGATGATCTCCTGGGACAAGACGGCCCATCACTTCCCGAACATGGACGAGCTGCGCACCTATCACCGCAAGATTGGCGACCTGCTGCTGGAACGCAACGCGATCTCGGCCGTCAACCTGGCGATGGCGCTGGAGAAGAAGGAGCAGACGGGCCAGAGTCTGGGCGAAGTGCTGCTCGATCACGGCTGGGTCGAAGAGGACGAGCTTTATGGCGTCATCGGGCGCCAGATGCGCATTCCGCTGCGCGCTCTCGATCCCTATGAAGTGCCCGACGAGGTGATTGCCCTGATGCCGCCCGCGGTGGCCCAACGCTATGAGGTCTTCCCGATGTCGCTGCGTGAAAGCGGCGCGATCGAGATCGCCAGCCACCGCATCCTGGAAACCAGTGAGCTGCAGGACATCGCGGATGCGGTCGGCCGCGCGGTGGTGCCGGTGCTGACCACGCGCAGCGATCTGGGGTTTGCCTTGCGTCGGGGTTTCGCCCGGCCGATGAACGGAGCCAAATCGAAGCCTCTGGGTCTGCGGCTGGTCAACGACGGGCTGATCACCGAAAGCGAACTGCAGGAAGCATTGCGCGACCAGCGGCGCAGCTACATGACGATCGGCACCATCCTGGTGCGCAACGGGATCATCGCGCGGCCCCGGCTTGACGAGGCGGTGCGCAAGCTCAATGAAAGCGGCGGCGGCAGACTGGGTGATTTTCTGGTGAGTGGCGACTATGTCGCCGAGGCCGATCTGGAGAAGGCCCTGTTCGAGCAACGAAGCCTGCATCGGTCCATCGGCGAGGTCCTGGTGGCGCGCAAGGCGATTTCACGCGAACAGCTCGACGGCTACCTCACGCAGGGGGCGGCATGATCGCGCGTCTTCTGATCCTTCCCGTTCTGCTCCTGGGCCTCGGACTGGGCGCTTCCGGTGCCCTTGCGCAGGTCCAGGGCATCGTCGGCGACGGCACGTCGCAGGACTATCTGGACATGTTGCCTTCGCAGTCGGGTGAAAACTGGCTGTCGCGCCAGTTCAGCGAGTTCAGCAGCTATCCCATCATCGACAAGGCGATCCGCCTGGCCAACGAGGGCAATACCGGTGCGGCCAGGCAGGAATTGCAGAACCTGCTTGCCGATCACCCCGAAAACCTGCGCGCGCGTTTCATGCTCATCGTGCTGTTGCACTCGATGAAGGAGTACACAGGCTCGATCGCCGAGGCGACGACGTTCCTCGACGTCATGCCGGAATTTGGGCCGGCCCACCTCTATCGCGGCATTGCCCTTGCCGAAACCAAGACCGATCCGGATCTGGCGCTGGCCGACCTCAATGCGGCGATCAGTTCGCCGGAGGTTTCCGAGGACGACCGGACGCAGGCCATCGATACCTTCATCCAGACGGCCATCGACGCCGGCAAGTACGTCGAGGCGCTCGAACAGCTCGATCGCCAGCGCAACCAGGATACCTTCCGCTACCAGCGTCTGCGCGGCCTCGTCCTCGATGGCATGGAGGACTACGAGCAGGCCCAGACGACCTTCAGATATGCCGCCGAACTGGCCGGTACCAACGAAGAGCGGTTGGAAGCCCTGAAGTACGCCGCGGAATCGGCCCGCAAGGCCGGCGATGTCGACGGTGCCCGCACCATCCTGCTCGACGCTCTGGAAGACGCGCCGGGTGACTACACGATCATGCGCCAGCTTGCCTGGGTCGAACTCTCGGCGGACAACTCGGTGGGTGCCTGGGAATGGATCATGCTCGCGCTCGACAGCGATCCTGATGTCGAGACGCGCGTTTACCTGATCAACCTTCTGATCGAGGCCAAGGACGGTCCCGGCGCCCTGATGCTGCTCGACCGCCAGATCGCCCAGGCCGCCGATGCCGGCGACGAGGCGCTGCGCCGCCAGTTGATCGACACCAAGTTCAATCTGCTGGTTCAGGAGGAGGATTACGACGCGGCCTTCGCCCAGCTCGCGGGTGAACTCGAAACCGTCTCCGACATCGCCTATCTGGTGGTCGTGTCGCGAAGGTGGTGGAAATATGAAGGTGGCGTAATCTCCGGGTGAACTGAACCCACCCAACCGGCGGCAGCAACCGCCAAGGAGATCACGCCATGAAGAACAATACCGACACT
>Ga0105054_10009109_pt1 | contig 12975 bp, 12 predicted proteins | sample BON02_FD_78091 | JGI IMG/M metagenome (GOLD analysis project Ga0105054, IMG submission 78091) | Freshwater microbial communities from Lake Bonney liftoff mats and glacier meltwater in Antarctica - BON-02 (megahit assembly) | ecosystem: Environmental > Aquatic > Freshwater > Ice > Glacier... | reverse complement strand
TGGCATCGGACATAGCGTTACGGAAGTCTTGGCCGTCATCAGTGAAGTCAGCGGAAAACAGGTCGAGGTGCGGGAATGTGAATTTGGAAGCCAGCAATTTGCACTCACGCCCCGGATGATTCTTTCGAACGAGAAGGCAAGGACCTGCTTGGGTTGGCAACCTCATGTTCAACTTCACGAGGGAATTCAACGGTTGTGGGTGGAGTCGATTGAGGAATGAGTTTTTGAAAATTCTTACAGTCAGTCACTACTTCGAGTCCAATGGTGCGGGAGTGGAAATCATCGCCTCGAAAATCCGTCAGCGGCTTCGCATCCACGGAATGTCAGTTCGCTGGATAGCCGCGCGTTCAAAAAATCGAGTCACTTATTCCGAACCGTCCGACGGGGACTGCGTCGCACTGCGTATGTGGGATGGGATTCGCGTCGTGACCGATCTCGCCTGGCCGCTTCCTTCCCCATTTTCCTTGGGCGTGTTTTGGCGTGAAGTGCGGCGTGCGGATGTCGTGCATTTGCATGAGCCATTTTATCCAGCCTGTCAGATTGTCTATTGGTTCGCCCGAGTGCTTAAAAAACCAATTGTGATCACGCAGCACATTGCTGATATGCCGGTGGCCGGGCGGCTCCGGAAACAGGCCGTTGCGCTGGCAAATACGGTTTTTACACGCCCCGCTCACTATGGGGCTGCGAAGGTGGTGTTTTACAGTACGCGATCTATGCAGTTTTTTCGATCCTCTGTCGTAGGTAAAAATCATTTAATCCACAATGGATGTGACTCGGATGTTTTTCGATGTGCGGATGTGGAAGAAGTCGTGTCGCTTCGTCAGCGCCTCGGGCTGGTGACGAAAAGACCCGTGGTGCTTTTTGTGGGGCGCTTCATCGAGAAAAAAGGGCTGCGTATCCTCAGGCAAGTTGCTGAGAAGACGCCTGATGCGGATTTCGTATTCGTCGGGCTCGGGCCACTTGATCCTGGCACATGGGGACTTTCGAATGTGCGGGTGATACCTCCGTGTGGGCATGAGGCACTTGCCGAATATTATCGCGCCTCCGACGTGTTGGCCCTCCCTGCTGTGGGAGAGGGGTTCCCTCTTGTAGTGCAGGAAGCCATGTGCTCCGGCCTCCCATGCTTGGTTTCCAATGATGTGGCTGAGGCATGTCCAGAGCTGATTGATGCGTTTTTGCTCGCTGGCCCTGCTGGAGTGTATACTCATGCCGCTTTGAAAACGTATCTTTCACATCCGCGTGACTGGAATTCACGAAGAGAAATAGCCCGGCGTGCGACAGACCTCTGGTCTTGGGAACGTTGTGGCACAGAGTATTTGAATGTCTTTCACTCGCTGCAGTCTGATGAAAACTAAGCCGATCCAGTCCCTGCCGCTGCCGGAGTGGTTTCCTGACGTGTCGCAAATCGAGGCGTTTTTTCAGCAGCGCCTGCCGATGCATCGTTACCTCCGGCCACACTACAAGCTGCGGTTGCTCGACGCTATTGCCAGACTTCTGCCGTCGGATGGTCAGCGAGTGCTTGATCTGGGTGCTGGTGACGGGCTGATGGCGTCCGCTCTCAAAGAATTTTTCCCCGTGCAGCTGGTCTGCGGAGTGGATGTGGTGGACCGGCTGCATCCTGCCGCATCCATTGATTTTCAAACTTATGACGGGATGCATCTCCCATTTGAGGATGGTGAATTTGACGTCGTTCTGACATGTAATGTGCTCCATCATGTTTCGCCTCCGGCGAGAGTGACTCTTGTTCGCGAGATGCTTCGTGTCTCCAGTGGAACGCTCGTGATTAAGGACCATCTCGCACATGGGCTTGTATCGCGCACCTCATTAAAGCTGGCGGATTTGGTGGGTAATGCACCATTCGGTGGCATGGTCGAGGCGGACTATCTGGATGCCGACCAATGGCAAACTCTAGCCGGAGCAGCAGGACTGAGTTTGGAAGTATTCGATCACCTGGGACTTCAGCGCGGTATCCGCAATCTGGTGTTTCCGGACCGCAATGAGGTCATGCTCCGGCTGAATATAACTCACTGAGCATGGAAATCGATCTCGAGTCCCTCAAAGCAACTCAGCGCGATCGGGAAGAGCATTTGCGTTCAGATCATGCCTCCGACGAACGAACGGCACCGTCGATCTGGCAGTATGATTACCCAGTGCTGTCCACGCTCAGTCGTGATATCCATGCCCTACTGCTCAAGGCCCGCGCGCTACTCCCTGCCGAAGCGGGCAGAGCGGTAGACATCGGGTGCAATACGAGTCCCTACAAATCCAATCTGGAGTCGATGGGGTTTGTGGTGAAAACAATGGACCTCGATCTGAGCAGAGGAGCTGATCTCGCAGGAAGTGTGGAGTCCACCGGTCTGCCGGACGACAGCTGTGATCTGATTATTTGCACGCAGGTGCTGGAGCATTGTGCCGAGCCATGGCGGGCAGCGCCGGAGATGTTTCGAATTCTCTCTCCCGGCGGAGTATTAATTGCATCGGTGCCCCACGCGTGGTTTTACCATCCCCATCCAGACGATAACTGGCGTTACACGCCGGAAGGGCTGTCACGATTGCTAACCGTCGCAGGGTTTGATTGTGTCAGCATTCGGCTTCAGGGTGGGTCCGTGAGTAGCGTTTTCCAGATCATTAACTTCTGCTTGTTTGGGGTGCTCGGGCGCATGGGCGCGCCGGTCTTCGCGATTTGTAATCTCCTGGGCGGCGTGCTAGATCGGATCTTTTTTAATCCCCTTTTTCCGATCAATGTTGCCATTCTCGTGCGGAAGCCTGCGGAAATATGAAAAAATTTATTCGATCCAGAGTTGAAGATATCCTGAATTTGGTTGGATTGGAGTTGTCATTGATCCCGCCGTGTCCGCCCGAATACGAGGTGATATTTCGAGCCGTGCGTCCGTTCACGATGACATCCCGCCGCAGAGTGTATGCGCTCATTGACGCAGTGGATCATATCGTAAAAAACGGCATTCACGGCGCATTCGTCGAATGTGGCGTCTGGAAAAGAGGGAGCAGCCTCGCGGCAGCGATGGCATTCCAATCACGGGGACAATCGGACCGCGAGTTATACCTTTACGATACCTTTGAAGGCATGACCAAGCCGACCAATGCCGACGGTTCAAATGCTCTCAAAGGATATCAAGCATCATTGGACGCCAACCAAACGAGCAGCTGGTGCCGCAGTCCACTAGACGAAGTGCGCTCCGTCGTCACTCGCTCCAATTATCCTTCAGCTCGAATTCATCTGATCAAAGGAAAAGTGGAGGACACATTGCCCGGGCATGCACCTGACCAGATCGCATTGCTCCGTCTCGATACCGATTGGTACGAGTCCACGCGCCATGAGCTTGTCACGCTCTATCCCCGGTTGATGCCTGGGGGAGTTCTTATTTTGGACGATTATGGCTTCTGGGAAGGGGCACGTAAGGCGGTTGATGAGTTTATTTCCGAACGAAATATCACCGCATTTTTGCACCGCATTGATGAGTCGGGTGCAATGCTCATCAAGCCAGAAGAATTCAGCACAACGAAGTCATGAGCATCGACCATACGAACAACTCAACCCCGGAACCCGCCCCGCAGGTGTCCGTTTTGGTGCCGTGCTACCGCGACGAATCTGGATTGAAAGAACTGCACCGTCGATTGAGCGATGTGTGTCAGCAGCTTGGATCTACTTATGAAATTGTATTGGTCGATGATGGATCGCCCGACAATACCTGGCTGGAAATTATTGCTCTTGCGGAACGCGATGAACATGTGGCCGGTGTGAGGTTGGCCCGGAACTATGGCCACCAATTGGCGGTGACTGCCGGCCTCCGAATGGTGCGTGGCCAGCGGACGCTGATCATCGACTCGGATTTGCAAGATCCGCCGGAACTCCTGCCGGAAATGATGCGTCTCATGGACGAGGGTGCAGACAACGTGTACGGCCAGCGCCTCAGCCGCAAGGGCGTGCCGCTTTGGAAAAACCTCTGCTACAAAAATTATTACCGTCTCCTCAGTCTGCTCGCAGGATGTGAAATTCCGCCGGATACCGGGGACTTTCGCCTCATCAGTCGCCGTATCGTCGATGTGGTAAACGAGATGCCTGAGCACCATCGATTCCTTCGTGGAATGATTAGTTGGGTGGGGTTTCGCCAAGTGGCTCTACCTTACCATCGCGACGCCCGGTTTGCGGGCGAGTCTGGATACACCCTGACGAAATTGTTTCGGATTGCCGTAGATGGAATTACCAGCTTTTCGATCAAGCCGCTTCGTTTCGCCTCGCTTCTCGGGGTGATTTTTGGAGGCCTATGTTTTTTCGGCTTTGCGTATGCGGTGTTTGTGTATTTTCAGGGGAGCACAACTGTGGCGGGATGGACCAGTCTGATGGCGGTAATCTTACTCATCGCAAGCCTCCAATTTTTTGTGCTCGGAATGATCGGTGAATATGTCGGGCGGATGTTTATCGAGCAAAAGCAACGACCGCTTTTTGTGATTGACCAAGTGCTTGGCCGAAGCGCCGGGAACCGGGTCGTAAATCCAGCGAAACCGTCTCATCTCTGAAATGGCCTTAATGTTCTGGAGTGATAATCGGGTCGTATATTTCAGCGTCTGCGCGGCGCTGACGCTCTTGGTAATTGTCCTCGCGGTGCTCCCGATGACGCGATGGGCATCTCTTCGTGCGGTAGGAAAGGCAGCGCCGTTTTTACTTTTGCTGCTCGCGCTGATGCTTGCCGTCCGTTGGCCCGGGTTTCATTACCCAAAGGCGTTTGAGGTCGATGAAGCTCAGATCGTAGCTGGTGCGATGGCACTGGCTGAAGATCCAATTTTTTTCAGAAGTGTCGATGGCGCATCGTCTGGCCCTCTCGTAATATACCCGCTCCTCCTGCCGGAAATATTCGGGCAGGCGCCATCCCTGTTTTCTAGCCGATTTCTTGGCGTGTGCATTACGTTCGGCGGGGTGTTAGCGATCTATCTAGGTCTGCGCCGCGTATTTGACGAGACGACCGCCCGCCTAGCCGCGTGCGCAGGGGCGTTCTTTTTTGCATTCAGCAATTTCTGGAACTACGTCCACTACAATAGTGAATTGCTGGTTGCCGGGTGGTGCGTGGCCGGATCGGCGTGTTTGTTGCTTTTGATTGGTGGACCCGACAAAACTCTGCCCGCTGTGCGGAAGGTGGCGTGCCTCGGGGGATTTTTGCTGTCACTCGTTCCTTTTACAAAACTCCAGAGTGTCCCCCAAGCGTTGCTCATCGGGGCTCTCGTGGCCGCAATGCTCGCATGGAGGTCTGGGAAGTTCGGGTTTTTTCGTGTCTCTGGATCGCTGGGGCTGCTTGGGATAGCGACACTTGCGTTCCCTGTGGCGTTTCTCCTGACCATGTATGCCACAGGAACGTGGGATTACTTCTGGGGATCGTATATCCTGAATAACTTCGGATATCGCTCTACGGGAGCCATGGACTATGGCGCGGTGGTCGAGCGATTTATCTCCGGTGGTGACGACCTATGGAACTGGCTGCCGGGGTTGCTGGCTTTTTGCGCTATCGCATTCATTCCTGCCATCATGTCCTGCAAACGCTTTGCATCGGGATTTCTATTGGTCTTCGTTTGTCTTTCGATATCTGCAGTGGCGCTCATATCCGTGTTGATGCCTGGTCGACCATACTATCATTACTTACTGTTGTTACCATTTCCGGTGGCGATGCTAGCCGGGGTATTGCTGGGATGCATTCTGACGCATTCGCGCTCTTGGGTGCGCACCGTTGCGGTGACTGGTTTTCTCCTGCTGGCAATCGTCCCGGGATTGTGGGCGGAAATTCGAAAGCCGGATTCGTGGGCAGGAGCCGGACAAACCTGGGCGAATGCAGCGCCGGACCCGGTATCGCAACGACTCATCGAACTGCGGGAGTCTCCCGAGGATCGCCTCCTCGTGTGGGGATGGATGCCGTATTATCACGTGTATTCCGGCATGGTGCAGAGCCACCGCATGTCGATCAGCACCCCCATCTTCAGCGAAAACGAACGCCAGACATTTTATCGCAAGGCTTTCATTGATGATCTTGTCAACAATCGGCCGCGATGGGTTGTGGATGCCGTTGCGCCAGGATCGTTCAATTACAACGACCGAGGAACCCATGGAATCCACTTGTTTCCGGAGTTTGAGGAAATCCTGAAGCGAGATTACAAGCAGATCGATGAGATCGAGGGCGTTCGGATTTACAGACTGGCAACTCCGTGATCTTTCCACAACGAATTTTTGCAAACCGAATCGGTGAACAGGTCACGGTGCTTACGCGTGCGGTTGCTGATCGAAGAATGCTTTTGTTCTTTACTGCAAGCTTCGAGGATACCAAAACAACGGAAATAACGCTGCTTACATTGAACAATTCCAGTTGAAGTCGGATGCCAGCCTTTCTGCCGGCTCGGTTATCATATCCTTCCGTGAGAATGTCTGGAGAATTTCAAACTCATCCGGTGCCTCCTGACAGGGATTGCGTCAATTGCACCTAACCCCGACTCACTACAAAAACAACAAACTCATCCCTTCATCCCTCTTATGCCTCATCAGTTTGTTCCACCCGAGTCCTCCATCGCTGCCCGATCTAATCGAATGTTTTGTCTCGTTCCCCTTGATGCACAATTTCTGCTGGCCTCATCGGGTGCCTCAGTTTCGAAATCATGTCTGCCTTGAATGTCTCCCCGGATATCCTTTGGGCTTTTGTCGCGGGCTTCATGGCCACGGCGCTGGTTGCGCTCTGGTTGACCAAGTCGAGGGCTTCCTTTGAGAGGATTGTCTTTACTCTGGGCGTTTCGATTGCCGGAGGGGTGATTGCTGGAGGGCTTCTCACCGTTATTGCCCTAGCCATCGATGATTGGAGTGCGTGCCGTCTTTCAGCGGTCGTTTCCTTGTTTTACGGATATCCGCTTTTTTCGATGCCTGGCAACCCTGCAAATGGCAATATCTACGGCCCTATCGGGTCATGGGTGTATCTGCCTGCCGCTGCGGTTGCATTCCTATCTTCGTCTCCCACGGCGGGGCTTCTTGCGGGACAGTTTCAAGCATTTGTCTTCGTTTGGATTCCCATTGTGCTCCTTTTTATGCGGCGTCCGCTTGGCGGAGACCGACGCTTGCTGTTGGTCCTTTCGCTTTGTGCCTTGGGATTGATCGTGGGCACTGCTCCTCTGCGCTACGTTTCCTTCTCGGTTCATGTGGACGCGCCAGCTCTGTGTTTCGCGGCCTTGGCGATTTGGTTCTCTGCACGCGCAGTAAGCGGCGGCTGGAGGGAATCCGTCGCTTCCGGCATTTTCGTCGGTCTGGCTCTGATGTCAAAACAGACGATGCTTCCAATCGGTGGCGTGTGTCTGGTTTTGCTGATCTTCTGCGGATGGCGCGTGCTTTGGCTCTCCTCGCTTGGATTTGCCTCGGCCATTCTGACCACCCTTGCCGTGGTCGCCGCGTCGGGTGCAGCCGATGGAATGGTCAGCATGTATCTGATACTCCTTGCTAGCCCGCTAATGGCTATGACGCTTCTCGAGTCGGCGCAGATTCTAGCTCCAAACTTGCTGATTCAGATTGCTGTTATGGCGTGCATCGCTGCTGCTGTAGGGATTCAGGTATCGGGGCTTTCCTCAATGTTGGCGAGGTTGCATCAGGACGCGTCCTTCCGGTTTGTTTTCGGATTGTTTTTTGCGGCAGCGGGATACGCGCTTGTTGGGATTTACACCGGCGCAAGGCACGCTGCGGATTCCAACCATTATGCGCCGGCCATGTATTTTCTGCTGCTCGCAATTATAGGTCTGGGTTTGAATCCGGAGAGGTCTACCTCAAGTTTTTTTCCAAAGAACCTGCTGCTTGTTGCTGCGGCTTGGATCGCTGTAAGCCCTGTGCTTTTCTTTATTCCTCGATTTCCGGGTTGGTATCTCTACCAGAACAATTTCCTGGAGCACGCGTATCAATACTCGAAGCTCCATCCCGGAGAGGCTTACTTTCCCTGGCAGCCGCTCTCGGTGCTGCTGGCGGAGGGACGGCTGTATCACCTCGGCGAACAGCTCTACTACGAGGATCTGAGTGGATTGCCGCTCCGCGAGCCCGCACAGTATCTCGCCCACCTGCCCCAAGAGGCCAAATTCATCGCGATTCGTCCCTTTGGGGCTCCGGCATCGGTTCTGCCTATGCTCTTCCCGGATGCCCGCCCAGGCGCGGAGGTCGAAGGGTTGCCAGGTTGGCAGGTCCATCGCTTCAGCGGTGATCGACTCCAGGTCACCTTGCCGAGGTAATCGGCATCCGAATTTTCTTTCCTCCATGCATTTACTGGCTCTACCGCTTGTTTACGATATCTTCCAAGACGCCGTCGGTGCCAATGCCTTCCGGCGCTGGTTTCTGACCGAATTTGTTCGAACCGACTCGACAGCGGTTGTGCTGGATCTGGGCTGTGGAACGGGCGTCGCTGCCAGTCACGTGAAGTATGGGGCTCTCGTGGGCGTGGACCTTTCAGCGCAATACATAGCAAGCGCCCGGTCCAGAGGATTGCCAAGAACCGAATTCGTTATGGGCGACTGTATCGATGAAATTCGCCGCCGTCCTTCCGGAAGCTTTGACTGCGTGATTTGTGGCGGACTGTTCCATCATCTTACGGCCCTCCAATGCGAGGAGTTGGTCGTTGAGTCCGCACGGATCTTAAAGCCGGGTGGTGCCTTGAGTTGCTTCGAACCGGTCCTCGATGCTTCCACTCCGGCGCTGACTCAACGCGTCATGAAATTGGACCGGGGAAAAAATCTCCGTTCGCTCGATGGATGGAAGGAACTGTTTGCGAAGGGCTTTGAGCAGGTTCATATCGACGTCCGGCAGGACTGTTTCAGGATCCCCCACGACATCGTGCTGGTCCGTGCGGTGAAAAATGTCTGACACATCGGTGCGCCTCTCCGTTCCATGAATCCTGACGCAGTGAATCACCCGCCCATCGTTTTCATTCACCGGAACTGCCCGACTATGGAATCATTTCCCGACTCTGCTTTGGGGATCTGTATTCGCCAGGCTGCGTTGCATCACCCGGGTGTCCCGATCTTGTTGATAGGAGATCAAGATCCCAAGCGGCCTGACCTTTGTGAGTTCGCGGAGATCGAGCGATTGCAATTCGTGAGCCGCGATCTTGCTTCCATTTACCTGCACACTTCGACAAATGATCCCGCCTATGAGTTCTTTTGCATTGAACGCTGGCTGCTCCTTGCAGAATTGATGCGGGAACGTGGTGACAATGCATGTATCCATCTGGATTCCGATGTTCTGGCATTTGCGAATTTGTGGGACGAGTTACGACCCGAATTTTCACAGGCTGACGTCGGCTTCTGTCAGCTTGATGTCGCTGCACTCCACGCGTCAACAATCCTACATGCCGCCAAGTTCTGCAGTATGCACACCGCGTTTCTTAAGCGGAATACCTTGGAGGCCTTTTGCTTGTTTGTGCACCGAGTCTTCAACGATTCCGATCAGTGGAAAGCTCACGAGCAATTTTGTCGGCCATTTCTTGATGGTGGAATTATCAGTGGTTTGAACGACATGTCGCTCTGGTCTGAGTTCCTTTACGAGGTTGGGGAGAGGTGGAGTGTGACGAATCTCTGTGCGGTGATTCGGGGCGCGACGGTCGATCTTAACTCCAATGCTTCAATGGGTTATGAAATGAACGGGTCCCTGCGTTTGTACGATTGGATCAATGACATGCCTTATGCCAGATCTCTCAATGGAGGCGAACCGGTGCGCCATCGCACGATTCACTGTCAGGGAGCCGCGAAACAACACCTTTCCCGTCTGGCCCGCTGCGAGCTGATTGACACTTAAAGCGTCCGATTTTTAGAATTCCCAGCTTCCAAAGTGGCTCTTCGCTGAGCAAGATAAATTCCTTACGCATTTTGAGAAGCGGGTCTGCTTCCAGGTAGCGGCAATCGTATCATGATCACACAACTGCTTCAGAAATTTGGCTTAAAAGCATCCGGCGTTCGAATCTTGGAGAGTGACGGATATGATCGTGCTTACAAATGGGCATGGGAAGAGGCAGGGATGCAAGAGCTCGTTCGACTCTGCTACAAGACGCCCGATCTTCCCGATAACGCTCGGCGGTTTGCATCAAGTGAGGAGTTTCAAGCCGTGATTAAGGAACTCTCAGTTCTCGGAGTAACTCCCGGTCCGGATAAGGCCGCGTTGGATTTCGGATGTGGCAATGGAGTGGCGTCTTATGCGCTCGCAAAATCGGGGTTCGATGTCACGGCGGTCGATTCATCAGTCGGGTTGCTCGCAGGCCTGGGAGCCGCACGTCAGTTGGACGGTTTGGATGGAGTCAAATTAAATTTTCGCGTGCAAAAGGGGGAAGTGTTGGATTTCCCCGATTCGGCATTCGATTTGGTTTTCATCCGCGAGGTGTTGCACCACATCGGCAATCTTTCAGGATTTCTCGCCCAGGTTCGTCGCATTCTTAAACCGGGCGGGGTCATTTGCTGCCTTCGGGATGTGGTGATTTGGAACGAGGCGCAGCGAGATCATTTCTTTGCCCACCATCCGCTCTATCCCATCACGCAGGACGAAGGATGCTATTACCTGGATGAATACCTCACGGCTTTTGTGGAGAGCGGCCTGCATCTTCAGCGGGTCGTCTCGCCATCCGGTTCTGTCATCAACGTGTATCCGCTGCCGTTTGAATCGCCGCAGCCTTACGACTTCGCCGCAGCCAGGGTGAGGCAGACCGGATACGATCTGTTTTCCTTTTTTGCAACCAAAGTGGAGTGGATTGTTTCATCGTGATCGGAATTCTGAGAGAACAAGCCCGCCGAATGCAAAGCCGTCGCGAGCTTAAAAAGCATTTTCCGAACGTTTCATTCGGCGACGGTGTCCAAGTCATGGGGCTGGCGACCGTGAAGATCGGCTCCGGGAGCTGCATTGGTGACAGCGTTTGGATCAACGACTGCGTTCGCGATAGCCGTATCCGCCTGACGATTGGTGCCAGTGTTCTGGTTGGACGACGCGGGGTTATCTCCACGGCGGGTAGTCTGAGCGTAGGCGACTTTTGCATACTAGCCCCTGATGTGATTATCGCGGATGCCGACCATGTGTATTCGAATCCTCTCCTGCCTTATCTGCAACAAGGAGCCGCGGCCGGGCGTTCGATCATCGTAGAGGAAAACTGTTGGTTCGGCATGCAAGCGAAAGTGCTTGGAAGTCTGACGATTGGTCGCGGCTCCGTCGTCGGAGCAGGATCATTGGTTAAACAATCGGTCCCACCCTTTGCCGTCGCTGTGGGATCTCCATCGCGGGTAGTTCGATTGTACGATTTTGAAACGGGTCAATGGCGGTCAATCCGGGATGAGCAGGAACTTGCTTCTGCGCTGGAAGCGCGGTCCCGATGCGGATTGATGCCTGCCCGTGAACCGTATAGAGAACTGCTCCACACAAACGCCGGATTTACGACTTTGGATCCCATTCTGGCCGGAGCCGAAATGCATCTTTAGTCGAAACGAATTTCCTGATGAAAATGAATGATCTTCCCAAGTGGATCGCAGCTCCGATCGAGCCTGTTCTCGCTTCCGTCTCTCATATGATCGAAGCCATGCAATCCCCGATTGGACAAATCTGGCCAATGTGGGCAAAGGTGCAACAGCTCGAACGGAAGATCGAGCTCATGCAGGCTGCGCTCGGTCGCATTGAAGAAAGGCAGATTGCGGCATCCTCGCCGCGCACGGTGCAGGAATTGGAGTTCCAAGTGTCGTCCCAATGGGGCGAAGACGGCATCCTTCACTACCTGACCACACATGTGGCAATTCCGTCGCGGACATTTATCGAGTTCGGGGTGGAGACGTTTGTGGAGGCGAATTGCCGCTGGCTTCTCACGCAGCATAATTGGTCCGGGCTGGTGCTTGACGGCTCTGAGGCAAACATCGCGGCAATCAAACGCGATCCGATTTATTGGCGGCATAATTTGAAGGCAGTGCAGGCGTTTGTTACGGCGGAGAATATCAATTCGCTGATTGAGAAAAACGGCCTAAGCGGTGAAGTCGGGATTTTATCCGTGGACGTGGATGGTGTGGATTATTGGATTTGGAAGGCGATCGACTGCGTGAATCCTGCGATCGTTGTCGCCGAATACAATGGACTGTTTGGCCCGGAAAGCGCTGTGACCGTGCCATACGATCCAGCTTTTGACCGCTCCAAGGCGCACTTTTCGTGTAGCTACTATGGTGCATCGCTCGGCGGCATCACCGCCCTTGCCCGTGAAAAAGGCTATGCGTTGGTGGCCTCCAATAGCGCGGGAAATAATGCGTTTTTCGTGAGACGTGATCTGCTGAACGATGCGGTGCGTGAGGTGGCTGTCACCGATGCCTATTTGCGCCGAAACTTCCGGGAAGCACGGGCCGCCGATGGGACGCTCGCGTTTTCAACGTTCGAGGAAGAGGCTGCGATGATCGCCCATTTGCCGGTCGTGGAGGTCGGCGGGTGAGGTCGGTGCTTGTTACCGGAGCCTCGGGATTTCTCGGTGGCTATGTGGTCAGGGAAATGCAGCGTGCCGGATGGAGCGTGACCGCGACTGGCAATCGCTCGGCGGAGAATTCCGGCGTTCCTGCGGGAGTGCGGTATTTACCGTTATCGCTGCCGGATCCCGGATTACGCACGCTGGTTCGCGAGACCCGGCCGGACGCCTGCGTGCATTGTGCGGGTCGTGCTTCCGTTCCGGATTCGATGCGAAATCCAGCGGCGGACTTTCAAGCGGGGGTAACTCTGACGGCGGACTTGCTGGAAGTTTTGCGTTTAGAGGCCCCGCAGTGCTCGGTGGTCTACCTTTCCAGCGCGGCGGTTTATGGGGAGCCCAAGCTGTTGCCGGTCACCGAAAAGGCTGATACAAGCCCGCTCTCCCCGTACGGATACCACAAACGTATTGGAGAACTCCTCATGGAGGAATCGGCGAGGGTGCACGGCATGAAGACCTGTTCCGCCCGCATCTTCTCCGCTTATGGTCC
>Ga0105054_10009105_pt1 | contig 12980 bp, 8 predicted proteins | sample BON02_FD_78091 | JGI IMG/M metagenome (GOLD analysis project Ga0105054, IMG submission 78091) | Freshwater microbial communities from Lake Bonney liftoff mats and glacier meltwater in Antarctica - BON-02 (megahit assembly) | ecosystem: Environmental > Aquatic > Freshwater > Ice > Glacier... | reverse complement strand
CGAACGCATTTTTGAGGCCTCATGACTGTCTCCGTCCTTCCGACCACGCCCCCTGTGCGCGCCCTGCGCCCGTCATCCGCCGAGGCGCGCGCCATGATTGCGCTCGCCACGCCGCTCTCGCTGGCCTTTGCCGCGCAGATGGCGATCGGTGTCACCGATGTGGTGATGATGGGCTGGCTTGGCCCCTCCGACCTTGCCGCCGGCACGCTGGCCGCCAACACGCTCGCCCTGATGTTCTACTTCGGCCTGGGCGTGGGCACCGCGGTGTCGCCGATGATTGCCCAGGCGCTGGGCGCCCGCCGCATCGCCGAGGTCCGGCCCACGGTGCAGGCAGGGTTCTTCGTCGCGCTGGCGCTCGCGCTGCCCTTCGGTCTGGTCGCCTGGTGGGGCGAACATGTCCTGCTGCTGCTGGGCCAGGAGGCCGCCACCGCGGCACGCGCCTCCGAATACCTGCGCACGGCGGTGTGGTCGCTGCCCGCCAACCTGATCTTCGTGGTGCTGCGCAACGTCGCGGCGGCCCACAGCCGGCCGCGCGCGCCGCTGGTGATCGTCGTCGTCGCCGTCGCGGTCAACGCCCTGGCCGACTGGGGCCTGATGTTCGGCAACCTGGGCCTGCCACGCCTGGAGCTGGCCGGCGCGGGCATCGCCACGAGCATCGCGACCTGGACCATGGCGTTTTCCATGGCCGCCTTCCTGCTAATCGACCGCCGCTTCCGCCGCTACCGCTTCCACCGCCGGCTGGAGCGGCTGCGCTGGCGCCATGCCCGCGAACTGCTGGTCATCGGCGTGCCCATCGGCTTCTCGATTCTCGCCGAAATGAGCATGTTCTCGGTGACCGTCTTCATCGCCGGCCTGGTTTCCACCGAAACGCTGGCGGCCATCGCGATCGCCATGCAGACCTCCGGCATCGGATTCATCGTGCCCTTCGGCATCGCCCAGGCCGCCACCGTGCGGATCGGCCGGGCCGCCGGCGCGCGCGACGCTGCAGGCGTGGGTTCCGCGACCGCCACCGCCTTCTGCCTCGGCCTCGTCTGGATCGTGCTGGCCAGCGGAGGTATCTGGTTCGGCGCGCCACTGATCGTCGACGGTTTCCTCGACCTCAACGATCCCGCCACCGCGCCGCTGGTGCCCATCGCACTGGGCCTGCTCGCCATCACCGCCGTCTTTCAGATGTTCGACACCACCCAGGCCATTGCCTCGGGCGTATTGCGCGGCCTGAAAGACACCCGCCTGCCCATGATCTACGCCGTCATCGGCTACTGGGGCATCGGCCTGCCCGCCGCCATCCTGCTCGCCTTCCCGGCGGGCCTGGGCGGCGACGGCATCTGGTGGGGCATGACGGCGGGGCTGGCGGCGGCTTCGATGTTGCTAGTTCGGCGTGTGACAGGGCGCCTGCGCTCTCCCGATCACCGGACGGACTGAGCGACGACGGGCGTCGGTCAGCACGTCAAGGGGAAGTCCGCCCCGACGTCCTCTGGCCCGATCGCCGCGATGGAGTCAGGTTTTCGGTGCGTGGCACCTCCGCAAGGAGCAGGGTCTTGAGTGTCGGCTGACCTGTGTCCTTCAGAATTGAGCTTTCGCGAACCGGCGCGGGCGCGGCCTTCTCGAAGCATAGCTGCGTCACCACCTTCACCCCCTCGGGAGGCTTCGTGTCCTGCCACTGCCTCTTCCGTGTTGACGGCAGAGCTCATTGGTCATGACTGAAGAAACTTCGCACTCTCAGCGTCAAATTTCGTACTGTCCCGCAAATTCATGGCTGATTGGCGACATTCCTCCTCTAATGATCGGATATGTCTTTCCCGAATCTTGATGTGTGGAACTGCACCAGATCGATTCCATTTCACGACTTTCCCATCAGACCCTTTTCTTTTCGTCATCCGAAAAAACTCGAGATAGCGTCGTGGAGCGATACCTACGAACGCTTCAAAGGAAACATGGGACCAAGTGTCGCCGTTCCTACGGTACGAGGCAGACGGAGTATCAAATAACGCTGAGTCTCCATACAGTTCATGAGAGACACTCTTGGGATATGGCTCGATGTAAATTACTCTTCTCAGGCCCGACGAAATGATATGTCGCGCGCACATATGACAGGGAAATGTGGTGCAATACAGAGTCGAATTTTGAAGTGCAATCCCACGGCGGGCCGCATCTGATATCGCAGCCATCTCGGCATGAATCACACGACCGAACTCCAGGAGATTCATCACCTGTGTTCCAGCCAAGATATCTCTCTTTGATCCCGTTATTAAGTCATCAACGAATGTATCAACCTCATTGTCCGGGATCTCGAAATGCTCAGAACGATCAGAAAAACGTTGAATAATCTGTTTAATGATCCTTCTCTTAAACGCCGATGAACTGTCAATACCTTTCTGAAATTCTCTGACATCTTTTTCTCCGGCCCAGTATTGACCTCCACCCGATTTTGGCACTTCGTTACAACCAACGGTGAGTATATCACCTTGATCATTGGATATTGCGGCACCGACCTGTCTTGATAAATCGGCAGATCGCATAGAAGCTGCTGCAGCATAAAACATTCCCGACTCCACGACGCTCGGGGTATGAAACTGGTACCCAAATATTATATCTACGAATCTCCTAATCTGATTTTCAATGACGTTTCTTGCTGTCACATCGATAAAAATGTCGGCTAATGGAAAGGCTTCAGTTACGTCTTGTCCAAGTTTTTCATTTTCTTCTTGCTCATCCTTTTGAACGAGCGAATGCGCACTATCCGCATGTCTGTTCGCGCTTGCTTCGCCGTAGGTGTCAGCAATTTTCCGAGCCAAGGTCGCCACTCTAGCTTCTCTTGGCGAGTAAGCGGAAATCAGAAAAAAACTATCGCCATACGTGTCCCTGAGTTTATTAACTTCATCAGGATGTTTCAACGACCTTATAATAAATGCTTGCGCATGAACCTCCCTATCTCCATCTCGGATTTTATCTTTTAACAATCGGATTTCGTCAATCATCAGTATTGCCAACGCATCCCCAGACGATTTACTTTTTCTAACGCGAGTTCCCGCATCCATTAATTTTGCGATGCGTTTGTCTTCGCGAGCTTCATCTGAACCAGAATAATACGGCGTTCGCTTGATCAGCTCACTTACTACGACCGAATGAACGTTGTATCCAGTGCGTTCCACTTCCTCACGAAGAACCACTTGAAGTGTCTCGATATCCGTGCCGAGGGGGCCGACGAGGCCGAATACCAAGTTCGGCCTAGCATCGAAAGCGCAAGGCTCTTTCTTCATATACGCAGCCCCCAGAATTTTCTGAAATCAGAATTCTATAATTATCGCAAATTATTAGATGTCAACCGACAGGCGTATACTATTAACACAAGCAGGCAAACCGCGCGTAGATGCTGCACGGTATATTGCCGGTTACTACCGTGCCGCACTCGCCGCGCCGCCCATCTGGCGGCGCACGAGGCGGGCGTAGAGGCCGCCGCGGGCGAGCAGGACGTCGTGGCTGCCCTGTTCGACGATGCGGCCGTTCTCCATGGCGACGATCAGGTCGGCGCTCCTCACCGTCGAGAGGCGGTGGGCGATGACGACGGTGGTGCGCCGGGCCATCAGGGCGTCGAGCGCGTGGCGCACGGCCAGTTCGTTGACGGCGTCGAGATGGCTGGTCGCCTCGTCCAGGATCAGCAGCGGCGCATCCTTCAGGAAGGCACGGGCGATGGCGACGCGCTGGCGCTGGCCGCCCGAGAGGCGCATGCCGCGCTCGCCGACCATGGTGTCCAGCCCGTCGGGCAGGCCGGCCACGACATCGTCCAGCGAGGCGCGGTGCACGGCGGCCATCAGCGCGGCTTCGTCGGCGTCGGGCTCGGCAATCAGGATGTTGCCGCGCAGGGTGTCGTTGAAGAGATAGGTGTCCTGGGCGACCAGCGCGGTGCGCCGGCGCAGGTCGTCGAGCCGGTAGTCGCGCAGGTCGTGTCCTGCCATCGCCATGGTGCCGGCCTGGGGATCCCAGAAGCGCATCAGCAGATGGGCGAGCGTGGTCTTGCCGGCACCCGATGGGCCGACCAGCGCCACCGTCGCGCCCGCCGGCACGTCGAGCTGGAGGTCGGCGAGCGCGGGTTCATTGCGCCCGCGATAGGTATAGGTGACCCGGTCGAGCCTGAGCGAAGCCCCACCCGCGCCGGCGGCTTCGGGCACGCCGGGGCCGTCCATCACCGGCACAGGCTCCTGCTCGACCGCATGCAGGCGCCGGGTGGCGCCCAGGGTGTCGGCAAGCTGGCGCCCGATATGGGCGATCTCGGCGACCGGCAGGAAGGCCGCCATGGCAAGCAGGGTAAAGAGCGGCAGCAGACCGGCATCGAGCGTGCCGGCGCCGACCATCATGGCCCCGGCGACGATGACCGCCAGGCCGCCCAGGCCCGTGGCGACCTCCAGGATCGCCATCTGCAGGGTCAGGTCGCGGTAGAACGGCAGGCGCACCTGCTGGACCTGGCGGGCCAGGGCGACGAATTGTTCGCCGCGGCGGCGGGCCTGCTGGAAGGCGACGATCTCCGAGAGGCCCTGGATCGAATCGACGGCAAAGGCATTGAGCTCGCCCAGCGCCTCGCGCGCCCTTGAACCCAGCATGTCGAGCCGTCCGCGCATCAGGAAGGGCGACAGCGCGACCAGGGCCAGGAAGGGCAGCAGGGCGAGCGCCATGGGCCAGCCCCAGATGAACAGCACGGCCAGCACGCCCGCGGGCACCAGCACGGCGACCAGCGCGGGCGCGACCGTGTGGGCATAGAAGGATTCGACCGTCTCGATGTCCTGCGTCGCCATGGCGGCCAGATCGCCGCTGCGGCGATGGAGCAGGTAGGCGGGCGCCAGCCGGTCCAGCTTGTCGAACAAACGCTGGCGCATTTCGGCCAGCAGCTTGAAGGCCATGTCGTGGGCGAACCAGGATTCCAGCCAGTGCAGGATGCCCGCCGCGGGCGCGGCAATGGCCAACGCCCAGATCAGCCCGCCGAAGGGTTCGCCCGCCTTCAGGTGCGCGATGACCAGCGCCGAGAGCACACCGACCCCGATATAGGCCAGCACGCGCAAAACGCCGAAGGTGAAGGTACAGGCAAGCTTCAGCTTCTCGACCGTGACGAACCCCAGCAGCACACGCGCCGCACCGGCCCAGCCCAGGCCCTCGGCGCGCAGGATGCCGTCGGTGGGCGCCCGTTCGGCGCTGGCGGCGTCGGCCGTGTCGCGGTCGAGTGCGGCGGATTCGGAGCGGGCCTCCTCGATCACGTCGCGCGCCCCGCCGCTCTCGCGCGCCTGCTGCGCCATCAGGCGCCAGTAGGCGCCCTGGCGCGCCATCAGTTCGGCGTGGCTGCCCTGCTCGACGATATGGCCGTGGTCGAGCGCCAGGATGCGGTCGGCTTCGATCACGCTGGAGAGGCGATGGGCGAAGATCAGCGTCGTGCGGCCGGCCATCAGGCGGTCCAGCGCCTGCTGGATCACCGCCTCGTTTTCGGCATCGACCGCCGACAGCGCCTCGTCGAGCACCAGGATCGGGGCGTCGCGCAGCAGGGCGCGCGCGATGGCGATGCGCTGGCGCTGGCCGCCCGACAGCCGGATGCCGCGTTCGCCCACCACCGTGGCGAACCCTTCCGGCAGCGCGCGGATGAAGTCATGTGCGTTGGCCGCCCGGCAGGCGTCCTCGAGTTCCTTCTGGCTCGCCTCGGGATTGCCGAAACGCAGGTTGTCCTCGACGGTGCCGTGGAACAGGTAGGTGTCCTGGTGGACCACCGCGATCTGGCTGCGCAGGGCGTCGAAGGAAAGCTCGCGCAGGTCGCGCCCGCCGACCAGCGCGCGGCCCTTCTGGGGATCGTAGAAGCGCAGCAGCAGACGCACGATAGACGACTTGCCCGCGCCCGAGGGGCCGACGACGCCGACCCGTTCGCCCGGCGCCACGGTGAACGAAAGCCCTTCGTGCGCGCTGCGTTCGTTGCCGGGATAGGTGAAGGCGACGTCCTCGAAGACAATCGACGGCAGCTCCTGGCCCTGCACGGCGCTTTCGTTCTGGCGTTCGGCGACCAGGGGGCTGGCCTCCAGGATGCGGAAGATCGCGCGCGCCGCCGCCTGGCCCAGCATGCCGGTGTGGAGCTGGGCGCGCAGGTCACGCAGCGGGCGGAACAGTTCGACGCCCATCATCAGGATGATCAGCAGCGTCGAAAGCTCCATGGTGCCGGCCTCGACGCGCCAGGCGCCCACGGCAAGGGCCGCGGCCGCGCCGATGGCGATGGCCGCGTCGGTGATGCCCCGGCCCAGCGCATTGGTGGCGTTGACCCACATGGTGCCCCGCGCCAGTTGCTGGGCGCGCGCCGCCAGCGCCGCCGCACGTGCGCCCGACTGGCCGAAGGCCTTCAGCGTCGCCAGCCCCTGCACGGCATCGAGGAATTCCGCGCCGAAGTTGGCGTAGGTCCGCGCCCGCTCCATGCTGGCGCTGCGGTCCAGGCTGTGGAACAGCATCGGGAACAGCAGCGCGACAAAGGCCGCGCCGACCAGCACCGCGGCCACAGGGAGGTCGAGGAAGGCAACAAAGCAGAAGATGCCGATGGGCGTGAGCACCGCGATCAGGAGCTGGGGCAGGAACTCGCCGAAATAGGTCTCGAGCTGTTCGACGCCGTCGACCACCGAGAGGATGACGTCGCCCGTGCGCTCCAGCCCGAACCATGCCGGGCCCAATTGCACCGCCTTGTCGTAGATCGCCTTCCTCAGCACGATCTGGACGCGCGCGGCGGTTTCGTGCGCGATCATCACGCGCAGGTATTCAAGCACCCCGCGCAACACCATGATGCCCGCGACCAGCACGATGGGGCCGGCAAGTTCGGCCATGGTCGCACCCTGGAAGACCTTGGCGATCAGCCAGCCCAGCAGCGCCAGGCGGCCGATGCCCGCCACCGTGGCGGCAAGACCGATGGCGACCGAAAGCACGATGCGCCCGCGCACCCCCTTGGTGAACTTCCATAACCGCCGGTCGATGTACATGCGGTAAGCCTACTGCCGGTTGCCGGCTTTTGCGAACCGTTCTTACCCTGACTCGGAAGCTTGTTTCGGGTCAGAATGCCCGCGGTTTCGAACACGGGAGTCGGCATGGGACGGTTGGCGGGCAAGACGGCGCTGGTGACGGGCGCGGCATCGGGCATCGGGCTGCGCACGGTGCAGCGTTTCGTCGAGGAAGGCGCGCGTGTCGCCATGACCGACATGAATGCCGAGGTGCTGCGGGAGGCTGCCGCGCAGTTCGGCGACGAGGTCATCACGATCACCCATGACGTGACCGACGAGGACGCCTGGATCGCCGCCGTGGCCAAGGCCGTCGCCACGTTCGGCTCGCTCTCGATCCTGCTCAACAGCGCGGGCACGGGCCGGGCCACCAATGTCGAGGAAACGACGCTGGAGGACTGGCGCCGGGTCATGGCGGTCAACGCCGACGGCACCTTCCTTGGCTGCAAGCATGGCGTGATCGCCATGAAGCAGACCGGCGGCGGCGCCATCGTCAACATCAGCTCGGCCTCGGGCCTGGTCGGCGGCCACAACATGGCGGCCTACAACGCCAGCAAGGGGGCGGTGCGCCTGCTGACGAAATCGGTCGCCCTGCACTGTGCCCGCAAGAACTACGGCATCACCTGCAACAGCGTGCACCCCGCTTTCATCATGACGCCCATGGTCGAGGGCCTGATCGCCCGCGCGCGGGATCCCCAGTCCGCCCAGGCCAAGCTGGAGGCCCAGATCCCGCTCGGCCGCGTCGGCGAAGCGACCGAGGTTGCCGACATGATCGTCTACTTGTCGAGCGACGAGGCCCGCTTCGTCACCGGCGCCGAGTTCGTCATCGACGGCGGCCTGACGGCGGGGTGACTCAGCCGGCGGCCTCGGCCTTGAACGCCTTGCTCGCGAGCCGGCCGGTGGGGTCGTTGTTGACCTCCTTTCCGCGCGCCAGCGCGGAGCGGCCCTGGGCGGCGATACCCTCCGGGGTGAAGTCGCCGGTCGGGCGCGGCTCCAGGCGGTAGTGGCCGAAGCGGTCGGTGCCGCGCAGCAGCATGGCCGAATCGTTTTCAACGCGGAGCTGGCGCACGTCGGGGCGGATCAGGTTCATGTTGAAGCCGATGCGCCGGTCGCGCGAGACGTTGGGCCGCGAGCTGTGGAAGGTCAGGCCGTGGTGCATCGACATCTGGCCGGGGCGCAACACGGTGTCGACCGCGCGTGCCTCGTCGATCTCGGCCTCCAGCGTCTGGCCGCGCGACAGCACGTTGTCGGGATCGACGGTGGCGCGGTGGCCAAGCTGGCCGGCGCGATGGCTGCCCGGCATCATCTTCATCGCCCCGCTCTCGATCGTGGCAGGCGAGAGCGCCAGCCAGATCGAGACGACACCATCGACCGAGTCCAGTCCCCAGTAGGTCAGGTCCTGGTGCCAGGAGACCTTCTTGTTGTCGCCCGGCTCCTTGATGATGAAGGCCGCGTCCCAGGCCATGATGTCCGGCCCGATCAGGCTTTCGACCGCGTCGAGCAAACGCTCGTCGTGGGCCAGGGCATCGGCCACCATGCACAGCAGGTGCGGCTTGACGATGTAGTGCAGACCACCGAAGGCCGCCTCGGTCGCCTCAAGCTGACGGCGCAGGGCCAACGCCTCGTCCTCGCCCAGGACATCGACCGGGCAGAGAAACCCATCGGACCAGTAACGTTCGATCCGATCCTGCGTCAGGGCTTTGCCCATGGCCGTTGTCCTCAGGTGCGGTAGCTGCTGCCCCGCTCGCGTTCGAGCTGCTTGAGCAGGCTGGGCCATTCCATGCCGATGCGGGCGTGGCCGTTGGGGCCGAAGATCTTGATGCCCTGCTCGATGGTCTTCTGCTGCACCTCTTCGCTGGGATAGTGCAGCGGCACACCGCCGGCCAGGCCGTCGACCTGATACTGGCAGGCCGATTCCAGGCGGTGCATCCACACGAAGGCCGCGCCGATGCTGTCACCGCAGGTCATCAGGCCGTGGTTGCGCAGGATCAGGATGTTCTTGGTCCCCAGGCTGGCGACCAGGCGCTCCTGTTCGCTGTCGTCGAGCACGACGCCTTCGTATTCGTGGTAGGCGGTCCAGCCCAGGATGATCAGCGCCTTCTGGTTCAGCGGCAGCAGGCCGCCTTCCTGCATGGCCACGGCATTGCCCGCACGCGTGTGGGTGTGCATGACGCATTGCAGGTCCGGGCGCGCCACATGGATGCAGGAGTGGATGATGAAACCGGCCGGATTGAAGGGGTACTCGGTCTCACTCAGCACGTTACCCTCCTGATCGACCTTGATCAGGTTGGAGGCCGTGACCTGATCGAACAGCACGCCATAGGGATTGATCAGGAAGTGCTCGGTGCCCGGAATGCGCGCGGAGGTATGCGTGCCCGAAAGATCGGACCAGCCGTAGAAATCGACCAACTGATAGGCCGCCGCCAGGTCGCAGCGGGTCTGCCACTCGGTTTCGGTCATGCCCTCGGGCACCAGGCCCAGGTTCGCTCTCGCCGTTGCCATCACGTCCTCCGTCATTCTTGTGAGAAAGAATAGCAGGTCGCGCGTCGCTTTGAAGGGGATCAAAGCGGGCCAGAGCGGCAATTTACGTGATACCCGATGGACCGCAGCCTGCAGGAGCGGCCCGGGCCTGACGCCTCGCAACGTGATCGGGGCGATTGACTATAGAAAGCATTTACTTTCTATTTGGCGTGAACTTCGGGGGCACCATGACCAAGGATGATGCGGCAGGCACGGGCTGGCTCGACCTGTTCCGGGGCGGCCGGGCGCCGCTGACCATCGCCCTCTCCCTGGGCATCTGGCTGCATGCCGCCGACAGCCTGCTGGTCGTCACCACACTGCCCAGCGCCGTCGCCGAGATCGGCGGCGATGCCTGGGTGAGCTGGGCCTACACGCTCTACATGCTGGCCTCAATCCTGGTCGGCGCCTCGACCGGATTGCTGGCGCTGACCCTGGGGCTACGCCGGGCCTTTATCGCCTCCGGCATGCTGTTTGCCACCGGCTGCGTCATCTCCGCCCTGGCGCCCGACATGGCGGTGATGCTGATCGGCCGTTTCATCCAGGGCATGGGCGGCGGCGGACAGGTGGCGCTGGTCTTTGTTGCGCTCGACCGCCTGTTCCCCAATGTCATGATGCCCAAGCTGGTGGCGCTGACCTCGGCGGTGTGGAGCGTATCGGCCTTCTGCGGCCCGCTGGTCGGCGGCATGTTTGCGACCTACGGGCACTGGCGCGGCGCCTACTGGGCCTTTGCCCTGCAGGCCCTGATCTTCGTTGCGCTGGTGTTCTACGGCATTCCGCGCGGCGAGCGCCCCGAACGCGACGCGGTCGCCAGCCGCATCCCCCTGCTGCGCCTGATCCTGCTGGCGGGCGGCGTGCTGGCGGTTTCGGCCGCGGCGGCCGATCCCGATCCGGTCCTGGCGCCGCTCATGATCCTCGCCGCGGCGGTCATGCTGGGCCTGTTCCTGCGGCGCGACGGGCGCAACCGGTCCAATGCCCTGCTGCCGCCGCGCCCCTTCCTGCCCGGCACCGCCTATGGCGCCGGCCTGCTGATGGCTCTGGCCCTGGCGGCCGCCACGACCTCGCTCTTCACCTACGGCCCGTTCTTTCTGGAGCGGCTGCACGGCATGACGCCGCTGGCGACCGGCTACCTTATCGCCGCGGAGTCGATCGCCTGGGGTGTCTGCGCCGTCGCCATCGCCAACGCCGGCGCGAGGGCCGAACGCTGGCTGATCCGCACCGGCCCCATGGTCATCACCCTGGGCCTTGCCGGCATGGCGCTGACCCTGCCCGCAGGGGCCATCCTGCCGATGATGCCCTTCGTCCTGATGCTGGGCGGCGGCTTCGGCCTGATGTGGGGGTTTGCCATCAAGCGTGTCACCGCCTCGGCGCCGCAAGGGGAACGCGAGCGCGCCTCGGCGGCCCTGCCGACGGTGCAGATGTTTGGTTATGCGGTCGGCGCCGCCGCGGTCGGAATCCTGGCCAACGCCATGGGTTTTGCCGATGCTCCCGACGAGGCGACCCTGCGCACCATCGCCTTCTGGATCTTTGCCGCCTTCGTGCCGCTGTCACTCATTGCCTGCTGGGCGGCATGGCGCCTCAGCGGCGACTGGCCGGAGCTGGAGCACAGCCCCGAGGAAGCTCGCGCGAACTGACGACCGGCATGCTACGACAGGCGGCAATCTGCGAGGCCGTCATGCTCGATCTCTACACAGCCGCCACGACCAACGGCCAGCGCGCCTCCATCGCCGTGCTGGAATCGGGCCTGCCCTATCGCCTGCACCGCGTCGACCTCGAGAAGGGCGAACACAAGGCGCCGGCCTATCTGGCCATGCACCCCAATGGCGCCGTTCCGGCCATGGTCGACCAGGACGGGCCGGGCGGGCCGCTCGTCTTCACGCAATCAGCCGAGATCGCCTGGTACGTGCTGGAGAAGGCCGGGCGGCTGATCCCGCAGGACCCACGTACACGCGTGATGGCGCGCCAGTGGTCGGCCTTCATCACCACCGATCTCTACCCGCCGTTTGCCGCCATGTACTTCATGCTGTGGGCGCGGCCCGAACCGCACAGGGCTGCCGCTGTGGTGTTCGAGGAGACCATGACACGCCGTTTCGGCCTGCTCGACGGCCATCTTGCCGGCAGCCGCCATCTGGCTGGCGATGACTACGGTGTCGCCGATGTCGTCGCCTACGCCATGACCGTGCTGGCCGTGCGCGATTTCCCGCAGTTGGCCACATTGCGCCATCTGCGCCGCTGGCAGGATGGGATCGCGCAGCGCCCGGCGGTCACCGAGGCGATGGGCTGGTTCGATGGCAGCGGGCCGGCACTGGACCGCGCGCCCGGCGAGGCGCCCGCCTGAGCTATCGGACCGCGACCCGGCCGCTCTCGAAGACCCGTTGCACCTCGGCCAGCAGCCCCGGCACCTCCCCGGCAGCGACCCCGCGGCCGTCCTCCAGGCGTTCCGTGATGCCATCGATCAGGCGGCGGTGGAGGAACTGCTTCAACTGCACCGGCATGTCGGCGACCGCTTCGGCAATGGCATCCTCGAGATCTTCGGTCCAGAGCGCAGAATGGGCCTCGCGTGCCGCGCCCAGGCCGTAGAGCGGGGCCTGCGTCCAGCCGCGTTCGCTGCGGATCGTGGCGCGGCGCTCCGTGGTCGCCGCCTCATCAACGCTGCCGTCGGCCGCGAGCACCACGCCATAGGCATCCAGCGCCGTGCCGGCATGGACAAAACCGTTGGCGACATCTTCAGCGACCTTGGCTGCCGGGCGCTCCAGCGGATCGCCGAACCCGCCGCCGCCCTGAGTGCCTATCCTCAGCACGTCGCCGGGGTCCATCTCCAGCACGTCGATCTTGCCCAGGTCCTTCTCCCGGTTGCTGCCGGGATTGAGCGTGGTGTAGCCGGTGGCGCCCATGTGGCCGCCCAGGCGTCCCGGCGGACCGAAGATGTAACGCTCCATCGCGCGCGAGGTGATCGAGGTGTAGGGCGAACTGGTCTCGAACTCGATCTCGATGCCTGTGCCGCCGCGATACTTGCCCGGGCCGCCGGAATCCTCGCGCAGGCCGTAGTGGCGGATGACGATCTCGGGCATCTCGTTCTCGAAGATCTCGGTCGGGATGTTCTTGAGGAAGTTCAGGATCACCATGGTGCCGTCGACACCATCATCGACCGGGCGCCCGCCCGAGCCACCGACGATGGGCTGGACCACCGAGACCTTGTGCCCGCCCGTCTTGAAGTCGGGCACCGAGACCAGAAGGATCGAACCCTGGCCGGAATCCGTGGCCGGCAGCTCCATGGGCACGGCCTGGGCCAATGCGCCGACCGTAACGTCGCAGACCTTGTGGCTGGTGGCGTAACGCGCGCCATAGGCCGCGCCGGGCTCGGGGTTGAGGATGGTGCCCCTGGGAATTTTCACCTTCAGCGGGCGCACGATGCCGGCGTTGTAGGCGATGCCCGGCTCCTGCGTGCAGATCCAGTTG
>Ga0105054_10009099_pt1 | contig 12985 bp, 21 predicted proteins | sample BON02_FD_78091 | JGI IMG/M metagenome (GOLD analysis project Ga0105054, IMG submission 78091) | Freshwater microbial communities from Lake Bonney liftoff mats and glacier meltwater in Antarctica - BON-02 (megahit assembly) | ecosystem: Environmental > Aquatic > Freshwater > Ice > Glacier... | reverse complement strand
TCTGCGGCGCAGATTTGGCGTCAGCATCGCGTTTGGCATTGGTGTCATGCCACTATTTCCACTTGAAGGCGCGCACTGTATCACGTTGGTTGGGATGTTCTATCTTGAACATGGTGTATGTGTCGGAACATGTCTTCCGCAGAATGGGTTTAGTTGCGCGGTGGATCTTGTCGGTCCACTCCGTGAACGTATCTTCATTGGTATCCTTGCTTGGCATTTCAGTCATTCGTTCCTGAGACTTGAATGCCATGTCCGCCACTTTGCACAACTCTTTGATCTTGTCCACGCTCGTTTTGTTTAATTCTCGGTCTTGAAATGTGAATTTTCCTTTGTACTGCAGGATGTCCATTGCATGATGCACAAATCGAAAACTTTTTGTTCCATTCTCAGTCTTGAAAGGTGAATTTTCCTTTGTACTGCAGGATGTAAATTGCATGATGCACAAATTGAACAAAGGCTGATGTCTCCTGCGCATCATGTCATCAGTGACTCATCACAGTTTTCACTTTTCAACAATTGCGTTTAAGTTTTTTTTTTTGATGTGATCTTATTTTTTACAAATTGGGCATGTTTGCGCGGTACCAGGTGTACACTCCAGCGCCGCTGCGTACCACCGTGGGGTTGGTTCCGATAGAAATTGCCAATGTGTGCGCTGCGACGCACGGGTCTTAACCCCTATACTGTGTCGCACTGTGCAGTCATCATTTCTCCGAGATGAATATAATTGTACTCGTGTCCTTATTCTAGAAATTCTTAATACCCGCTCGTTGGTGCCATTACCTTATCTTAGTCAAGGGAGCAAGGCACACAAATAGCGCGGCAATTTTCTTTTTTACGCTCATTCTATCAGGTGTCCTTAGTCTTGGAATGACCAATGCGTGCGCACAGCGCAAGGGCCTTGACCCCAACGACATCCAGCGCCAAAGATTTCCTTTTTTGAGGCGCCCTTGTTTTTGATGTTACTGATGGGCGCGCGGCGGCCAAGTCTCCACCCCGGCACCGCTGCCCACCACAGCGGTCTAGGTTCCTACCAAAATTGCTACTGTGTGTGCTGTAGCGCATGGGCTTCAACCCCTATGCCGCGGCGCGCGGTGCACTCATAATTTCTCCGACATAAACACCGCATGAATACAAGTGTTCTTGTGTCCTCATACTAAAAATTGGCATCGCCCGCGCGGCAGTGCCAGGGCCTTGCCTTCAAGAAGGGAACAAGATACACAAATACCAAGTGAAAACTCTTTACGCTCATTTCATCATGTGTTCTTAGTCTAGCAATAACAATGACCAACACACGCGCGGAGGCCCAAGGACCTTGACCCCAACAACACACAGTGCCTCCAATGTTGTGACTGTTTGGATATTTGCACACATCACCACTTGGCGCTCTGCAGCGAGCGCCAAGTAGTGATGTAGCCAGGTGCGCCCCGACGCCGCCGTGTGCCAGGTCGGTTCGAATTTTTCCCGCATGACCCAAATTGTACTGAGAGGTCCACGAATGGGCGCGCAGCGGCAAAGTTGTATTTTCAGTCACGTGTTATAAACATCATCTATTACACCACGTACTGAACAAGTACTTTGTACTAACCTTTGGGTCGAAAAAGTTGAATTCAGTTGATTCCATGAAATTTACACCTGCCCACGATTGCGCAATTTCCACTGGAAGCTCTAAACGAAGGGGCAGTATAGAAAGTCCCACGTCACCCGCATCCAACAGGCCCTGTACTTTATGGTTGTTTTCCAATGCCTCTCAAGCTGTCCTCCCAGCCACGGGCTCTCACTCCAAAGGATCTCTTTAGCGCTTTCTGGTCGCCTTGCAACGTTTTCACTATATCATGCATCTGCGAAACTCGTGTCGTTGTAATAATCATCATGCCTCCTTCCTTTGTTTCAGTGACTTGAAATGCTGAGAGTGGGGAGACCCTCTTGGGCCCAGCGTCAACAATCTGCTCAGCTTGCAACGCTTGCTGCCACTGTCGCATTTATCCAACGCTGATCGACCCAAGAGTATCCACTTGATGCGGTGCGCTGTGACCGCTCCTAGTGACTCTGCTGCGAACTTGTTCATATTCTGCGGAAATTCTGCTGTTTATGATGCCAACCTGATCCCACTTTCAATTTCCAAGCTCGTACACTGTCTCAGTCTCTCTGCTTGTAATTAACGCTGAGTTTTGCATGCTGAACATAGACTCGATACACCGTGGTGTTTGCTTCCTCCTCTATGAAGGTTTCAATAAAAAATTCCTACTCCTGACAGTCACGCGGCATGTCCTTGTGTTCGAGCTCTACCCAGTAAACTCACGGCATTGTCTAGATCAGTTCTGTTTGCTGAGGTTGTTGTGCATACTTACCTGACAAATAGCCAGTGCCTCGATGCTCTTCCACGAAACGTTTGTGCGCCTGTTGATCCTGCACTCGTGGGTTCCACCGTTCTTACTTCGTTGTTTTAAATGCTAGATCTGCTCGTCGAGATTTGATCATCACCTCCAGTACTGTCGTCCATTCCGGATGATTGGCTACTCGACTTACTTCTTGTGGTGTCATCTTGAAATCGCTATAAAGTCTGAATTGTGCCATGCATTGCTGAACTGCTACAGATGCTCGGCCTGGCCCTCCTTGGGTTGTTCGTGCAGCTATCAACGTTGCTAGTTCTTTCAAGATTTCTACCTGCTCCTGGCTTCTATGAGGGCCGCGTTCCCGTGCCCAGTTATTTCTTCCTTATAGATTTTTATACATGAGCGTCCCTGCTGTCGCAACTCGACTTGCAACCACTGGCACGCTGGAGACCCATCTCTTCAATATACCTTCCATGGTTGATGTCGGTGATGATTTGTTGGGCAATTGCGCGCATGATTGCGTCGAATTTTGATTGAATGCGCGGTATTTGCTTTGGATCAAATGTTTTGTCTTGATTTCTCCTGTTTGGCCTCCTGGGTCTCGCATTCCAGGGTCTCGATAGCTCAACAGTTGCTCATCGATTGTGCATGATATTGACGCGTGATCGTTCTCACATGCTCCTATCCCTAACATCTCTTCGGCGCCGGCATTCTGGCCGTGCAATCATTGAAACAATTTCATGTCATGATGTGGTCAAGTGTTGCACTTTTGATATCATCAAGCAATTAGTGATCCTCCTGTTCTTTGAATAAATTCTTGTAACTGATGATCTACTTTCTCAAATGTGACTTTGTCGAGATGGAATATCCTGTACGCAACGTTGCCGCATTGAAGTCCCCTCAGATGATTCTTCGCCGCCCTTCTGAATTTTGCATTTCTGCCTAGATGTGAATGTTCACACTTCTTTGCAGGTCCGGCTGTCTCGCTGTTGTTTGATGGATGTTAATAATGTCAATTCGCTCTGCCTCATGCGTCGTAGCATCAAGTCACAAAACGCGTATATTGGTCATGTGTTCCAGCGCCTTCTTTTCTTGGGGTTTATGCCAATTCACAACCAGTGTTTTGAGGCGAAACATGCGTTTGTGCAGAAAGGTGACTACTGTGATATGCGCCTTTCCATCGTTGTATCCATCACTTGGCACTTGGTCACCGTCCGTATCTGCTACTAAGTCAATATCGCTGCCTGCAGCAATGCCAGTAGTAACATTCATACTCTAGATGCTTCCACCTGAAATCTCGCTGAACTCTGAACTTGCTTCCTCGGGGAATCTGAATCTCCTGCAGCATTACAGTTGCTGCCTTCTTCTGCATGGCCTGTGCGATGTAAGGTTGTGCCGCATGTATACTAAGTGGTCCCAGATCCATGAAATCACATTACCTGGTGCACTCGTTTGCGGCTGCCATTCTTGACACGTTCCAACGACCATTGGCTGGCCCATTGCCACTGCCATTGCATCCAACTTGATAATGAACTGAGATCTTTTTGCTTTCCATTTTTTGCCAGTAACATATCTTGACCACATTTCGCCATCAGTGCGTGCCCTCGAGCTTTGAGTCTGCTGAGAAATTCTGTGATGCCACCATATTCCACTGATGACCAAAAATTTTGAACCAGTGATCCTGAGTGTTTCGATCCACGAAGACTCCCGAGAAGTAATTGGCATTGCTTCTTTCCTTGTGCCAGGCTTGCATCCCACTTTTCTCATCAGTGTTTCTAGTTTCTATCCACCATCCTTCACTGACACATGGCCCATGCAACTATTGCAGTTATAAATTTAGGCCCAGAGGGACTGTCCTGAAGTTGATTTTTGCTGGCTGCTTTGCTCGCTTTTCACGAATCCATTTCCTGCATTTCGGGCATCGCGCTGGTTGCGCCATACTTTTTCGTGAAAGAACCGTTGCTCACACTATTTGCACGCTACAGTCATGTTAAGCAGTGGGTCTTCTGCCACTACCAGTGTTTGCTGTTGTGATGCAACTTCCTCAGTCATCACTTTATGCAGAGTCATCTGCATCTGATCTATTGCTTTTGAATTGACTCGGAATTTGTAAATTGATGTAGGCTTTGTGCCACCTCAGACTTTGGTATGTAACTCAAAGGTGCTACCGTGACTGCTGGGCCCGCACTTATTTGCCGCACTCGCAAACAAATTGAGCTTTGGCGTTCCATGTCACTTGATGCTGATAGTGGCTTCCATTTCACGTTTACTCTTCTCCCGGCTAGCCACTGCGGTGCAGCCTCCAACGTTTCAAGAATCAATTGCTTGTAATCTTCGGAAGATTGCGATTTCTCAGCCCACTTCTGAAGATCTTGCATCAATGGGACTCCCACTCTCAGCACTCCTTTGTTTTTGATACTCATGGCTTGTGGTAGCGGTGGACAGTGCCATCAACAATGTCCTTGAGCATTTTCAAAGGCCTCATGGCCTTGAATTGTGCACAGCCTCGCCCGCGTCCACGGAGCTCGGTGAGTGCTACTGAAAATCTCTGCAATTGGTTTTGCATAGTGAATCCATGTCTGTCCCACAGATTACTCATTGCTACCTATCCATACTCTTTGTAGAAACCCTGGGTAGCTTGGTGACCATACTTCTATATCTTCTGCTGCTTCGCATATACGTGCTTCAACGTCGAGTAGGGTGCAACATTGAATTTGGCTATCTATGGCTTCAAGGTTCTGCCACCATTTGTGCCACGCTGTCCATTCGTCACGCACAAAATTTTACGAATGAAATGGTGGAAGCTTAAAAATGCTATAATTTTCAAGTTGACATTTTTTGATCGTACTCACATCACATGTGACTTTGCGTCCCAGATCAGAATTCGTTTGAACAAACAGCTCCTCCAAAGTTGCGTTTGGTATTGCCTGCACAATGAATATTGTTTGCTCTGTTTTTACTGATTGCTGTCTGTTGATTGAAAACTCAGCTTCGTTTCACCATCTCTCATCCGCTTGGTTCCCAGAAGACAGTAATGCTGCAATCGCTGCTTGCTTTGTTTTACGATCAACCCGTTTGTTGTTACCCACACCCAATGGCAGTGAGCATTGGCTCTTGTTACCGTCATCCGGTCCCATCGTTCTTGCCTCCTTCATCTGAAAAATGCTTCTGTCCACGGCATGAAGGGACATTTCATCCATTCTTGTCCTTCATTCTGCTTTCTACTCAAATCTTCGACGTTGCGTCATTTAACTCTCTTGGTTCGAAATTGACAGAAAGAGGAATTGAAGTCTCGTGACTCTTCGTCGATCTGTTCTCGACTGGAAGCTGTGTTGCTGCGCCAGCATCGTGCTTGGCATTTATCACTGGTTCTCATTTCTTTTACACGTCTTCGTAACAAAGCTAATGCTTCAAACTCGGTTCTTTTCATGATCGATTCCTCTTCCACCAAACTTGATTTGTAAATACCTTGTCGATTGTGCATTTTGCATAATTCAAATTCGTCCTTTGCTTGTTGTCCTTGGCCCAGAGTACCTGATACCTATTTAACTCGATTTGGATCACTTCTGCGCTTCCAGCACTCATCCTCTTCATCGCTGTTTTTGATACCGCTTCTACTGTCACTTCTGCCCGTCCCTTCGTATTCTATTTCTAATTATCCATTTCAAAATCTCACCCTCCTGCGCTTCTTCATCTATGCTATTGTATTGTTTTTCCTTCCACATCATCATTGAAAGTTCCATCTCGTCCTCAACCAGCATGTCAAGAGGCTTCTCGAAATCACCCCCGGCTGAACCGCTGCCGTTGTCATTTGCTCCTGGAGAGGCGACAAATGCAACAGAACTCACGATAAAGGCAATAGACGCAGCAACCACAGCATGCAAATGAGCTAGATCTGCCCTAGGAATGAAGTGACCAACAGTGTCAAAAGGAAAAAAGATTGCACCCACAGCCTGAGTGAAAGTCGCAGAAGCAACAGAGACAGCCCTGGCGACAACAGTCACAACGGGGGTAGGGGTAGCAACAATTTCGCCTTGGCCATTTCCACCCATAGCGCAATCCCTTCCTCAACACTTGCCCCATTCTCACTAGCCGCTGTTGCCAATGCCCCTAGTATGAGCAATGCCACTGCCACCACCTCTACTGCTGTCATTATCCATAATGAAATTCCCACTTCAGTTGTCGCCACTGCCCGTCTCACCCCCAAGTTGGCCCCAACACCAACCCCACTAGAACCGCCGCTAGAGTAATTGCCGATATTGCTCAAAACATGACCGCTGCCGCCGCCGCCGCCTTGGCCGCCCCTGCCCACGATGCAGTCCTCGCTGCCACTGCCTACGCCGATTTGACTAGTTCTGATGCCATCAGTGCTGCTGTCTTTGAGGCTGTTACATCGAATCAACATCTTTAACTGATTGATTGTTCCTCCCTAATTGACTCCTTCCCTATAGACAGACATACCAATAGGAACTATAGACAGACATACCAATAGCGAACAACTAGAATTCGAATTCCAACTTAAAACGCCCACACGTAGCCGCATCCACGAACTCCTCAACTTCGGAGCATCTTCCTCGCACAATCTTTTCCAATCACTGATAACCAACCAGGATCTGATACAACTTCGAGAAGACATGTGGCCAAACCACAGGACTCAAAGGAAAGGGTGGTGGTGCCAAGCTTTTTCCACGGCTATTGATAGACACTGCCCCACATGCAACAGACTATGGACTACGCAACAATTCCCCCCCTCTCTGCCACAGTGTCTCTCATGCTCTCAGAAGGGGGCAAAAAAGAAACCTTTGCAATTCAAACCCCAGAAAAATGAGGAGGGCCTCATCTTTCGGTCGGCTCTCCCTGAGGACTTAGACTGGAATACCAGGGCAGAGGATGTAGCACTCTCATTGGATGCTATCAAACGGTGACTAGCAAACATGCTACAAAAACCTCAATGGCTCTGGTTCACGCTTCTAGAACTGGGATTCTCAATGATCACGGATGAATATCGAAGGCCAATACACCTAGACGTAAAGGAATACATGCGAAGATACGTCACGGACGAACAGGACTGGGAACAAGTAGACGATGCGGACTGCTGGGGGATGAACTACACAGGACCCACGACAGAGATCAATTACAAAATTGAATCTATACTCTACTCGTGGGAGGGGGACACCCAGAGGAACAACAGGCCTAGAGGAAACAACCGAAATCATGAAGAGAAAGGTTCTCGGTTCCGCATGCATTTAGAGACCCCGCAAACCTAAAAGACAGGGACCTGGAGAACCAGGACATCTTTGAAATAATCGAGAATCCCCCAGAGATGGGCGTAGTTCGTATTTTTGAAAAACCCGAATTCTGGGATACGACAGCCGGCCTCATCAGAGCAGTACCTACACAAGGAAAAGCCACGATCCACCTACCATCAGGACCTCTGAGTCTGGACGGAGCACAATGGTATCTCCTGAAACATACCCTGGTGAACTCTGACACGAGCGCACTTGGAACCAATTTACAAAACGAACTGACACGACAACCCAGGTTTGACAAAGACAAGAAGCACAGATCATTTGCCTGGAAAATATTACGGACAGTTAAAGAAGTGTTACAAGTTCCAAATACCAAGGGGATACAGCCCTCACCATGTCACCCTTCCTCAAAAATGCGGGGAGAGGTAATCAAAGAATCTGGGGAGAAGAAATGTCGACCCCACAACCAACGGTCATTAACTGGTCGGGTCTTGACGACAGAGAGAAATTAGACCTGATCCCTACCCTCGCCGCAACAGACAACTGGATCTTCCTCACCCAACCGCTAGGGGCGAGCAACAAACCCCAGCCCTCCTTTAGAGAGGCGCAGTTGGTAGCCAGGGCTGACGGTAAATGCACCAGACACAAGGGCTGGTGGCGGGAAGGAAAAGACGAATTAGCCACACACTCCATGACAACGGAAGTATGGATCAGCACCAGAGGAAAGATACCAGAGACAACACGGACGGCCATATAGGAAGCCCTGGAAGCAGACAACACGAAAGACCCTCCTTCTTTTGGTTCGGAAGACCTCGAAGATATTCACGGGGCTGGCACAAAAGTGGGTCTCCTAGGCATCTATAACTTCCCAGGGGCAGTCTACGCCACAGATGGATCCAATCACAAGGGGGTCATGGGGGCGGGTTTCTATAGAATATAGACGGAAACAGAGGAGGAGGCTGCCATCTGGGAAAAGGTGAGGAAGGCAACTTCTCTAACAGAGCGGAACTAGGGGCGGCGTGCCTAGCACTGGAAGATGCCAAAAGGAAACAGGAAAGGAAACCAGTAATCCTCCTTTCAGACTTGGCATGCTTCCTATCCTCCTCCCAGAAATGGATAGGGGAGGGAAAATCCCCCTCCACGTGAGGAAACCCGGACGCCGACATCATAAGAGACATAGTACAACTTCTACGAGAACTGGTCGAACAAGGCTTTCTTACCGTTTTCATTAAGATTAAAGCCCACGGAGGAAAACCCTTAAATGAACTAGCAGATGGATGGGCAGACGAAGGGAAACAGAGTGAAAACATTCGATGGTCCCTTCCCACAAACTGACCCATCTTCTCCTGGACTAACAATGGGACAACGCACCGAAGCCCCATGAACCCAACAGTCCAAAAAAAATAGACTTCCAGGTAGCATGGCAACAACTCAAGACTCAAACGGGATCAACAGCAAATTTTTCGATTATGGAGGACAATTCAAGAGACCTGCTAGGTAAATTTCTCAAGGACTCCAGCGTTTGGATACGGGCAAGACGAAGGGTCCTACAATGCCTCTCATACCAATTCCCGGGCCCTTGCGCGCTCCAACTTAAAAAGTGGGAAATACTCAAAGACGTCAAATGCAGACTATGTGGAAAATATTTACAAGGAAAAGAAAATTACAGATCCCCCAGACTCAGTTGAAAGTGTGGGACACATACAATGCTATTGCCCAGTCCTACAACTCCCACGAATAGCCATGCATCATGGCATATGGAGGGAGCTGATGTTCTCGATACGGAAATCCTCTACTGAACTAAATGACACATCAGAACCCCGATGGCACTTCCCCTCTACCTTAAGTCCAGAAGCACACGCGGAGTGGGGGCTCTACAAGATTCTGGAACACATGGGATTACATGAGATCCTCCCACCAGGAGCGGGTCAAAACAGATCCAAACTCTGTAAGGATATCGAAGAATACCACATGGCCTACGACATCGACTTCGACGAAACAGACATAGACACTTTCATCGCCCGAAGACCAGATGGCCTGCTCTTCGACAAGGAAAATAAGTTATGTGTGTTTCTAGAATATACCAGAGCAATGGACACCAATGAGGACTGCCCTGAAAAAAAGGAGCAGGAGAAGAATGACAGATATAGCTCACACTTAGGCTTCATCAACCACCTCAGTAACCAAGAGAAGAGCGGATGGAAAGCCTCTCAAACCAACTTCACAACGGGAGTACGAGGCTCCCTACACACAAACCAGTTTCTGACAAGACTGGAGTCACTCGGGGCAAAAAACAAGAATACGCGAGAAGCCATACGAAATAGAACGGTTGAAAAAAACCTCTCTATGTCGGATATGAAACGGGAACCGATTGGACATGGGGATTCAGCGCAAGCGGACAACTGGGGCACAACATCATAGAAGACAGGCTTGTGCCGACAATCATGGAACGCGAGGCGTTCAATATGCACAAAGTAGTATCATTGGCTGCGGGTCGTGTTCACTCTGTGGCAGTGACGATGGAAGGGGAGTTGTGGGTATGGGGATCTGGGTATTAAGGATCATTAGGACTGGGTGATCAAATGAACCGAATGATACCAACAATGATAGGGACAGAAACAGCATTGGGGGAATCACACGTACTCACTGCATCTTGCGGATTCTTCTACACCATGGCCGTGACGAAGGATGGAGCCTTATGGACATTTGGCATGGGTGAACAAGGCGAACTGGGCCACAACGATCGCAACAATAGACTTGTGCCGACGCGAGTTGAAGCACAACACTTTGGTAACGCCAACGTCATCTCCAATGCTGGTGCATATTGTCACTCAGCAGCTGTGACAGAAGACAGCACCCTATTTACATGGGGCTGAGGAGACGAATCAAAAGACAAGGGACACGCCAGCGGGATGCCGATGTGGGTACCAACGCGCGTCGACCCGGGTCTGATGGGGGGCGCACGCATCGGGCCCTGTCACAATCTACAGCCAATACTAAACCTGGCATTTGCCATGGGAACGCATTCTCAGCTTGACGGACACAACAACCCAACTGATGCAGTGGTAGGAGACGGTAACCAGAAGAGGACACAGCGACAATCAGACAAGACTGCAGATAGTGAACTGGAAAGAGGCTGTGTGTATGTCACAATGCCGGGTGACCTGGTGCAGCGAGTGATAGAAGCATGTGAAACATGGCCGGGGGGGCGGACAGGGGAATTGGACGGGCTGGTGCAGAAGCTGAGGGGCGGTATGATGAGAACGAAGGGGCTGATTTGAAGATCAGAGAGGCAGGGGTATCGGTGTCGTGCCTTTTCCTGATAGCAGCCCTGCATGAACACAAGTGGTCGCGCACACCGTGCCGGCAAAGAATGAAATAAACCATAACTCAAGAAACAGAATCAAAAAGAAATTTTGAGTCTTTAAGCATTCTAGCCATTGTCTTTCTATACTTGCCTGTATGCATATCCCACTGTTGCCATTTATCGCCGCGCTCCCGCAACCTGTTGGTCAAAGTCCAACTTCCAGTTTCTGACTGCATACATTGAGCTCAACACCGAATAATGTCCACATGCCAGTGCCGTTTGGGAATTGTTGTAAAGGCTGTCCTGCTGAAGCATCGGATTAGGTCGGCTTTGTCCTGTTCCGAGTCAAATTTGTGTCGAAGTGTGCCAAAACAAATTTTCCTGTCAAAGGCAAATGTCCTGCCTGGTAGAAATGCCAAGCATTTCTATTTTTGAGAAATGCCTGGCAGAAATACCAGGTTTCTATTTTTAACTTGACGTACTGTGTCTACAAAGCCTTGAATCTGTGATTGCTGACTGTGGAAGAATGCGATATTTTGTGGATCCCAGAAATTTCTGCAAAAAGCATGGGTTTAAAAGCTATACTCAAATTGAAGATAGCCTGCGCGGTATACTTAAAGTCTGTACAGACTTTATCATTGTGGATGACTTTAAAAGAGTGCATGAAAATGACATTAGTCACCCTATCATATCACCACATGATGATCGAAACATTACAAATAGAATCCAAAAAACATTAAAAAACCGGAATGATTGCGTTAATAGGTTGAAAGTTTCGAAGAAAAACGTATTTTCTTTGGATTCTCCGTATTTCTGACAGAAGCATGGACTTGGTCACGGTATTCAAAGGTAGGTGCAGCGAACTATGGTGAAAAGATATTTGATCAACTTGTCAATGGAGGGCTCGATTAAATGACGTGGCCATAAAATTTGTCGGAAGTCTCTATTGTGCAGCTGCATACTTTTTTGCAAGTACAAAAGTCATGCAAAACCCTAGATCGTACTGTCTTTTATATTTGCAAGTTGATGGTAAGAACATGTGGCAAATTGACACAGAAAAATTCAATGTTAAATGAAAAACTCAATGTTATTGCTCGGCGGTTACTGCCCGCAGGCGTGCTCGAGCGCTAGCCGCACGTTTCCCGAATATGGAATGTACTTTAGATTACTACCGACCAACTTTTCATCAACACGAATTCGATGAAACTTTAAATTGGATTCAACTTAATTTTTGTTCATTTAAGCAATACCCAGCTGACGATTTTTCATTTTTAATGACGGAACGTGTGGATTTTATCAAGATCCCCCAAACCCCGAGCTGTTGGGGGTTTGGTGGATGCAAACCTTTTCTTTACAGAACATGCGGGGTTTGACGACGGTCCCCAGCACTTGCAGTTTGATTTATAGCCGTTATGGTCACGTTACAAAAAAGCGTTCAAACTCTTGTACTCGTGACTTGGGTTTGGTGGGAGCAATTATTTGAGAGAACATGCGAATTTTGACACCCCAAAAACCCCGACAATGTACACTGACCTCCAAAAATCCAAAAAATTGCTTCTTTTGGGGTGTTTGGTATGTGCAGGGTTATGCGATTTTTTTGGGTTCATATTTTGATGTATAGCTGATACAGTCACGTGTCAAAAATAAAGCAAACCAAAGCATTGGTCTGAGGTTCAAAACCACGTAGTTTTTACTGGAAATTGCGGTTTACATGAACTTGGCTTTTGAGGAAGTTGGCCAAAACCATTGAAAATCTTTTTTTGGGGTTTGGCACGCAAACTCCTGGAACCCTGACACTCTCGATTTACAGCCATTATGGTCACAGTTACAGAAAACATTCCAAAAGGTTGTGAGTGCGGCTGCGTTTCCATGTCTATTCCCTTTCAGAGTTGGCCACACCTTCAACCTCGAACGCAAACCGACACCCACATCAAAAGCACGCACGCGTCATGTGGTTTTGAGATCTAGCCTGAGGGTTTAGGGTCGAGTCAGGAATAGAGAAATCGCAACCTGTCTCTTCCCGTCTCTTAGTCACGTTTTTTTCTCCACCCCCCTCCCCCCCTCCCCCCCCCCCACCCACCCCCTACCACTCTCCC